>Ga0213881_10000416_pt1 | contig 28721 bp, 27 predicted proteins | sample BarmaccoBMER_R08_FD_160104 | JGI IMG/M metagenome (GOLD analysis project Ga0213881, IMG submission 160104) | Barbacenia macrantha exposed rock microbial communities from rupestrian grasslands, the National Park of Serra do Cipo, Brazil - ER_R08 ... | reverse complement strand
CAGCGCCCGAAAACTGATGCCGTTACCTTGATCACCGCGGCAACCACTCCGCCGACGGTATTTCGTATCCGGGTGAAAAGGCCGAATGACGCTTACTCCGTACTTTTTTTCCGGGTGTTCTTCAACGACCAGCCGGACGCCCGGCCAGCCGTGGCCATGTGGGATCCATCGCGCCAGCAAATGCTTCGCTTCGGGCCATTCGGGATCGGCATCGGGCTAGAAAGCTCTGATTCCTGCATGGTTCCGGTGGAAGGCGAGCGCAACATCGATGTGGAAGTCCCGGGTGACGGCAGCAATGTGCGCACGGTGTACATGCAATGGATGACCACGGGCGAGCTGGTGCACGCCGTCGGCGCAACGACCGACACCGCAGTGCCGCAGCCGTTCGCGCAGACTGTACCGCTGCACGCGCCGCCAAGCGACAACGAGCAATTCGGTACCGTGACGGCCACGCTTTCTGCCGACCCGATCCGCATCGGCGCCACGCCGGACGAAGCGGCCGTGTTTCAATTCGGAATCGAAGCGCAACCATTGCTGGCGCTCGTCACATTCGAAGTCGCGAGTCCGCGCATCGGAGCGTCCCCGCAGGTGGTCGTAAATGGAGAGAACATTGGGCCGGCGAGCATCACGTTGCCCGACCTTGCCGATCCCGCGTATCGCGGCGAGATGCCCGCACTTTTGCACGAGATGCAATTCACCTACACCGGCTGGGTCCGCGCGCAGAAGATCGTGCCTGTCTCTGCCCTGAAGACCGGCACCAACCGTATCGGCATTCTCAATCCCGCCGAAGCCGGCAGCTCAGCGGTGCGTGCCACGCAAATCCAGCTGAAGTATCTTTGGGACAAGAGTGATTATATTTTGCAACCGGCGCGCTGAGGCGTTGTCTAATCAATAATGATGCGCAGGAAAGAACAGGCGTTCACTTTGCTCGAGATCATGCTGGTGGTGACGATCATCGCCTTGCTCATGGGAGCGGCGATTTACAAGCTGGCCGGCAACGTGGAAGTGAGCCGGCACGTGCGTGTGCAGGGCGACATCCAGGCGTTCAACACCCAGCTGAAACTTTACCAAAGCCTGAACGGGTTTTTCCCGACCACCGACCAGGGCTTGCAGGCGCTGGTCACGCCGCCTGTGACTGACCCGAAGCCGACGCGTTGGACGCAGCTCATGAACGATCCGCTGCCGAAGGACCCATGGGGCACGCCCTACATTTATCTTTGCCCGGGAAAAAAGAATCCTAACGGCTACGATCTGTACTCAGCCGGCCCGGACCATACGCCAGACACCGCGGACGACGATTGGGGAGAGTAGCAGTACTGCTACTGGCGGGCGAAATCGTCCAGCGTGACCTCGGGGAAAAACTCGCCGATCTCGCGTCGTTTCCACCATGCTCTGGTGCGGCGGCGTTCGTCCGCTGAAGTAAACTCGTACTTAAACAGCAGCGCGCGCACGTAACGCGGTGGCGCACCAGGGAACGGGTTGCGAGCGAGAAGATGCGTCACGGCAGGCTCGTTTTGCAGCAGGCGCAGCATGAAACCCTGGAACCAGAATTCCTGGCGCGCACCTCCCAGCGCAGCGAACCACATCTGCCAATCCAGCCGCGGCTGGTGCGGCGCATTCCAGCGCGGCGCGCGCATCACATCGCCCGGCTTGTACTTAAAGACGTAGGGCTGCCAGCCGATGCCGTCGCTGCTGCCTTCAACCTGGATTTCGGGACGCTCTTTTGTCATCACGCGAAAGAGTCCGTAGCCATTCGCGATGTAAAACGGCTGAGTGTAACGAGCGACTGCGGCGAGCGGGCGCGGCCATTCTGCCTTGGGTTTAATGGCGGTGTAATTGAGCCAGAGGTTCAGCGGGAGGATGAGGATGAGAATGACGACCGCTGCGTACTTAATGTTCGCTCGAACCGGTCTGGGCGAAACTGTGTGCCGCTGCCAAACGCGATCGTCAAGCAGCAGCAGGGCCAGCAAAATCGTGAGCAGATTGAAGAAGCAATAGTTGCCGGTAAACGCGATCCCGAGTTGCAGGACGATGAGCAATGCCGCCGCGATCAGCCGCACACGTCGCGGCGACCAAAGAAAAAAGGGCACCACGATTTCCACGAACAAACAGAACGCAACCGACGCTTTCTTCAGCCACTCGGGATTTTTATCGGCGAACCAGGCGAACACGGTCGGAAGCGGCTGAGTCCAATAATGGTAATCGAGTGCGGTGAGATTCCACCAGGAATCGTCGCCGCTGGTCAGCTTCACTACTCCCGACATGAACATGAGTTTGAAGAGCAGGAATTTGAGCAGGAAAAGAGCGATGCGTGAGGGCGGCCCGGCACGAGCGAGGGTAAGCTGGGCCGGCGCGAAAAAGATGGCGAGAAAACCGGTTTCGAGCAGAAGGATGTCCCATTGGAAACTCAGGAACGCTTGGCCGGCATTCGTCAGCGAAAGATAACTGATGAAACAGACCAGCAGCATGAGCATCGGCGCCCATTCGATGACAAGCAGCGCCGATGCTGTTACGCCCGCAGCGCAAAACGCGTGCAAAGCTGCGTTCGATGAATTGAACCAGCACAAGCTCGGCAGCGCCAGAATCGCGCGAGTGCCGTACGCCTGCCGCATGGCAGTGAAAAAATGGTTTGCCGGCAGAATTCCGCGGGCACCGATTAATCCGTCGATTTGCACCCAGAGCGAGATGAACGCGATGAGGTAAATCGCGCCCAGCCCGCGCAGGAAAATGCGCCGAGTACACACATAGCTCGGGCGCGAGACATCATTGCCCCAAAGCAGCCGCGTGATGGCAGAGAAGAACGCGCGATGGCTCGCGATGAAGCGGTAACTCGCATCGCTTACCGCGGCGAAACCGGGCACGCTTCGGTACCATGAAAGCAGCCAGCCCCGCCGCGGGGCGAAGCTGAGCGCCTTGAGTACAGCGTGGGCGCCGCGGTGAACCTCACCATCTGGCAGAACCAGGATAACCGCTTTCTGGAATTCCTCGGCTGGAATCTCAGGAAAGTGCGGCGCGACTTGCTGCGAAGGGGAGTACTCGACGGCGTCGCCGGTCTGTTCTCGCCAGCGCTCGATCCAGTGCCGGCAAAAGTGGCAATCACCGTCCCAGATGATGAGCGGCTTGGGCGGTGGATTGCTGACGCGGAGAGCTGCCGTCATTCGGATGCCGATCGGTGAATAGTGAATAGTTCCATTCACCACCACCAGTCACTATTCAGCATTAAACTCCGCCCAAATTGGCGCGTGATCGGACGGTTCGCTGCCTTTGCGCATCTCGCGGTCGATGCCGGCTGCGACACAACGCTGCGCCAGAGATTCGCTCGCCAGAACGGCGTCGATCCGCAGCCCGCGATTTTTCGGGAACGCCAGCATCCGGTAATCCCACCAGGTGAACAGGCCGGTTTCCCTGTGGTGAATGCGAAGCGTGTCGCGTAAGGGGAGCTCTTCGAGGCCGCGAAACGCCGCCCGCTCGCTTTCGGAGCACATGATGGCGCCGCGCCACAATTCCGGGTCGTGCACATCGCGGTCTTCCGGCGCGACATTGAAATCGCCGCAAACAACGATGTCCCGGAAGTCGCCTTTCATCCGCGCAACGCAATCGCGCAAACGGCGAAACCATTCGATCTTGTACTTAAACGCCGGCGAGCCGACAGCCTGCCCATTCGGCGCGTAAATGCAGACAATCCGTGTTCCGCGGAACGTGCCGGCGATGAGGCGCGCCTGTTCGTCGATCACTTCATCGCAAAGGGACGCGCGTGGGTCGTGCAATTCATCACGCGCGAGGATGGCGACGCCGTTATACGATTTTTCGCCGTGAAAAATGGCGCGGTAACCAGCCGCAGACAGCGACATCTCCGGAAACTGATCGTCGCTGCATTTGGTTTCCTGGAGGCAAACAACGTCGTACTTTTTCATCGCCAGCCATTCGAGCAAGCGGCCCTGGCGTTTACGAAGGGAGTTAATATTCCAGCTTGCGATTTTCATTCCAGGCAAGTGTCAGGTTCGAGCCGCAATAGTTCCATCATTGTAAACCTGCCTGTAGGACGACGAGATCTTGAGATCGCTTCTACAATTCATACTCCACATCCGGAGCGGGGACGATTACTTCGCTCTGCGGCAATCGCGCGCTCAGCTGATTTCGCATCCACTCGACCGCGGGCGGATCACCGTGCACCAGCACGATTTTCCTGGGCGCAAGTTGCACGGCGTACTCAAGCAGTGATTCGCGTGAGGCGTGCGCGCTGAACTGGAACCGTTCCACGTTGCAGCGCAGCGTTTGCGCGGGCTCATCGGCATCGAGGCTGATGCTGTCGCCGAGTTTCGCGCTTTGCAGGATTCCGCCCGGTGACTCGGGGTCAGCGTAGCCCACGAACAAAATGGAATGTTCCGGTTTTTCCACGATGCGGCGAGCGAAAACGTTAGAGAGCGTTTTGGCCGTCATCATCCCACTCGAGAGTGCATAAATGCGGCCGGGCCGCGCCGGCGCTTGCCCAATCGTCTGCCCGTTCAAGACAAACGGCGCAACGTCCTGCATGAGCTGCAAACGAGCGAGCTGGCGTCGCGTTTGATTTGCGCGCCGATCGTAAATGCCAGTCATCTTGGAGCTGAGGCCGCCAATGTAAATCGGGCAATCCGGCAGCCATTTTTCGCGGCGGAATTTCCACAGCATCCCGAGTACCTCCTGTGTCTTGCCCAGCGCGAACACCGGCACAAGTACGCAACCGCCCCGGCAGAAAGCGGCGTCGATCGCCTCAGCGAAGCGCCGCTCCTCCGCCTCACGCGACCAGCCCGCGGCCACGGGCGTATCGCCGCGTGTGCATTCCATGATAAGAACATCGATCCCGCTCTGCGGAAAAACCGCCGCCTGCATCAGAGTCTGTCCGTCGAAGTTCACATCGCCGGTGTAAAAAACCGTGCGCCCGTCGGCGCGCAGCAGAACGCCGGAGGAGCCGAGTACGTGACCAGCGTCCCAAAACTCGAAACAAAGCGTGCCGTCATTACTGGCGCGATCGCCGCGCACGGTAAACGGCTGACGCAAGTTGCAGAGCTGCCAGAGGTCAGCCGCGCGCTCGGTCTCGCGATGAGTGAAGAGCGGGTATAAAACCGTGCCGAGCTCTTCGCGCTGGCGGCTCATGACGTTGACGGAATTGTGCAGCAGCGCGCTTCCGATCTCGCCTGTCGCTTCGGGCATGAAGACGCGCGCCTGCGGGCGGCGCCGCATGAGTACCGGCAATGTCCCGATGTGATCCTGGTGTGCATGCGTGATGATGATCGCGTCCAGCTCACGGTTTTCGAGTGGGCGCCAGTCTGGCAGCGCCTCTTCGCCTTCACGTTTTGGGTGCATCCCGCAGTCCAGCACCAGGCGCGCGTCGCTGGTCTCGAGATAATAGCAATTCGCGCCGATCTCAGTCTGGCGCGTCAGGTTGATGAACTTCACCGTTGCTGCTGGCTGACTTTAACTCGGTCGGGAAGGCGCGCCGAAGCGCGCGCCACACGGTACGGAGCACCCGGGCGATGTCGAATGCGCTGCTGGCCTTTTGCGCGGCGCGAAATCTCGTTAGCCTTGTGTCTCAATGTCGGCGCTTGTTCATTCCAGCGGATCAAACCAGGCAGCCGAGTCTGGCGACAAATTCCCCGCTCAAGTCAACCAGCAACGTTCGCCTCGAGTGTTCGGGCTCGATTTGCTGCGCGCCACCGCCATCACTCTTGTTTACATCGCGCACGGCTTCGGCGTACTCATGCCGCATCTGCCCTGGTGGGCAGGTTTCCTGGGCCACTTCGGATTTTATGGCGTGGAAATGTTCTTCGTACTCAGCGGCTTTCTCATCGGTGCCATCCTGATACGGCTCGGAGAACGACTGCGCGATGCTCGCGAAGTGCTCGCGTTTTACGTTCGCCGCTGGTTTCGCACGCTGCCGCTTTTTCTGCTCTTCGTTCTGCTGAACGTCATTCTCTTCGCAGTCGTGTTGCACCATCACTTCACTGCCGGGGAAATCGTTAGCCACGCACTTTTCCTGCGCAATCTCACAGGATCCCACCTGAGTTTTTTCGGCGAATCGTGGAGCCTGGCTGTCGAGGAATGGTTCTATCTTCTGTTTCCCGTCGCGCTCTGGATCGGGCTCCGCACGCGGTACCGCTTCGATCAGGTCTTGCTCGCGGTCGCGGCTCTGTTTTTTCTGTTCTCAAACGCCGCTCGTGTTTGGACTGCGGCCGATCCGCAGGCGACCTGGACCGAATTTCAAAGGGAGGGCGTTTTCCTGCGATTCGACGCGCTCATGCTCGGCGTTTTTGCTGCTTGGCTGGCATTGCGCTATCCCGGCGCTTGGAAGAAATTTTCCACGATCTGCGCTGTCGCCGGCCTGCTTCTTCTCGCGCTACTTTACGCCTCGCTCTGGAGGGTTCGCGGGCACAGCATCGGTGTGAGCGCGGACGATTTTTTTGCGCGCACCTTTCGCTTCACTCTCGTCTCGCTTGGTTTCGCTCTCCTGTTGCCTTTTGCCTCGGGCTGGAAGATTACCGGCGAGAATGTTGCCACGCGCAACGTGCACCGCATCGCGCTCTGGTCTTACGCGCTTTATCTTGTCCACACCCCGGTGGTATTGCTCGTGAGTACTTACGGACCGCCGCAGCCGGTCCGGTCAGCACTCGAAGCGGGCGCGATTTTCGCCGCGCAAACCGCGCTCTGCCTCGCCATCAGCGCCCTGCTTTACCGCTACTACGAATCGCGTTGTACTCACCTGCGCGATACCGTGGCGCCGGCGGTAGCGAGGCGTTTTGCCGGTTCCGGCAGACCCAAACCGGAACATACAAAAGCTGCCGCGACGTAAGTACTCTGCGCTCCGCTGGCGGTCGCGCCGGGCGCATGAGACAGGTGGCGCCATGTCTCGCCCGGCTGCTGTTGGCTGTCTGCTGCTCACAACGGTGATCTGGGGCTTTGCTTTCGTCGCGCAAAAATCGGCCGCGGAAGAAATGGGCGCGCTCACCTTTGTCTCCGCGCGCTATCTGCTCGCAGGCGTATGCATCTTGCCCTTTGCCCTGGCGGAATACCGCGGCAGAGCGAGCGAGATCGCGCCGCGCGACTGGAAACTAGTGCTGCTGATTACGATCATTTTTTTCACCGGTACCTGGCTGCAACAAGTGGGACTGAAAACGACAAGCGCCACTAACGCGGGCTTTCTCACCGGGCTCTACGTTTTCTTCGTTCCGCTTATTCTCCTCATCGGCTTCAGGGAAAAACCGCATCCGGCGGTGTGGGTATGTGCGCCGCTCGCGCTCGTTGGCTTGTACTTTTTGAATGGCGGGATCGATCGGCTGCGGATTGGCGACGCGTTGATCATCGCGTGTGCCGTCTGCTGGGCCGGGCACATTTTGCTCCTCGGCTATCTTGCGCGCGTCACGGCCTTGCCGGTTTTCGTTGCCGCGTTCTGCTTCACCGGCGCAGGCGTACTCGCCACTCCCGGTGCGCTGGTCTTCGAGACGCCGCACTTCAGCGCAATAGTACACGGATGGTTCCCGATCGTGTACTCAAGTGTGCTCTCCACCGCGGTGGCGTTCTCCCTGCAAGCGCTCGGCCAGCAACATCTTCCCAGCGCGAACGCCGCCATCATTCTTTCCGCGGAAAGTTTGTTCGCCGCGCTCGGTGGCGCGCTCTTTCTCGGCGAACGCCTGACAGCGATTGGTTATGCCGGCGCAGGGCTCATTTTCGCCGCCATTTTCCTGGTCGAAGCGGTGCCGGCGTTTGCCGCGCGCGCCGTCCGCGGCGCATAGCACACGTTTACAGCCCGCCAGCGAGTGTTAGATTTTCGCTTGTAAATGGAGCAGACACCGCCGTTTCCCACACCGGAAGAATTGAAATCGAAGCTCTCGGAGTTCATGAAAACGAACTTCGGCGACCGGGTCGCGTTCACGACCATGACGCAGCCGGACACGGCTGAGGCCGGCACGGAAGAAAAACCGGCCCCGGACTCCGAGGATGGATTCGAGTTCAATTTTTTGCCGCGCGAGATCAAGGCGCACCTCGACCGGTTCGTCATCCGGCAGGACGAAGCAAAAAAAGTACTCTCGATCGCGGTTTGCGATCACTACAACCACGTCAAGCACGTGCGCTCGCTGGAAAAGAGCGACCCGGCGCGAGCGGAAGAAACTGAGTACGCCAAGCAGAACGTCATCCTCGTTGGCCCAACCGGCGTGGGGAAGACGTATCTGATCAAACACATCGCCGAGCTGATCAAAGTACCGTTTGTCAAAGCCGACGCGACGAAGTTCAGCGAAACCGGTTACGTGGGCGGCGATGTAGAAGACCTTGTGCGCGAACTGGTGCACAAAGCTGACGGGGACGTGAAGCGGGCCCAGTTCGGCATCATTTACATCGACGAGATCGACAAGATCGCCTCCGCTTCGAATGTCGCCGGACGCGATGTGAGCGGGCGCGGTGTGCAGACCACGCTTTTGAAGTTGATGGAAGAGACTGAAGTGCCATTGCGCAGCGCGATGGATTTGCAGGGGCAACTGCAAGCCGCCCTCGAGTTTCAGCGGAAAGGAAAGGCGAACCGGCAGACGATTTCCACGCGCCACATTTTGTTCGTGGTGAGCGGCGCGTTCGAGCGGCTGAAATCGCAGGTGTCGCAGCGGATCACCCGTGGACAAATCGGTTTCAGCGCCGAGCCGGTGCGGGTGATGGACAATGAATTGTTCCAGCACGTGACCACGCAGGATTTCATCGAGTTCGGGTTCGAGCCGGAATTCATTGGCCGTCTGCCGGTACGCGTGGTGTGCGAAGAACTGAGCGCGGGTGATCTCTTCGACATTATGAAGTTCTCGGAGGGCAGCCTGCTCAAGCAATATGAGCGCGCGTTCCGCGCTTATGGCATCGCCATCAGTTTCGAGGACGAAGCGGTGCGGCTCATGGCCGAAGCCGCGGCCAGGGAAAAGACCGGTGCCCGCGGGCTGTTGACGGTGTGGGAAAAAGTCTTCCGCGACTTTAAGTTCTATCTTGCTGGTTCAGGCATAAGCCAGCTCCGCGTCACAGCCGAGCTCGTGCGCCAGCCGAAAATGGTACTCGATCGGCTGCTGGTGGAAGGTCACAAGCACGAAGCTGCGGCGCTTGATCAACAGATAGACGTTTTCACCGATACGTTTCGCCGCGAACATGAGCTCGAGCTCACTTTCGAGCCGGCTGCGCGGCAGCGCCTGGTCGAACGCGCCCAAGTGGAAAAAATGTCAATGCCAGACCTGACCGCGCATTTATTCCGGGACTTCCATTTCGGATTGAATCTTGTGCGCAAGAATTCAGGCCAGCAGAGCTTTGTCCTACCCGTTAGCGCAATCGATGCACCGGATGAGTTCCTAAGCGATCTCGTTGTGGAATCGTACTATCCTGCGCGCGCAGAAAACCCGGCGGGATGAAGCGGCAGGCCATCGTCACGTGTCTCATTGCCGCGGTCGTGACCGCGCTGGTCAGCATGGCGCATGGGCTCGGCTGGCTGCGTGTGGTGGAGGCGCCGTTTGCGGCCTGGGCGCAACACGATGGCGCGCCAGCGCCTGAGCTGGGGAACTGGTGGCAGGTTGTAATCGTCGCGCTGTTTTCATTTGCCACTGCGTGGGTCACTCTCGGGGCCCGCAGGCGTCATCGCATCGGCTGGCTGCTTCTCGCTCTTACCGCCGAGCTGATTGCGCTCTTCTGGATCTGCTCGCTCTACGGTACTTTGTTTCAACCGTTACCCTCGATACTCGGTACCGTCCTCGGGTATGCCGGTGCGATCGGTTGGCTGGCGTGGGAGGCGCGGCCGCCCAGGCCCGAGCCTGAGCTGCGTCCGATTACTGAACCGGCGCTGACCAAGACCGCGCCCGAGCCTTCGGTACAAGCCCCTCCTGCGCCCATTCCAGCAGCCGCAACGCCGCTGGGGAAAACGCCGGCTCCGGTCACGCCCGCCGCACCTCCGCCGCCGTTGATCCCGGCTGCACCGGTGCGCCTCGCGCAAGCTGCATCCCTTGTCACTCCCCCGCTTTCAGTTAACCCTGCATCAGTACCTGATCCTAAACCAGTGAAACGCCCGTCCATTCCGAGAAAGCCTGCTCCCATCGAAGCGAAACCGGCGCCTGCCCCCGCGCCAATGCCAGCCCATGCGCCTGCCGCCGCTGCCCCTGGTTTAGACGGCGCTCCTCGCGCCTTCGAAACGACCGTGCTCGTCTGCGATTTACCCGAGAAATACGATGTCGCCGATAGCCTCGACCCAGCGGCAGCGGCCGAAGCGATTTTGAAATTTGGCGAGCGCGCTGCCGATCTGCTCTCAAAGGCAGGCGCGTACTTGCACCGTGTCGATGGAGAAGGAGTCGTCGCGTTTTTTGGCTTCCCGGAATCGACTTCCGATCACGCGGAGAAAGCGGTGCGTGCCGCGTTCGAGCTCGACCGCGCCTTGGCGCAAAAACCAGCCGGCAACAATGGCGACAACACATTCACGAGCGGTGTGCACGTGGGGGTAAGCTCCGGTTCGATCATCGCCGGGCGTGTGCGAGCGAAGCCCGAGGTTTTTGTGCTGGGTGAGGCGGTTGAACTGGCCCGCCGTTTCTGCGTGGCCAATCGTTTCTACGGCTCACGCATTCTCGTCGGCCCACGTACCTTTGAGATGTCTGACCGCGCGGTGGTGGCGCGACCGATCGATTTCCTCTCCGGCGTCACGTCGCAGGAGCGGCATGAAATTTACGAGCCGCTAGCCCTGGCGACTGACGCGCCGCCGGAATTACTCGCGCGGCGCGATTCCTTCTGGAACGGCGTGGTACTTTACCGCGAGAAACGCTGGGCGGAAGCATACGCCGCGTTCCAGCAGGCTCGCGGCAGCGGCGAGATCGAAGACGCGCCGCTGGATCTTTATCTGCGCCGGCTGGAGCCTTTGGCGTTACACTACGCGTCGACCGAGCGCGAGTAGCGGCGCGGCTTGAGGAAAATCGAGTACCCGGAAGCGTTGCGCGCCCTCATCGCGCAATTGCGCCAGATGCCTGGCGTCGGCCCGCGTTCGGCGGAGCGCATCGCGCTCTGGATGGTGCAGGCGCGACATGATCAGCCCGAGCAAATCGCCCAGAACATCAGCGCCACGAGACGCCAGGTGCGCCCGTGCAACCTGTGCGGCTTTTTTGCAACGGAGGCGCTGTGTGAGATTTGCCGCGACGAAACACGCGCGCGCGATCTTCTCTGTGTGGTGGAACAGCCTACGGACATTTTGCCGCTGGAAAAAACGAGCGCTTTCCGCGGGCGCTACCACGCGCTCGGCGGCCGCATCTCGCCGCTCGATCACATTGCACCGGAAGACCTGCGCATCCGCGAGCTGCTCCAGCGCGTCGAAGCCGAGCAGCTAAGCGAAATCATTTTCGCTCTCGCGGCGGATGTGGAAGGAGAAGCGACGACGAATTATCTCGTCGATTTACTGAAAGCAAAACCCCTCAAGCTAACGAGAATCGCACGCGGTTTGCCTGCCGGCGGCGGTTTGGAATCAGCGGACGAGCTAACGTTGTACCAGGCGCTCACCGGGCGGACGCAACTGTGAGCTGACATTAGCCTGCTCTCTTGCCGCAGCGCCTGTGCATGAACCGAGAGAGCCGCCGAGTGTTGCCACGCCATATCGGCACGCGTAATTTCCGCGAGATGTCGTGTACTAAGATCGATCCCGCCTTGCATCAGGCGCACAAGCCGCCGTGGATCAAAGTACGCCTGCCATCGAATCCCGTTTTCTTTTCCACGAAAGCGTTAATCTCCGACCTGCGCCTGCACACCGTGTGCGAAAGCGCGCAATGTCCGAACCGCTGGGAATGCTGGAGCCAGGGCACGGCGACGATGATGATTGCCGGCGATCGTTGCACCCGCGCCTGCGGATTTTGCGCGGTGAGTACGGCAAAACCGTTTGCGCTCGAGGCCGACGAACCGGAGCGCGTGGCCGAAGCAGTGCGCCGCATGAACCTCAAACACGTCGTGATCACCGCCGTGGCGCGCGATGACTTGAAGGACGGCGGCGCCGCGCATTTCGCCCGCACCATTCACGCCATCCGCGACATGGACCCGGGCATCATCATTGAAGTGCTCGTTCCGGATTTTCACGCGCAGGATTGGTGCATCCAGATCGTGCTCGACGCCGCGCCCGATATTTACAACCACAACATGGAAACGGTCGAACGCCTCACGCCAGTCGTTCGCTCCCGCGCAAAGTACCGTACTTCATTGCGTGTGCTCGAGCGGGCAAAGGCGCTCTCGCCAGAAGTGGTGACCAAGAGCGGCATCATGCTCGGGCTCGGAGAAACGGAGCCGGAGCTTTTTCAAACGATGGACGATTTGCGCGAGGCAGGCTGCGAGGTGCTCACCCTCGGGCAATACCTGCGCCCCACGCCCAAGCATCTGCCCGTACTTGAGTACATCGACCCGGCGCGCTTCCAGAATTATGGCGATATCGCGCGCGCCAAAGGATTCCTCCATGTCGCTTCCGGCCCGCTTGTGCGCAGCTCATATCACGCCGCGGACTTCCATCCCGTCGTGCGCCCCCGGCAGATGTCATCCCGAGCGGAGCGCAGCGTAGCCGAGGGATCTCGAGGCGAAGTCTAACCTCGCCCCTCCTTCAGCTCCGCTGCGCTTCGCTCAGAATGACAGAACCTAGCCAGGCAAGCCTTCATCTCGCCCGCTTCGCTGCCGTCATTCCCGCGTACCAGGAAGAAAAGCACGTCGGCGAAGTCGCTCGGCGTACTCTCGCGCAATTGCCCAACGTGCTCGTGGTTGACGACGGCTCGAGCGATGCCACAGCGGAACGGGCGCGCGAAGCAGGAGTTCAGGTCATCACGCATCCGCAAAACCGCGGGAAAGGCGAATCGATCAAAACAGGTCTGCGACACTGGGTCGCGCGCGGTATCGACTACGTGGTGTTGCTGGATGCCGATGGGCAGCATTTGCCGGAAGAAATCTCGCGATTCATCGAAGCGGTGAAAGGCGAGCCCGAGAGGCAGATTTTCCTTGGTTCGCGCATGAGCGACGTCGCCACCATGCCGTTGGTGCGTCGAGCGGTGAATCGTTACATGAGCCGCACCATCTCGCGCGCCTGCGGCCAGGTGATCCCCGACACGCAATGCGGTTTTCGCATGCTGCATCGCGATTTGATCCCGGCGGTGCTCAGCGGCGCCGATCGCTTTGATTACGAGACAGAGATGCTCCTGATCGCCAGCCGCAAAGGCGAACGCATCATCAGTGTGCCCATCACGACGGTGTACTCAGATGAAGTGAGCAGCATTAAACCCCTGCGCGATACGATCAGGTTTTTCAGTTTGCTGCGCCGGTATCGCCGAGCATCGGCGTAGCCAGCCGTCTCCGCGACGCGAGTTTTTGTCGCGTCAGATCAATCCGCGCCTTCTGAAGTCGCCCAGGTTTTCGCCGGCTGATTTCTCGATCAAATCAACCGTGAACTTCAACAGGCAAACTTCCCATCCTTCATCGACGCCGTGGATAACAGCACCGCGTGGATCCTCCGAGCGCTCAACATGCCGGCGCGTCCGTTCGATGACATGTTCAATCGAGCCGCTGATCGTCGTCTCCGAGACGTTCGATTTCCGGAACTGAAACCCGTAGCGCAACACCGCGATCTGCCGTGCGCGTTCGCGCAATCGTTCCGCGTACTGGCGCGCCTGCTCGCCGAAGCCGTCCATCAGCAAGCGCGAGAAATATTCCGGGCTAAGAATTTGCGGACGCTCCGCATCGAGCCGCCCGGTCCGCACGCGCACCCGTCCGACGGTGTCCATCAATTCGGCAATGAGGTGAAATTCGAAGCTGGTGTTGCCGAAGGTGGCGATCTGTTGCTCTGGCGCAACGATCACGCGCGTGTTTTCCAGCGCGTACTCAATGTCATCCTGTTTCAAAACTGCGCGACCATACACACGCGCCGCACTTCTTCACCTCATCATGCGCGAGAAATCACTCACACCATGTTCGCCACGAAATCGCGCCCGTCAAATTCAGCAAAGTCCTCCAGTTTCTCGCCGGTGCCGACGAAGCGCGTCGGAATTCCAAGCTCATCCCGAATCGCGACAACCACGCCGCCTTTGCCGCTGCCATCGAGTTTCGTGACAATCAATCCCGTCAACCCAATCGCCTCATGGAATTGCCGCGCTTGCGCGAGCGCGTTGCCGCCAGTCGTTGCATCGACCACCAGCAGCGTTTCCTGCGGCGCTTTCTCGTCGCATTTCGCCAGGCTGCGTTTCACTTTCCCCAGCTCAGCCATGAGGTTTGTTTTGGTATGCAATCGCCCCGCGGTGTCGCAAAGCAGAAACTCGATGTTCCGCTTATCTGCGGCCTGGTACGCCTCATAACAAAGCGCCGCTGGGTCAGCGTTGTATTGGCCGCGGATCATTTCCACGCCCACGCGCTCGGCCCAAACGCCCAGCTGCTCGATCGCGGCCGCGCGAAACGTGTCAGCCGCTGCCAGCAAAACTGTATGCCGCCGTTGTTTGAAGAAATGCGCCAGCTTTGCCGTCGATGTCGTCTTGCCGGTGCCGTTCACGCCCACGATCAAAATGACTTTTGGCTTCGCCGGCAGCGGCCTGATCGGCGGCGGATTGATCGGCAAAATGCGCCCGATCTCCTCGCGCGCGACTTCGGAAATATCCGAGGCGGAAATGCGCGAGCGCGCGTCACGTTCATGCAGTGCCTCGAGAATGCGCATCGTCATGGGTACGCCGATATCTGAGCGGATGAGCAATTCCTCCAGTTCGTCCCAATCGACCGGTTTGCCGGTGAATTTCTCGATGATATTGCGAAAGAATCTCATGTGCTAAGTACGAAGCGGATCGGAGTGGAGAGCGCTGCGATACTTTGTCATTCCGAGCGAAGTCGAGGAATCCCGCCGCGCAAGCTTCAGGATAACTTCGCGGGATCCCTCGGCTCCGCTTCGCTCCGCTCGGGATGACGTTCGCGTGCTTCGCTTGGTGAAGACGCTCCCGCCGTTCCCGGCCTTACTGCTTCACGCGCCGGGCGTTTCAGCTCGTCTTTCACGCGGTCGAGAATGCCATTCACAAAGCGTCCTGATTCCGGGCCGCCGAATTTCTTTGCAAGCTCGATGGCTTCGTTAATGGAAACAACGGGCGGAATGTCCTCGCGAAAGAGCATCTCGTAAATCGCCAGTCGCAACACATTTCGATCAACAGCGGAGATGCGGCGTACTTCGTAGTTCTGCGTGTAGCGGCGGATGCGCTCGTCGATCTCCGGCAGATGCGCGTTCATGCCATCGATCAGCGGTTGGGCAAACTCGCGTACTCGAGGTTTGACCGGGAGAAATTCCCAGAAATCATCCATCCGCTCCGGCGCGCCGCGTTGCAGGTCGCGCCAGAAATGATATTGCAGCGCCGCCTGGCGCGCTTCGCGTCTGCGGCCCATCAGGCGGTGGTGACACGGCCGCGCAATTCCAGCATCACGTTGGTGATTCCGATCGCCGCGCGCGCCGCTTCCGTTCCGCGGTTGATCTTGTCACCGAGACAACGTTCGCGGGCCTGCGCTTCATTTTCCAGGCTGAGTACGCAGTGAATGACGGGAATCCCATGGTTCAACACGATTTCCTGTAACGCGTAAATGACCGAGCCCGCGAGGTGCTCCGCGTGGTCCGTCTGCCCCTTCAAAATCACGCCGACAGCCAGGATTGCGTCCGCGCGCTTCTGCACCGCCAGCTCGCGCACGACCGCGGGAATCTCGAAAGCGCCCGGCACCTGGTAAAGTGCCAGGTTCGCGCCGACGGCCTGTTCGCGCAGCTCGGTGCTGGCGTGGTTCACCAGGCCCTGCACGTACTCAGGATTAAACCTGCTCGCCACGATGGCGAAATTGCGCTTCGCCGTCATCGTGCGCGGTTTCGGAGGAACGAGGCTCGACATTGTGCGCTAGAGCAGATGCCCCATCTTCGCCTTTTTCGTGGCGAGATATTTTTCGTTGTGCGGATTCGGCGTGCCGCGAATTGGCACCTGCTCGACCATTTGAATGCCGTAACCTTCCAGCCCGATCACTTTCTTGGGATTGTTCGTCAGGAACCGGAATTGCCGAACACCGAGATCAAACAGGATTTGCGCGCCGAGCCCATAATCACGCAGGTCGGTGGGAAACCCGAGGCGGGCATTTGCTTCCACCGTGTCGAGCCCTTCCTCCTGCAATTTGTAGGCGTGAATTTTTGCCGCGAGCCCGATGCCGCGGCCTTCCTGTCGCATGTAAACAAGCACACCGTTTCCCTCATCCGCGATCTGCCGCAGCGCGGCGTGCAACTGGTTGCCGCAATCACAACGGCGCGAACCAAACACATCGCCGGTGAGGCATTCGCTGTGCACGCGCACCAGGGTCGGACGGTTCGGCAGGATCGTGCCCTTCACCAGGGCGAGATGATGTGATCCGTCCACGCGCGAATGGTAAAGATGCAGCTCGAAATCTCCGTAATCGGTCGGCATTGCCACGATCTGCTCGCGTTCGACCAGCTTCTCGCGCACACGCCGATGCGCGATCAGGCTCTGGATGGTGCAGATGCGCAGCCCGTGCTTTTTTCGGAATTCCATCAGCTCCGGCAACCGTGCCATGGTGCCGTCGTCGTGCAGGATTTCGCAAAGTACGCCCGCCGGTTGCAATCCCGCCATGATGGCGAGATCGACCGCCGCCTCGGTATGACCGGCACGCCGGAGTACGCCGCCATCTTTCGCCCGCAGCGGGAAGACGTGGCCGGGCTGCACCAGATCGTTTGGCTCGGAGCTCGGGTTCGCGATCACTTGAATCGTGGCGGCGCGATCATGCGCGCTGATGCCAGTGGTCACGCCCCCGGCGGAATCCACTGAGACGGTGAAATCCGTCCGGTACATTTCGCGGTTCTCTACCACCATGCGCCGCAACCCAAGCTGTTCCGCGCGATCATTCGAGATCGGCACACAAATGAGTCCGCGTCCGTACTTCGTCATGAAATTAATCGCAGCCGGCGTCGCTTTCTCCGCGGCCATGACAAGATCGCCTTCGTTCTCGCGGTCAGCGTCGTCGGTAACAATGACGATTTTTCCCGCCGCTACATCGGCCAGCACATCATCGATCGCGTCGAATTGAAACGTTTCGCTTCCCGTTTCGGTCTGCATGGAACAGTAACAATGACCTTTGCCAGCAATTCCAGCAACTCGTCATCCCGAGCGAAGCCGAGGGATCCCGGTGCGTTAGCGTAAGAGTAACTTCTCGGGATTCTTCGACTCCGCTTTGCTCCGCTCAGAATGACGCGCCGCGCTCGTGGCGACCACCGCTTCCGGCTGGTACATGTCGCGATTAACCGCCTGGAATTCCGCTTCAGCTTCACCTTGCATTGCGACAGTTCCCTTCCGGGGAGCGCACGCGACTCGCGTGCTCCGTTCGGCGACTCGCCGAACGCTCTTCTTGATGGGTGTTTGCGGCGAGTCGCCGCAAACTGCACGCGAGTCGCGTGCGCTCCCCAATCTACAGAACCCAGAGGGCATCGGTTTCACTCGTTCGACGAACTCACAATTGCGCACAGCTGGAAAAGAGAAAATGCTACGCCCGCGGTGCAACTCGATCGTTCCGAAAAAATCTACGTCGCCGGACATCGCGGTCTTCTCGGCGGCGCTCTGGTGCGTTTGCTCCGTGCGCGCGGCTTCGAGCGCACCATCGCCCGGAGCCGCTCTGAGCTCGATCTCGGTAATGCCGCTGCGGTATGCGCGTTTTTCAAGAGTGAACGGCCAGCCGTGGTTCTGCTCGCAGCCGCGAAGGTCGGCGGCATCAAAGCGAACAGTGATGCGCCGGTCGAATTTCTGCTCGAGAATCTCCGAATCCAGAACAATGTGATTTCCGCCGCGCATGAGTACGGCGCCCGCAAACTGGTGTTTCTCGGCAGCTCGTGCATTTACCCGAAATTCGCGCCGCAACCGATTCCAGAACGCGCGTTGCTTACGGGGCCGCTTGAGCCGACGAATGAAGCGTACGCCATTGCTAAAATCGCCGGCATAAAATTATGCCAAAGTTATGCGCGGCAGTACGGCGAAAATTTCATCAGTGTGATGCCGACGAATCTTTACGGGCCGGGTGAAAATCTCGATCCGCACACTTCGCATGTCCTGGGCGCGCTCTTGCGCAAGGCGCACGAGGCGAAGGTGAGCGGGGCAGGGGAAATGGTGGTGTGGGGAACAGGCGAGCCGCGCCGCGAGTTTCTGCACGTGGACGACGCGGCGGATGCGGTTCTCTCCCTGCTCGAGAATTACCATTCGCCTGAGATCATCAATGTCGGTTGCGGCGAAGACATCACCGTGCATGCACTCGCCCGGCTGATCTGCGACGTCGTCGGCTTCAACGGCGAGCTGAAATTTGACCGCACCAAGCCAGACGGCACACCGCGGAAACTCCTCGACATCACCAAGCTCCGGCAGCTTGGCTGGTCACCGAAAATCGGATTGCGCGAAGGTATCGCCTGTACTTACGAGTCGCTCCTCGCCCAATCCGCGCTGCAAACGATGCAATGAATAAACTGCGCGTGGGCGTTGTCGGCGTCGGCCACATCGGCGCGAATCATGCCCGGATTTACGCCGAAACGCCGGACGCGGATTTCACCGCTGTTTACGATATTGATGCAGATCGCGGCGAGGAAATCGCGCACAAGTTCAACGTCCGCGCGGCCAGCTCGCTCGAACATTTCTCGACGCTGGTTGACGCAGCTTCGGTCGCCACTCCCACGCATGCACATTTCGCCGTCGCGCGCGAACTGCTCGCCCGCGGCAAACATTTGCTCATCGAAAAACCGATCACGGAAAACACCGCGCACGCGCGAGAGTTATCGAGGGGCGCGGCGGAAAAGCGGCTCGTCTTGCAGGTGGGGCACGTCGAACGTTTCAACCCCGTACTCAGCGCGCTCGAGGAGCGCCTCACTCACCCGCGTTTCATCGAGGCACATCGGCTTTCGCCCTATCCGAACCGCAGCACGGACATCAGCGTCGTACTCGACCTGATGATTCATGATCTCGAAATAATCCTGCATCTTGTCCGCGCGCCGGTGGAAAGTATCGACGCGGTCGGTGTGCCGGTGCTGAGCAAAAGCGAGGACATTGCCAACGCCCGGCTGCGTTTTGCCGGCGGCTGCGTTGCCAACATCACCTCGAGCCGCATCAGTCCGGAGCGGATGCGCAAAATCCGGGTGTTCCAGGAGGACGCGTATCTGTCGCTCGATTATCAAACGCAGACCGGCGAGATGTACCGGCGCGCCCATGGCCAGATCACGCGTGAAGCGGTGGCGATCGCGAAAGAAGAGCCGCTGCGGCAGCAACTGGCGTCGTTTGTGCAATGCGCAATGACTGGCGGCGAGCCGAAGGTCTCGGGTTCACACGCCGCAGCCGCGCTGGAGCTGGCGGTTGAGATCAGCCGGCGAATCGAGCAGGGACATGCCGCGGGGTAATCCGATGTGATTCGCGGGCGCCTGATGTTCAATGGCGAGCAAATGTCCCCGCACGTGCAGCGCGATGTTCATTCCCAATGACGCGACTCTATTTGGTTGCCGGTGAGAAGAGCGGCGATCTGCACGGCGCGGAGCTCATGCGTGCCTTGCGCGCGCGAGAGCACGAGCTCGAATTCTGTGGCCGCGGTGGCCCGGCCATGCGGCAGCTCGCCGGCGGCAGGTTCCACGATTGGATTGAGCAGGCCGGAGTTGTCGGGCTTTGGGAAGTGCTCAAACATTACCGGTACTTTCGGCGCGAGTTTGCCGCCACAATCCGCGAAGTGGCGCAGTTGCAGCCCCGGGCTGTGGTGTTGATTGATTATCCCGGATTCAACGTGCGGCTTGCCCGCGCTCTGCGGCGAAAAGTACCGCGCGCGAAAATCATCTACTACATCAGTCCGCAAGTATGGGCATGGAACCGCCGTCGCGTGCACGCCATGGCGCGCTGCATCGACCTTATGCTCTGCATTTTTCCATTCGAGCCGGAGCTGTACGCCAGCGCCGGATTGCGCGCGCTGTTTGTCGGGCACCCGATGACCTCCGCTTTTGCACACAGTGAACCCGACCGCCCCCGCGATAAACGTCTCATCGGCATTTTCCCGGGAAGTCGTGTCCGCGAGGTGAAGAAAATCCTGCCCGTTATGCTTTCTGCCGCGCGTGAAATTTCCCGGAGCCGGCCCGAATTGCGTTTCGAAATATCCGCTGCTTCCGAGCCGCTCGCGCGCATCATTGAAGGGATGCTCGGCAGTTCGGCGGCGCAATTTCCGACCTCGATCGCGCAATCGCGCGAACTGATGAAACGCGCGGGCGCAGCCATGATCGCTTCGGGCACGGCAACACTGGAAGCGGCACTTTCGCGGCTGCCGTTTGTGCTCGTCTATCGGGTGGCGTGGCTGACCTACTTCGCCGCGCGACTTATTGTGCGGGTGAAACATCTCGGCATGCCAAACGTCCTCGCCGGGCGCGAGATTGTTCCCGAATTCATCCAACACAAAGCTCGACCGCGCGATATCGCACGCGCTGTGATCCGCTTGCTCGAGTACGAGACTGTACGGGCGGAGATGCTCCGCTCGTTCGACGCCGTCGCGGGCGCGCTGGGCGCGGGAGCGTCGGCAAATACCACCGCAGAGGACGCTATCCTGGCCGAGCTGGAAAGTTTCCGTGCTCCTGCTGCCCGGCCATGAGCCGCGCGCCTGCGCCGCCACTGCTGGAGAAGCAAACAGTACTTTGGCTCGTTAGCGTACTAACGATTGTTCTGTTTGCCGTCGCCAACGTTCCGTGGCAGCTCGACGATTACGACCAGGCAAAAGAGGCGTTCACCTCGTGGCAGGTGGTAAAATCGGGACGGATTTTTTACCAGGGCACACCTGCCGGCAAGGTCGCCACGAAACCGCCGCTGCTGGCTTGGATTTCGGCCGCAATTTACGAGTGTACACGGTCGTGGGACCTGGCCTGGCGAGTACCATCATTTCTCGCCGCCCTCGCTCTCGCGCTGCTATTGTTCCGCCGCGCAAACAAGTACTACGGCGTACTCGGCGGGTTGATCGCGCTTGGTGCTTTCGTTTTCAATTTACTCACGCCGCGACTCGCCACCCTTGTCCGCACCGACATGCCGCTGGCGTTCGTTACCTTTCTGATCGCGCTCTTGTTTTTCGAACAAATCCGGCAGCGCCGACACTGGGACAACCGGGCGCGAGTCGCGCTTTTCGTGCTGCTCACGGCATCGATGTTGATCAAGGGGCCGATCGTTTACGCATTTCTGCTTCCCGCGATGGTGCTGTTTGCGTGGCGCTGGCGTGAGCAACGCGACGCGCTCGCCACTGGATGGTGGCCCTGGCTTGCCTCACTCGCGGTCTTCGTTTGCTGGGTCATCGGCGGAATTGAGACGGTGCCCGGCTTTTATCGCGAGGTAATCGTGCGCGAGTTCGCCGCGCGATTTGCTGAAACCGTTCACAAGCCGCAGCCGATCTACTTTTACGCGCCGCATGTGCTGCACAAATGGTCGCCATGGAGTTTGCTGCTCATTGCGCTGCTTCTGGCGCACATAAGGCGCACCGGAAACGACGGCGAACGCCCCCGCCTCGCACCCGAAACATTCTGGCTGCTGGCGTGGAGCGTTGGCGGATTCGTGGTTATGTCCTTCATTCCCTCCAAACGGGTGGACCGGATTTATCCGGTACTCGCGCCGATGTGCCTTTTGCTGGCGGCACTGGTCGCGTCATGGAAACGCGAACGGATCGCGCGCTGGTGCGCTGCGGTTCTGCTGCTGGCAATCATCTTCACCGGATCGTACGTTGCTTTCAAAATCGCCTACGGAATTCGTCACGATCGTGATGCCCTCGTGAAATGTGGGCGCGAGTTTCGCGCACGTGCCGCAGCGAATCGTTTGCGCTACGCCGCCGTTCACGGCGAAAGTGAAGCGCTCGTACTTTATCTCGATTTGCCCGGATACACGCCCGCGACCGAGGTGGTGACGCGTTGGAACGCCGGTCAAATCGACGCGGTGATCGGTCCTGAAAGAGCGATCCGCGCAATCGAATCCGCGATTCACCCTCCCGCAGAGCCAGCGCAGTTTTGCCCTGCCGAACGCACCGCGCGCTACCTCGTACTCAGCCGCGCGAGTGCGCCATAACAGAACCGCGGCAACGTACTCTAACGATTCGAAGTACAGGATGGACCGCAAACATTTGCTTGCCGCTGCAATTATCACGGCCTTCGCCGTCGCTCTCTTCGCCGCTGCTTCGGACATTGAAATTCACGTCACGCCGAAAAAGCTCGATGCCACGCAGCCGCAGAACGAGGCGAACGGCACGCGCACTGTTTCGAGCGAGCGCTGGAACTACGAAGTCACACTTGAGAACAAAAGCTTTCGTCCGCTCTCTGGCCTGGAGGCGCGCTACATCATCTTCTACAAAACGGAGCAGCTCGGGTCCAAAGAGCCAGCGGAACAACAGCGGCAGAGCGGCACCTTTTCCCTCGACGCAATGCAAGCGCACGAGAAAAAGACGTTCACGAGCAATGCGGTCGAGCTGAAGCATTCGCATCTAACCGGGCATTGGTTCTTCCCCGCAGGCGAACGCATCAAAGCGGATGACACACTCGTGGGCATCTGGGTTCGCGTTTACCAGGGTGACCAGCTACTCGGCGAGTACGCCAATCCGTCCACGCTCGCGCGCGAGCAATGGCAGTGACGCGCAACGCGGCGTGGCTTTTCCGCGCGCCCATTCTACCCTGTTAACGACGTGGAATTCCCTAGCCCCGAAATGAAAACGCTCTGGGCGCCATGGCGCTTCGAGTACTTCGAGCAGCCGAGGCTGCGCGATTTCCTCAGCGAAGCCGCCCGCACCAGCGATGACGCCGCGCATCTCGTTCTTGCCCGGCGGAAAAATTCCTTCCTCATCATGAACCGTTACCCGTACTCAGTCGGGCACCTCATTTCCGTGCCGTACCGGAAAGTGGGCGAGCTGAAAGACCTCGGCGAAAATGAAATTGCGGAATTGTTCTCGTTAGTCGTGCTTGGCCAGAAGTTGCTGCGCACCGTCATGAAAGCGGAGGGATTTAACATCGGGATCAACGTAGGCGAATGCGCGGGCGCGGGCGTGCCTGATCACCTCCACGTCCACATCGTGCCGCGCTGGAGCGGTGACACGAATTTCATGCCGATGCTGACTGGCACGCGGGTGCTGTCGCAAGGCCTCGCTGATCTTTACGGCAAGTTGCTGGCTGCATCGAAAGAAATCGAGAAATGACCGGCGACGTTCAGCCGCCACCGCCCCAGCGGCAGCCGGACTCGACTGGCTGCTTCGGCAAAGGTTGCCTCATTCTGGCGGTGTTGATTTTGTTCCTGATGATCGCGGGCGCGATCGGCCTGTACTATGGAGCGAAACATTATTCTGCCGTTACGCGGGCGGTGATGTTCGCCACCAAAGTCGGCGCGGTTTCGCGGACGCCCGCGCCGGTGCCGCAATTCCAGACGACGCCGGAAAAAATCCAGGCATCGACGCAGAAATGGGAAGCTTTCCAGGCTGCCGCTGAACAAGGTCAGCCCGCCGCAGTCGAGCTCACGGCAGACGATTTGAACAACATGATCGCTCGCAACAGGCATATACGCGGCAAGGTTTTCGTCAGCATCACGGGTAACCGGCTGGATGTGCAGACGAGCATTCCGGTGGGCGAGTACGTGCGACTGAACGGTTATTTAAACGCGCACATCACGGTCCAGACAAACGGGCCGCGTTCGCTTAACAGCGCGCCGCTGAACACGATCACCGTTAACGGGCAGCCGCTGCCGGGTGACGCACGAGGCTGGAGTTACAGCGGGTACTCAATCAATCAGTACATCGCTCCGTATGCGCAGACGCTAAGCTCGTTCGAAATACGCGACGGGAAGTTGATCCTCAGCCAACGCTAGCGCCGTTCCCTGGCAAACGAGGCGCTTGCGCCACGCTGATCTCAGGGCTGCATGATTTCGCGCGCGAAAACGTTTAGCTGGCCATCTTCCTGTTTGCGTACTTCAGTGATTTCGAGCGGGCGCGCTTCGTCGCGAGTGACGGTCGAGCCCGGGGCTGGCGGTACGTAGCCGGCCGGATATTCAACAATCACGCGCGCGGCATTTCCGCCCGCGAGCCGGAGAACGGACGCGGGCATGCGCGAGTACGGACGCAGCACCGCCTTGTTTGCATCAGAGAAATTGACGACGAACTGGCCCTTCAGGTAAATCCGTTCGCCGGTAAGGCCGCGGTCGGCAATTTCCGCCAGATCGCTCGGCGCGATGAGACGCCCGAGCGGCATCCGGCCCGGCGGATACGTTTTCCAGGTTCCCCCGCCCGCAGTAGAGGCGAGCGTCCCCGCGGCAGCGGCCGATTGCTCTGGCGCCGCTGGTGCTGGCGGTGTCGATTGGGCGACGGGCGCCGGTGTTGCGCTTGGGGCGGGCGAACCTTTACGGCCACGCGCATTTTTTGCGTTCCTGGCAACGGCTTTGCCCTTCTCTGCTTTCGCGGGTGAGGTTGACGGCAGAGCAGGCTTCGGTGTTTCCACCGCGATCGCCTGTTCCACGCGTACTAACTGGTTCTCAGGAGCAGCCGGTGTCGCGCTCGGCGTTAATCCCGGGAGCGGGACGGCAGAGCCGCGCTCTTGTTGGCGCCATTCGGAGTAACGCTTTTCCGCCGAACGCAACTGCTCCGGTTTAAACAGCGGCCAGCCCGCGGCGAGATTCAGATCAAGCGGCGGCTCGAGCGTGAACGTGCCGGTGCCGCGGGTGACGGTGTAAGTACCGTAAAGCAACGGCATCGCGGTGATGAGTACACGGCCATCGATGGTGTGTTCGGCGTGGATAACGGCAGAAATATCGTGCGTTCGCTCGAGCTTAATCTCGAGCCCGGGCATCAGCGTTTGTCGCATCAGCGGCAGGTCGCGCGCGTCCGCCGGATAGACGTGCTCCATCAGCAGATCGCCCTCATCGATCGCGCTGGTGAGCGCGACCATTCCCGAGGTAAAGATGTCAGCCGGGCCGAGCTCATGCACAGCGATGATGCGGAAACGTCCCACCACGTAAGGGACGAGACCGTGCACCTGCTGGAAGTTGCGGATGTAATTGCGCGTCAGCTCCGCGTTCTTTTCCGCCAGCCCCGCTCCGTGGAGCGAGGCATAGCGATCGTGCAGTTGTTTCGGGTTGAGGAATTCGCCCGCCGGCGCGGCCGTCAACTCGAAACGTCGCGGGGGATCAATGCGATGCAGCCGTTTGAGAAGGCGGTAACTGTCCGGCCGTTCCGGTTGCCAGAAAACATAGAAACTGCCGAGCCACGCCGCCAGCGCAAACGCAGCCAGCAATAGCATCGCAACGATCCAGGCAAACCAGTTCGTGCGCGGGCGTGGCGGGCCGTAAGGCGCTTCGTAGCGGTAGCGCCGCTGCTGGATTGATGGCGCGCGCACGTCAGGTGGCACGTGCCGGCTCAAAGGAAGAGCCGCACCCGCAGGTCCGGGCCGCATTGGGATTAACGATATGAAAACCAGCGCCGGTGAGCCCGTCGCGATAATCGAGCGTGGAGCCGTGCAGGAGGGGCGCGCTTTCGGCGTCGATGAAAAAAGTCGCGCCGTTATGCTCGACAATGGTGTCGCCGGGCTGCTCGGTTCCGAGCGTCATTTCGTACTGCAAACCGGAACACCCGCCTTTGGCGACGGCAATGCGCAAACCTTTACCGCCGGGAGAGCCAACAAGCTCGTGCAATTGTCGCGCCGCGTTCTCCGTCACGTTGATCATTCTGAAAAATATCATTCGAAAATCGAAAGTCGAAAATCGAAAATGATGGTGTGAGCCGCATCAAACTCATGCCCGAGACGCTGGCCAGTCAGGTGGCGGCGGGCGAAGTGGTGGAGCGTCCCGCCTCGGTCGTCAAGGAGTTGGTGGAAAACAGCATCGACGCCGGTGCGTGCCACATCGAAGTACGGGTGCAGCGCGGTGGCATTTCGCTCATTCGCGTGATCGACGATGGCTGCGGCATGGACCGCGATGACGCGCTGCTTTCGCTCGAGCGTCACGCCACCAGCAAAATCGCGTCTATCGATGATCTCGCCGCCATCAGCACGCTTGGTTTTCGCGGCGAAGCACTGCCCAGCATCGCCAGCGTCTCGCGTTTTCGCCTGACGACACGCGAGCACGACGCCATCGCCGGCACCGAGATTCTCGTCAATGGCGGGCGCATTGACACCGTGCGCGACGGCGGCGAAGCGCCCGGCACACAGATCGAAGTACGCTCGTTGTTCTTTAATGTGCCAGCCCGGCGGAAATTCCTTCGTTCCGAAACAACGGAAGCGCGCAACGTCGAGCACCAGTTTCATCTTCAGGCGCTCGCGCATCCGGAAATCGCCTTCACCCTTGTCCGCGACGACAAACCAGTCGGGCAACTGCCGAAAAGTACCTCGTTGCGCGACCGAATCCGCGATCTTTACGGCGCGCAGTTGCTCCACGATCTCCTCGAGCTGACGGCTCTTGAACGCGCTGGTGTACGCATCAGCGGTTACATCGGTCGCGCTGGCGTGAGCAGGCAAACGCGCGCGCAACAATTCGCTTTCGTCAATGGCCGGGCCATCGAAAGCCCGATGGTTACCGCGGCATTGCGCGAAGGCTACCACACGGCACTGATGCGCGGGCAGTACCCCATCACGTTTTTGTTCATCGAGATCGATCCGTGCGAGGTGGACGTAAATGTGCATCCGGCCAAGCGCGAAGTGCGGTTCCGCGATGCCGGAAAAGTACGCGAAGCCGTCGTCGCCGCGGTGCAGCGAACGCTCGCCAGTGCCCGCGAAGATTGGCAACAGAAATTCGCACCGGCAGCGACAGCGTCGAGTTCGCCTCCAGTGCAAAATGAGCCGCGCACACTTCCCGTCATCCCGAGCGAAGCCGAGCGATCCCAAGGAAGTTACCTGAGCGCATTGCCACAGGATTCCTCGGCCGTGCTCGGAATGACAGAGAAGGCGCCGAAACGCGAGAAGGCGCGGTCAACGGAAAATGAGCAGCCAGCCTTCCAGATCATCGGCGTACTTAATCGCCTCTACGTCCTCATGGAAAACGCCGAAGGGCTCGTCCTCGTCGATCAGCACGCCGCGCATGAGCGCGTTCTCTTCGAGCAACTCCGCCGCCGCATGGAAGAGCAGGGAGTTCCGGCTCAGCGCATGCTCCTCCCACAGATTTTCTCGCTCCCGCCGCGCGACGCAGAATGGGTCGAGCGCAACGTCGCCACACTGCAAAAAATGGGCATCGGTGTGGAACCATTCGGCCCAAACAGCTTTCGCATCGAGAGCCTGCCTGCATTCCTCGAGGTCTCCGATGCCGCCGCATTCCTGCGTGAGATCATCGACGAACTAAAAAGTACAGCGCGCAGCACCTCCCCGCTGCGGCTCGGCGAAGACATGATCGCGAAAACCGTCTGCCGACACGCCGTCAAAGCCAACGACGAGCTCAACAATCCCGAAGTGGAAAAACTTATCCGCGACCTGCTCGCCTGCGATCTTCCCTACTGCTGCCCCCACGGCCGCCCCACCATGATTCAGATCTCGTTAGCCGAGCTGGAAAAGAAGTTCGGCCGCAAGGTTTAGCGGCGACCTGCGCACAGGGGCAAATGCCTCAGTCGTAATCTCGCCAATTGCCACACCAGTTCGCGAGGCGTAAAATATAGACGATGCGACAATTGCAGGATTTGCGCGATTACGGCGGTCTTACTCTTGGCTTTGTCCGTCGCTATCCGTTACGCGCGTTCCTCCTTCTTATCATTGCGCTCGCCATCATCTACTTCTACGGCTGGCTTCGGCTCTACGGCAATGATCCCATGTCGATCTGGCACTGGGCATGGGCGCGCTTTCTACCGCAGTACAATCAGGAACATAGTAAGATTATCCCGTTCGTTGTTCTGTTTCTCGCTTGGTATCACCGGGATGGGTTGCGGAGCGCCCCGAAACAGGGGAATAACCTCGGGCTCATCTTTGTTGCCATTGCGGTCCTTTGTTACGTCGCGGCCGCTCGGGTCGTCCAACCGCGTGTCGCTCTCTTTGGACTACCGTTACTGCTATTTGGGATCGTACTTTTTCTCTGGGGAAAACAGGTAGCGCGCATCCTCCTGTTTCCCTGCCTTCTGCTTTTCTTTCTCATCCCGCTGGGCGCAATTGAACAGACTACATTTCGCCTTCAATTCCTCATCATCGGAGTAGTTAAAGTACTGAGCCGTATCTGCGGCATTGGCATTCAGACGATCGGCACGTCCATCCATTCTACTTCGGCCAACTGGGGCTTCGATATCGCCGAAGGATGCAGCGGAATCCGTTCCCTTATCGCCATGATAATGCTCACCGCTCTCTACGTTCACTTTTATCAGCGCGTGTGGTGGAAGAAGGTCGTCATCCTCGCCGCTTCCGTCCTTTTTGCCATTGCTGGAAACGCCGGCCGCATCTTTACTATTATTGTACTGGCGCGCCTCGGATTTCCCAAGTTCGCCGGCGGTATTTACCACGACTGGTCAAGTCAGCTGATCTTCTTTCCAATCGCGCTACTAACGATGCTGGCGTTTGCGCGCCTGCTTAGTATCGGTCAGGACACCGAAACGAAACCGCTCGGGCGCAAAGTTGAACAGGAGCCTATTTCGGCGTGACAACGGCCCGGCTCGTTACCGTTCTCTGTCTGGTAAGTGTCGGCTTTAGCAGCGTCTTTGCTTTGCGCCGCGAAAAGGAGCAGCCCGCCGGTATTGCATTGCAGCTGCCAGACTATGTA
>Ga0213881_10000415_pt1 | contig 28726 bp, 28 predicted proteins | sample BarmaccoBMER_R08_FD_160104 | JGI IMG/M metagenome (GOLD analysis project Ga0213881, IMG submission 160104) | Barbacenia macrantha exposed rock microbial communities from rupestrian grasslands, the National Park of Serra do Cipo, Brazil - ER_R08 ... | reverse complement strand
CTGCCGAACTGGCGTTTGCTGGTTTCGAGTCCGACTTCGGTGACCAATACCCTGGGGCGGTCGATGTGTGGCGGCGGGCGTGGGACGCGTTCATCCCGTTTTTGGACTACCCGGTAGAGTTGCGGCGGATCGTGTATACCACGAACGCGATCGAGTCCATCAACTTCCAACTCCGCAAGATCACCAAGACTCGGGGGCACTTCCCGTCGGATGAGGCGGCGATGAAGCTCCTCTACCTCGGACTGCGGAACATCTCCAGTAAGAGAGGAGGTGAGTCTGGGACCGGAACAGCGGGCTGGACAATGGCCCTGAATACTTTGGCCATTCTCTTCCCAGGGCGACTCCCCCTATGATAGAGTAACGGTATTAGCCATTCCGTGGCTTACACGGAAAACATGACAAGCTCGACGAAGGTCTCCGAAACCTCGCTGGTGTCCTCGGCGGCCACCGAGTACTCGATCACCCGGACGTCGATACCGGGAATGTCGGCGAGCTCAGCGCCCCTCCGGCGCATCCGCTGGGCGAGGGCGGGCTCCGCGATCCGGGAGCGGTAGGTGCCATCGCCCCAGCACCTCCAGCACCGGCAAGCTGATGTCGGACTTAGCCCGCCACAGCACGTGCACCCCCGCGTCCAGCACGTCTTTCAGCAGGCCGTGAAACAGGAAATTACGATCGGCGAGCAGCAGGTCACCACGTGGGAGTCGGCCCAGGAGCCCTCGGGTCAGGGCCTGCTCCCCGGTGGCCAGGGGCGAGCAGGACGCCCCTAGCACCGCGCGGGTCCCACACTCACCCAAGCCGACCACCCGGACCTGCGGGAATGACCCCCTGCGCTCGTCATTGCCCGGGTAGCCGAACTCCCCGCCGTTCTCCGGGGTGTCCGCCACATCCAGGCACATCCCCTCCACCGCGACCAGACGCATCCCGGACACGAACACCGAGGGCGACTCCCGCCCAGCCAGCGGCCCAGCCACCTGCTCCATCAGAGCGGCCATCACCCGCCAGCCCAGCCGCCCCCGCGCGGAGGTGATCGCCGCCGGAGTCGGCTGCATCCCCAGCGCCAGCCGTACCTGCACCCGCTTCGCCCACTCCAGCCCCGCCACCAACTTGTTCCATACCTCGCCGTAACTGGACTGGAAAAACAACACCATCACCAGCAGGTAATACACCACCACCCGCGCCGGCAACGCCCGTTTGCGCTGCTCACGCACCCCGACCTCATCAACCACCCGATCCACCAACTCCGGGGTGAACACCCTCACCAACACACCCACCCCCACCCGATCAGCCAGCCGATCACCAGCCACCACCCGCTGCCCACGTCACGCCACGAAACGATCTTACACCCATGTAAGCTTAACTTAACGCCATTGGGCCTTACCCTGCTAACTGGAGATCCATCGCCACCGTTCTCTTAATTCGACGACGCATGGCACAGTGAAAGGACGCAGCGTCGCCAGAAGCTCCTCGATTCTTTTTCTGGCTGGGCGTGTCGGCCGCTCAGCCCAGATGTCCATGGCTTCGTTACCTATGGCTGCAGCGCCGTCGTATTCTCCAGCTTGGGTCAGCGCGACAGCGAGGTCGACCCTGGCGCTGGTACGAGCAACGGGCCAGGGGGATGGGTCCGTGTCGCACAGCTCGATGGCCTGACCCGCCCAGGCGCGGGCCCGGGCGGTGTCGCCCAGCCAGAGGAACGTGGTGCCCGCGTAATACGGCACATAGGGCATGTCGAACGAGAAGAAGCTGCGTGTCTGGGGTTCCGTGCGCACATCGAGGGCATGCTCAGCGCGGGACAACGCGTGTTCTGCTTCCGCGAGATCGCCGCATCGCCCGTGAGCGCGTGCTTCGAGCGCACAGGCCCGGACCCCGGCGGCGGACCCGACTGGCGCTACCTGCCGGCCGGCTTGGGCGAAGGTGATCGCGTCTCGGGGGTCCCCTGCATACAGCGCGATCTGGGCTTGGGTGCCGTGTATCCAGCCGGTGAGGCGTGCGTCTCCGACTTGCTGGGCCAATGCCAGAGCGGTGGTGCAGTGGGGTTCGGCGGGCTCGCCGAGGGCGAGTGATGCTTCGGCGATGAGGCCGGAGAGCCAGCCGGCTATCGCGTAGAGCTGGCGGCGCTCGCGCAGGGTCAATTTTCCTTCTAGCAGTTGGGCGACGTAGCGTCGCCAGGACAGCACGGTGGCGCGGAACTCGGCTGGTGGGGTGGTGAAGTACTCGGTGCCGAGGTCTTCGACCAGTTCTTCCAGTTGTTGCAGGGTGCCGGTGCCCAGATCGGAGGCTTCGGCGCGGCGCAGCAACTCGACGGATTCCAGGGTCGGGCTGATCCCGGGGAAAGCTGCGGCACCAGGGTCGATGGCGGCGAAGAAGCGGTCGCGTTGGGCGTCGGTGGCTTTTTCCAGCGCGCGGTCGAGGGCTTGGCGTAGTGCCAGGCTGGGTGGGTGGGTACCGCGTTCGGCGTTGCCGATCGTTCGCTTGGCGAAGCCGAGTTCGGTGGCGAACTTGTCTTGGGGCAGGCACAGTCCCGCTTGGCGGAACTGGCGGATCGTTGTTGGAGTCCACTCCACCGGCGCAGGATAACGCAACAGGACCTGCTCTGGGGTTGCCAGCAATGAGAGATCGCGGTTGCTCCCCGCAAGCTGGTTTGCTTGCCAAGACACCAACGGCGAGCGCCCGTCCGTCATGACTTCACAAATCTGGGAGGTATCGGCCTGGCGGTGGCTGCGCGGTGCTTGTCGGGCAGCTCGGACTAGCATAAGCGGGAATCCAAGGAGATCAACCGTGACCACCGAACGGCATCCGTCGGTGCCCGCCTACGCGACTCTGCAAGGCCGAAAGGAGATCCCGGCATCATGTCGGCTGGAAGGGGGTCCGGTGGAATTCTCTCATCTGACGGTGAGCAAGTACGACGGAACAATCGTGTTCGACCCGCGTATCCCCGGGGCGTGCGTCATGTCCGTGGACGAGGAAGGGGCCACGAAACTGCGCGACCTGCTGACCGCGTGGCTGCCGTGAACCGGAGATAACGGCCACGCCCTGAGGACCGGCATCGGGGTGGGTGCTGCGACCCAAAGCCGCCCGCCCCGATGCCTTCCACCACCCTTGTCCACGCAATCGATGAAGTGGGGTATGACCTGATGCTGGTAGAAGCCGATGTAACCCACAACGCAACAATGGAGATCATCAAGGACACCGGGAAACGGCTGACCATCAGCATCCCCCACGGACTGCTGCCCGTGAATCTAATCGTCGATCCCCCCAGGGGCGGCGCGACTGGTGCAACTCCTAGCCAACTACGCAGAGAAAGCAAAAACCTCTAGTCCACAGTAGTACACCGAGAAAATCTCAGCAGTCCACTGCGCAAGGTCTTGGTGAACGGTATGCGAGCCGGGAGGGGCGCGGGTGAGATCGGGTTGGTGCGGCCCGATCCGCCCAGCTAGCCACCGCAGACCCCGGCTGTCCCGTCCCCGCTTCTCCCCACAGATTCCCCGGGACGGGACGGCCGCACCCTACCTACGGCGGGACCGGGGATGATCCCCCGATGGCCTCTGGTTCCGCCGTGGCCCACTCAATCGTTCCTCACCGCGCTGCGGCGCGCCCAGCCACTTCCACGTCACCCCGGGACTGCAGCGACGACGAGTTCAGCGTGCGCCAGCGGGCCCCCGCCGGCTCTGGGACGAGGTCCGCGCCGCCCACCCCTGGTGGACCGAGCACGGACGACCCAACGAGCAGGACTGGATATTCACCGTCAACGCCAACCAGCAGAACATCGCCCTGATCTAGTTTGTTCATTTTTCACTTGTGGCCAAGCCCGGGCCATGGGGTCGCCGAGCGCGCTCATTTCAGACGGTGTCATCGCCGCTGAGTTGCGGCGACCTGCCGGTGGGTATCGGGCGTGCGTACTGGTTGTGTTGCTTCTGCTGACTGTTCGCTGACAGTGATCAATACCACCTGATCGGGTGATCCGGCGATCGGTCGTGTATCAGTGCAGCGGCGGGTTGTTCCTAAGTCATGGGTAAGCGAGGCGTTGGCCACCCGATGGTGAGGAGATTTACATGATTGAGCAGCCGCCGGTCTAGGTTCACCAAGCGGGTTGGCGTTGCCCATGTCAAGCTGGGTCGTCGGCCTCGTCTACCACCACGCAACCGGCTCTTCGCACAGAACCTGCGGGTTCGAGCGCATTGTCGTCATCGATACCCGCCCCAGTGTTGTCATTATCCACCCGCCCTTGAAAAGAGGATACCCAGATGAGCGAGATGTCTTCGAAACCCGTCCCCACCACCCCGGGCGGTCCGGACCAGCAGTGGTTTTTCGACAACTTTGCGAGTGTGACCGATGCGCTTAATTATTTGAATGAGTCCCCTGCTCAGGGGCCCGGTGAGGCTAGCGCAATCGCTCGAAATGATGGCACGGTCGGTCTTTTCTTCCTTGCTCCGGGTAGCGAGAACAGTGGCCAGCAGTGGTCTTTCCGGAACTTCGCTAGTGTGGCGGATGCGCTTGGCTTCCTGAATAACAATGTCCCCGTCGAGGGAGCTGGTGAGGTCAGCGCAAATGCTCGCAACGACGGCTCGGTTGGTGTTTTCTATCTTTCTCCTGCCTGATCGGAAAGGCTCTCCTGCTGTTCCCACGGGTGTAGGGAAATGATCGTCTTGGGTGCACGCCATTCTTTTACTGAGAGTTCCTGGCTTGTCACGATCAGGAACGATCACGTGAGGGACGGCGTGCGCGCTGCGGGTTGACAGCTACCCCGGTGGACTCATCCGATTGCCCGGTCGGTGTCCGGGCGGTTACGTCGGTGACCAGGCCCTCGGCCGTGGTGAGGTCAGGCCCCGGTTGACCAATTCAGTGACCACTGCTTCCGGGGTCGTCTTGCCCAGCTTGTCGAGGCCGCCGAGTACCTTCTCGCCCAGCTCGGGGGCAATGCCGTACGCTTTCAGGAGCCCGTGCAGCGCTTGCCGGCTGTTGACGAGAAACGGGAACTCCTCGGCGCCCAGCGCTGCCACGCCGTCGTGCACCGCCCAGACGATCTCCGCGTCCGCTAGCGGAGAAGCCGAGCCCACCGTATCGATGTCGCATCGTCGATAGTGTCGAACGCCGCCTTGCAGCGACGCACATCGTCAGCCAGGAAATCCCCGGTGCCTGATGGGGGCTCGGCGGCCTGCGTCATGAACTTGCCTTCCTGCGCAATGGGTGGACGACCTTGGACACCCGTTGTGGCGTGTCCGTCGCGCGCCGGTGCAGCGCCCCAGCTTGCGAGACAAGCTCTGACGAGACCACGAGGAGGCTCCCACGCGGTAGCGTGCAGCAGGCGAGCGGTACGACGCAGGGGGTGGAGCGAGCGGTGCAGCAGGCGCAGCGCGAGCACGGTGCTCTTCAAGGGCAGCCAACCCGGGGGTTGGCTGCCCTTGAAGAGCACCAGCAGCCCGTCGGTGGGTCGGCCCCCGGGCAGCTGGGTCCGGCGCAGCGAGCGGCGGACTGGCAGCGGCTGGCCGACGAGCAGTTCGACGTCGTGGTCATCGGTGGTGGTGTGGTCGGGTGCGGCGCGGCGTTGGATGCCGTGACCCGGGGTCTGAAAGTGGCGCTGGTGGAAGCCCGCGACCTCGCCTCGGGCACCTCCAGCCGGTCGTCCAAGCTGTTCCACGGCGGGCTGCGCTACCTGGAGCAGCTGGAGTTCGGGCTGGTCCGGGAGGCCCTGCACGAACGGGAGCTGATGCTCACCCGGCTGGCGCCGCATCTGGTCAAACCGGTGAGCTTCCTGTACCCGCTGGCTCACCGGATCTGGGAACGGCCGTATGTCGCCGCGGGGCTGGTGCTGTATCAGACGCTGGGCGGGGCACGCTCAGTGCCGGGTCAGCGCCACCTCACCCGGGCGGGGGCGCTGCGGCTGGTGCCAGCGCTACGCCGCGACACCCTCGTTGGCGGGGTGCGTTACTACGACGCGATCACCGACGATGCCCGGCACACCATGACGGTGGCCCGCACCGCCGCTCAGTATGGCGCCGTGGTGCGCAGCTCTACCCAGGTCATCGGTTTTTTGCGGGAGGCAGACCGGATCTGTGGAGTCCACGTGCGGGACTGCGAGACCGGTGCGGAGACCGACGTTGAGGCGCACGCGGTGCTCAACTGCACCGGGGTGTGGACCGATGAGATCCAACGCCTGGCCGGCGGGCGAGGCCGGTTCCGGATCCGGCCCTCCAAGGGAGTGCACCTTGTGGTCCCGAAGGACCGCATCATCTCGGAGAGCGGGCTGATCCTGCGCACCGCGACGTCGGTGCTGTTCGTCATTCCGTGGCGCAGCCACTGGATCATCGGCACCACCGACACCGGCTGGAACCTCGACCTCGCCCACCCGGCGGCCACTCGCGCGGACATCGACTACCTGCTGGACACGGTCAACACCGCGCTGGCCACACCGCTGACCGACAGCGACATCGAGGGCGTCTACGCCGGTTTGCGACCGCTGCTGGCGGGGGAAAGCGAGGAGACCTCCCGGTTGTCCCGGGAGCACGCGGTCGCCCGGGTGGCCCCCGGTCTGGTCGCCATCGCGGGCGGCAAGTACACCACCTACCGGATGATGGCGGCCGATGCGGTGGACGCGGCGGTGCCCGATCTGCCTGGCCGAGTTGCTCCCTCGATCACCGACAAGGTGCCGCTGCTCGGTGCGGACGGTTACCACGCTCTGGTCAATCAGGCCGACGCGTTGGCCGCCCAGCACGGGCTGCACCCCTACCGGCTGCGGCGTTTGCTGGACCGCTACGGCTCGGCGGTGCACCCGGTGTTGGCCCTCGCCGCAGGCCGCCGCGATTTGCTCGCTCCGCTGGGCGCGGCACCGGACTACCTCAGGGTTGAGGTGGTGCATGCCGCCAGCCACGAGGGAGCCCTGCACCTGGAGGACGTGCTGACCCGGCGCACCCGGATCTCCATCGAGTACCCGCATCGGGGCGAAGCGTGCGCCGTTGACGTCGCCGAGCTGATGGGAGAGGTGCTGGGGTGGAGCGCGGCAGCGCAGCAGCGGGAGGTACAGATCTACCGGGCCCGGGTACTCGCCGAGCGCGACTCGCAGCGCGAGCCCGACGACTGCACCGCCGATGCCCGCCGCGGTGCCGCTCCCGACCCCCGCCCCCAGCTCCTCGCGCCCGTCAGCTGACCCCCCGGCCGGACCGGGAGGTGATCGTGCACAGGACGGTGCCCGGGGCGACCGAGGTTCCGGCCTGCACGGCCAGGCCAGTGACGGTGCCGGCGGTGTGCGCGGTGACCGGGTTCTCCATCTTCATCGCCTCGAGCACCACGAGGAGGTCACCGGCATTGACCGGATCTCCGTCGGATACCGCGACGGTGACCACGGTGCCCCGCATCGGCGCGATGATCTCCTCACCCGAGAGGGCACCCACCCGGCCACCACTGCGCTCCCGGCGTCTGCGGGGTCTGGCCCTGCCGGCGGTGGGGCCGGTCAGGGCCAGATCGCCCGGCAACGAGACTTCCAGACGCCGGCCGCCGACCTCCACGACCACGGTCTGCCGCCGCTCCGGTGGCGCTGGCTCCACCGGGATGCCCTGGGGCGCCAGCGGGGCGCGGAACTGGGTCTCGATCCACCGGGTGTGAACCGCGAAATGCTCGCCGTCGGTGACGGCGAAGGCCGGGTCGTCCACGACCGCCCGGTGGAAGGGGAGCACGGTGGGCAGGCCCTCGATGGTGAACTCGGCCAGGGCCCGCCGGGACCGCGCCAGGGCCCGCTCGCGGTCCGCGCCGACGACGATGAGCTTGGCCAGCATCGAGTCGAACTGATCGCCGATGACGCTGCCGGCGCGCACCCCGGCGTCCAGCCGCACGCCCGGCCCGGAGGGCGGGTCGAACACTGTGATGGTGCCGGGGACGGGCAGAAACCCCCGGGCCGGATCCTCGGCGTTGATCCGGAACTCGATCGCGTGGCCGCGCGGTGGGGGATCGCAGGTGATGCTCAGCGGCTCGCCAGCCGCGATCCGCAACTGCTCGCCTACCAGGTCAAGCCCGGTGGTCTCCTCCGACACCGGGTGCTCCACCTGCAACCGGGTGTTCACCTCGAGGAACGAGATGAGCCCCTCGGGACTCATCAGGAACTCCACAGTGCCCGCGCCGGTGTAGCCCGCCTCGGCGCAGATCGCCCGGGCCGCCTCGTGGATGGTGCGCCGCTGCTGCTCGGACAGGAAGGGAGCCGGGGCCTCCTCCACCAGCTTCTGGTGCCGGCGTTGCAGGGTGCAGTCCCGGGTGCCGACCACGACGATGGTGCCGTGGTGGTCGGCCAGCACCTGGGCCTCGATGTGCCGCGGGCGCTGCAGGTAGCGTTCCACGAAGCATTCCCCGCGCCCGAAGGCCGCGACGGCTTCGCGTACCGCGGAGTCGAGCAGCTCAGGGATCTCCTCGAGGGCATGGGCCACCTTCAGACCGCGCCCGCCACCGCCGAAGACGGCCTTGATGGCCACCGGCAGGCCGTGCTCGGTGGCGAAGGCCACCACCTCATCCGGCCTGGACACCGGGTCCCTGGTGCCCGCCACCAGCGGTGCGCCCGCCTTGCTGGCCAGCTGCCGGGCGGTGACCTTGTCTCCGAGGTCACGGATCACCTGCGGGCTGGGCCCGATCCAGGTCAGGCCGGCGTCGATCACAGCCTGGGCGAAGTCAGCGTTCTCGGCGAGAAACCCGTAGCCGGGATGCACCGAGTCCGCGCCGGCGCGGAGGGCGACCTCCAGCAGCTTGGCCGCGTTCAGGTAGCTGTCCGCCGGGGTGATGCCGCCCAAGGCGAACGCTTCGTCGGCCAGGGTGACGAACGGAGCGTCGCGATCACTCTCGGCGTAGACGGCGACACTGGCCAGCCCGGCATCTCGGCAGGCCCGGATCACCCGGACGGCGATTTCCCCGCGGTTGGCGACGAGCACCTTGCGCAGGCCTCGCGGGTGGGGCTGCGGCACCAGGACCTCCGCGGTGGTCGGGTCATCTTTGTCTTCTTGTCGTCGCAGTCTAATCCCGCCGGTGAACCAGCTCCGCAAGAGCTTCACCAATCGTTAATGCCGAAAGTATGCCTCCTTGCCTGACCTGGTCATCGAGGCGCTTTCGGTTGGCGAGGAGAGCCTCGCTGAGCATCGAGGTTAGTTCTGGAGGGATGAAGCTAGCGGTATCGCTCGGGTCTGAGCTCGCTAAACAAACCCGAAGACCTTGGGACTCCGCCAGTTCTGGCCAGGCGGTAGGCAAAGAACCCAGGCGCCCGGACAGTAGCGCTCCACCCCATTCTTCCGAAGCTGCTACAAGTACCGAGCTCACGCCTGTGGTTATCGTGGCGACGGTGCACATGGGGCAGGGTTCCAGGGTGGTGTAGAGAATCGATTGACAACGCGGATCATCGATCTTCCTGGTAAAGATATTGGCATCTGAACGCAGGACGTCGAGCGGGCTTGTCCAGGTGCTGATGGATTGTTCCCTGGCGTGGGGGGAAAGGGAGATCAGCTCGCTCAACTGCCGGATGGCGTTTGTTTCGGCGTGACCTAACGGGTTGCGCTGGGAACGGATAGTGTTCCGTCCGAAGCTGGCTATCTCGAAGCCGTGGCATCGGGCGGACAGCACTGCGCTGATGCCGCCGTCCCCCGCTTCTAAAGCGCGAAGAGCCCGATCGAGGAGCAGGGCAAAGTATTCCTCCGCTGAGAACGGTGGAACAGAGCTCAGCCGGGCATCCCAATAATCTTGGGCTCGCTCTCTCAGGGACCGGTGACGGCCGGGATCCTGTCCCATGCGCGTTCCCTCCATTTTCCTTGAAGGCGCTGTCTTGAAGGCGCTGTCTTGAAGGCGCTGTCTTGAAGGCGCTGTCTTGAAGGCGCTGTCTTGAAGGCGCTGTCTTGAAGGCGGTGTGGGCGATCGGGTAAGCTAACACCCTGTGCTCGATGACCACCACCTCCATCAGGTGGATTACGAGTGGATGAAGGTGGCGATTGCGCTGGCTCGCCGGTGCCCGCCGAGTCCTAGCGCTTTCTCTGTCGGGGCTGTCATCGTCGCCCAGAACGGGGAGGAGATCAGCCGGGGGTACTCCCGGGATACCGACGCTCTGGTGCACGCCGAGGAGTCGGCGCTGGCGAAGCTGGCGTGTGATGATCCCCGCTTAAAGACGGCTACGATCTATAGCACGTTGGAACCCTGCTCGCAACGAAAATCGCGGCCGCGTACCTGTACTCAGCTCATCCTTCGGGCGGGAGTTCCTCGAGTTGTGGTGGCGTGGCGAGAGCCTAGTCTCTTCGTCGCGGATTGCCAAGGCTGTGAGTTGCTCGTCGACGCCGGTGTGGTGGTGGTGGAAGTTCCCGACCTGGCGCGGGAGGCGCAAGCGCCTAACGCTCATCTTTTACCCGGACCGTGACGGCGGGACTAAAGGCGGCTGAAGTTGTAGCATCGCTTTCACGTCTGGTGGGGTGTATCGCTCGGACTTGAGCACTTTTCCATCGGCTCGTTTGATCGCTTTTCCGTTATGGTCGAGCTTGCTCATGTTGGCTCGGTGAACTTCCGACAGCACGAGGTCGAGGTCAATTCCGTACGTGACCGCAGTGCCGTAGGCAACGTACACGACGTCAGCTAAGGCGTCTGCGATCGCCACCAAGTCACGTGCTTGTGCCGCCGACACGAACTCGCCGCACTCTTCTTCCAGGAGCGTCACTCTCAGCTTGGCCAGTGAGTCGCTGATCTCGATACTGGGGGTCGCCCGTACCGGGAGATCAAAGGCCGCGTGAAACTCTGTCACGGCGCCTGCGACGTCGCTACGCCGGAAGCGTTTCCCGGGCCGGTTACTTTCAGTGGTTCCGCTGGTCGCAATGGGGTCCGAGGTCTGCGGCATGAGCTAGCTATCTCTTTCTGCTGGGGGCTGGGCGCCCAGACCCTATCGCCCGTTGCTGCGGCTGCCTCACCTCACACCGGGCGGAGTTACGATCGAGTGCATGGGTCACGGGGCGGCCGGTGTGGTGCTGGTGGGTGGCCGTTCGTCGCGGATGGGCACCCCGAAGGCCGCGCTGGAGTGGCATGGTTCTACCCTGCTGCGCCGCACCCTGGGGGTCCTGGCCCGCTCGGTCGAGGAGCCGCTGGTGGTGGTCCGGGCCCCGAACCAGCCCTTACCCGATCTTCTCCCCGAGGTGGAGGTAGTGGAAGATCCCGAGGAGGGCCGGGGACCACTGCAGGGCATCGCCGCTGGCCTGGCCGCACTGGCCACTCGGGCGCAGGCCGCGTTCGTCTGCTCCACCGACCTGCCGTTCCTGCACCCGGTGTTCGTCCGCCGGGTGATGAGGGCGCTGACCGATGACCTAGACGTGGTGCTTCCCCTCGCCCGCGGCTACCCGCAGCCGCTGGCCGCCGCCTACCGAGTCACCCTCGCGCCGCTGGTCGCCGAGCTGGTGGCGGGCGGCGATCTGCGCCCGGCCTTCCTGTTCGGCCACCCCCGCTGCCGCGCCCTCCGACTGGACGGCGCCGTGCTGCTCGCCGACCCGGAGCTGGCCGCGGCTGACCCCGCGCTGGAGTCGGTGGTCAACGTCAACTCCCCGGAAGACTACCGGGCCGCGCGCGCCCGCCCCGCCCCGCAAGTCACCGTGCAGCGCTACGGTGCGCTGGCCGGCAACGGCCACCGCGGCCCGCGTACTGTTCGCGCCGCCACGCTCTCCGGTGCCGCTGCCGCGGTGGGCCTCGCCCTGGACCGCCACGTGATCGCCGCGCTCAATGGTGACCAGATCAGCCGCGACAGTGCCCTCCCGCTGGCCAGTGGGGACACCATCGCCTTCCTCTCCGCGGACGCTGGCGGGTGAGCCCGGTGCGCGCCGCAGCACCCGGGGGGTACGCGGGCCAGGCGCTACTCGTGGACGTGAGTGGGGGTGGCAGCGCCGTCACCTTGCCGCTCCCGGAGGCGGTGCTGCGCGCCTACCTGGGTGGCGTGGGACTGGGCGCCTGGCTGCTGCACCGGCTCGCCCCGCCCCGCGTCACGGCGTGCAGCGCGGCGGCGCCGCTGGCGTTCGTGTTCTCCCCGCTGGTCGGCACGCCGCTGACCACCAGCGCCAAGTTCGCCGTCGTCGCCAAGTCACCGCTGACGGGGATGCTCAACGACGCGCTGGCCTCCAGCCAGTTCGCCATCTCGGGCAAGCTCACTGGGCACGACGCGATCGTGCTCACCGGCCGGGCGCCCACCCCGTCGGTGCTGCTCGTCGATGGCCCCACCCCGCGGCTCCCCGCGGCGGGGGACACCTGGGGTTTGCCCGCCGCGCAAGCCGAGGAGACGTTGAGACGCCGGCTGGGCCGGGGCTGGCGGATCGCCGCGATCGGACCGGCGGGGGAACGCGGCGTGCGCTACGCGACGATCTCGCATGCCGGGCGGCACGCCGGGCGGGGTGGGCTCGGCGCGGTGCTCGGCGCCAAGAACATCAAAGCGGTCGCGGTCCGGGCCACGACGAAGATCGGCCCGGCGGACCCGGACGGTGTGCTGGCCGCTGCCCGGCAGTTGCGTGCGCGCTCCTTCGGCCCGGCCACCGCGAAGTACCGTGAGCTGGGCACGCTGGCCAACCTGCTGGCCTTCAACGCGATCTCCACGCTGCCCACCCGCAACTTCACCGCCGCCACCTTCCTCGACGCGCCCCAGCTGTCCACCGAGGAGCTGCACGAGCTGCGCGGCGGCACCCGCCGCGGCTGCGCGTCCTGCAGTATCGGCTGCGAGCACCTCTACCGTGGCCGGAATGGTCGCAGCGCTCGGGTGGAATACGAGAACGTCTTCGCGCTGGGGCCCCTGTGCGGGGTGTCGGACCCCGATGACGTGCTGGCCGCCTCGGCGCGCTGTGACGAGCTGGGTCTGGACACGATCTCCGCTGGGGGCACTATCGCCTGGGCGATGGAATGCGCGGCGCGCGGGTTGCTCGACGCGCCGTGGCTGCGTTTTGGGGAGGGTGCCGCGGTGCTGCGGGCGCTGGAGGAGATCGGCAGCGGGGACGGGCTGGGCGCCCTGCTCGCCCTGGGCTCCCGGCGCGCTGCCACGGTGGTCGGTGGGGGATCCGAGGAGTTCGCTCCCCACGTCAAGGGCATGGAGCTGCCCGGATACGAGCCCCGGACGTTGCAGGGCATGGCGCTGGGCCTGGCCGTCAATGCCCGAGGCGCCGATCACAACCGCTCCGGCGCCTACGAGGCCGACCTGTCCGGGGCCTATGACCGGCTGGCCGGTGGGGATGCCCAGGTGGCCGCGGCGGTGGACACCGAGGATCGGGCCAGCGTGATGGACTCGATGATCCTGTGCAAGTTCCTGCGCGGGGTGTTCGACGAGCCCTACCAGCAGTGGGCCGAGCTGCTGCGCCTCGTCACCGGATGGGAGCTCGATGCCGCCGAGCTGCGGGCCACCGCGCGGCGGATCGTGCTGGCCAAGCGGATGTTCAACCTGCGGGAGGGGTGGACTCCGGCCGACGACTGGTTGCCCGCCCGGCTGCTGCGCGAGCCGGTGCGGCTGGGCTCCGGGCGCGAGGCCACCCTCACCCCCGCCCGGCTGCGCGAGATGATCGATGGCTACTACACGATCCGCGGGCTAGATCAGGAGGGCAGGCCGACGAGCGAAGCGCTCGCCGACCTGCTTGTGGATAACCCGTGAGTGCGAACTAGTGTTCTAGCCCTGTTTCGCACTCACGGGCCCCGGAGGGCACCACGATCTACCGCGCGGCCCGCCAGCTGGACGTCGGGGCCCGGGTCTTCGCCGCCGCGTGCGTGCGACCCTGCGAGGAGGGCATGGCCGTGCGCACCACCAGCCAGGAGTTCGATCGCTGCCGCGCCATCCTCACCGAGCTGCTGATCGCCGATGCGCCCCCGCGCGAGGCTGATCCCCAGCAGACCACCACCGGCGACAACATGCTGCTGGCGCTGGCGGATCGCTACGGGGTGTCCGGGGAGACCACCGCGCTGCCCCTCTGGGGTCCGGCCGCGGTAGCGACACCTCCAACCCCAAGGGCCGGTTGTCGAGCGAGGTGAAGGGCGAGAAGCGCCGCAAGCCGGGCGGGCTGGTGGACTACGACGAGGTGCTGCCCCATTTCCGGGCGGCCTCCTGGGACGAGGCGCTGGACCGCGTGACCCGGCGCTTGCGGGGAAATCCACGCCGAGCATGGGCCAGCGGCGATCGCCGGATTCGGGTCGGCGAAGTGTTCCAACGAGGAGGCCTACCTTTTCCAGAAGCTGATCCGCACCGGGTTTCGCACCAACAACGTCGACCACTGCACCCGGTTGTGCCACGCCTCGTCGGTGGCCGCGTTGTTCGAGGGCATCGGCTCCGGCGCGGTGTCCACCACCTACGGCGACGTGCTGAGCGCTGACGTCGCGATCATCACCGGCAGCAACGCGACCGCCAACCACCCGGTGGCCAGCTCGTTTTTCAAGCAGGCCCGTCGGGCGCGGCACGAAGATCATCTACGTGGACCCGCGGGCCGACCGGGTCGCCGAGCACGCCGACATCTGTTCTACCCCGATTACCAGAAGGTCGACTCCACGCCGGTGCGCGCCAGCTTCGAGCAGGCCTGGGGGGTCAGCGGGCTCGACCCACAGCAGGGCCTGACCGTCACCGAGATCATCGGCTCCGTGCTCATCGGCGGGGTGCGCGGGATGTACATGCTCGGGGAGAACCCGTTCCTGTCCGACCCGAACATCAACAAGGTGCGCGGCGCTGGAGTTCCTGGTGGTGCAGGACATCGTCCTCACCGAGACCGCCGAGTTCGCCGACATGGTGCTGCCCGCGTCGTCGTACCTGGAGAAGGAGGGCACCTACACCAACACCGACCGGCGGGTGCAGCTCGGGAGAGCCGTGCTGGATCCACCCGGGCAGGCCCGACTGGACTGGGAGATCGTGCAGGACATCGCCCAGCGGATCGGCCTGGACTGGCACTACCGCAGCCCCCGGGAGGTGTTCGACGAGCTGGTCAGCGTGATGCCCAACTACGCCAACCTGAACTATGACAGCCTCGGCGGCACCGGCAAGCTGTACCCCAACGCCGATCCGGAGCACTCCGATTGCACCGTGGTGCTCTTCGCCGAGCACTTCAACACCGACGATGGGCTGGCCCCCCTGGTGCCCGCGCAGTGGTTGCCGGCCAAGGAGCTGCCCGACGCTGACTACCCGCTGGTGCTCAACACCGGGCGGCTGCTGCCGCACTGGCACACCGGGTCGATGACCCGGCGCTCCTACGCCCTGGACGCCATCGCGCCGCAGGTGCGCTCCCGGCGCGGTGAGATCGAGCTGCGGCTGAAGGTCTCGCACCGGAAGGCGCTGGGCAGCTGCTTCATCCCGTTCCACTTCCGGGAAGCCGCAGCCAACCTGCTGACCATCGACGAGATCGATCCCTACGGCAAGATCCCCGAATTCAAGTTCTGTGCCGTAGAGATCGAGCCGCTGGGGACGACGCGGCATGGCGAGCCGTGAGCGGCAATGCCCACCACCATGGTTTCCGCACCCGCTACACTGCGCGCGGGCGCGGGGTGACACCGTGCACGTCGTTGGTGATCAAATGGGGCGTTAGAAGCGGGCAGAGGATGGGCCATGAGTACCGGATGCCCTGACCTGGGTGAAGAGATCGCGGCGGAATCGAGCGAACCGGGCAAGGAGAGCGGTGGGGGGCCGAGTACGACTGAGAAGAGCAGTCTGAGTCTTCCGCTGAAGGTCGCGCGGCTCAGCCTGGTCGGCGCGGTGGTCGCCGCACTGATCACTGGAGGGGCGACTCTGCTGGCTGCCAAAATCAACCACGGATCGAACAGCACCCCGCCGCAGGCCACGGATTCTGGTGACATGCCAGTGCCGAACTGCCCCACCTGTATCACGGGGGGCAAGACCTTCACCGAGCAGGCGGGCGGGGGCGGTTCGCACCCTACCTTCCGGAACCCGCTTGTCTTCGGGGGACCGGGTCAATCGGTCCAACCTGGCGAAAAGGTGGAGGTGGTCTGCCGGTTCTTTCAACCTAATGCACCACCTTCAGTAAAACACGACGGTTGGTGGTATTTGGTCGCCAGTCAGCCGTGGAACCGACACTACTACACCGTGGCGAACTCCTACCTCAATGGGGACCCGCCCGAAGGGCCGTACATTACGAACGTCGACAACGGCGTACCAGAATGCACCACCAAGTCATAGGTCTGGTGGACAACAGGACAGATTCAAGGTCTGCTATCAGATGGGGACGCGCATCTGCCGCCTTTGGTGTTCCGCGGAACAGCGCCCGACCTCCACCGCTGGGAGTTGCGCGGAGCGGGTCAGCTCATACAACTCACGGCACCGCCCGGCGGATCAACGCCGCAGCGTCGGCACCTCTTGCCCCAGCACTCGCCATCCGCTGGTACAGCTGCCGGTAGAAGGCTACGTCGGCGGGATGGTTCAGGGTCAGGTAGGTGTGTGCCAGCTCGAGGGAGACGAAGGGATCGTCTTCCCCGCGGTCCGCGTAGATCGTGAACCCATGCAGGGGCAGCACCAGCTCCTGACCGTCCCTGATGACGCCTACCGAGACGTTCTCCTGAGCAGCCACCATGGCTACCCGGTCGAGCTGCGCCGCGAGCACGTCCGGGCCGGCGGGGGACCATCGCAGCACAGACTCGGGCAGGAGGAGTTCGAACCGGCGGGAACGGTCCAGCTGGCACGGTTCCGCGGAACCGCACTACGGCCGACTTCGGACGGCTGGGCACCGTTGCCTCATATACGGGGTGTATGCGCGGTTCGCGCAGCCGGTGAGTCGAAACTGACAGGTCATTCGCGGGGGTTGCAGGGTCGCTTACCGGCCCTTGCTTGTTGAGCTTCAGTTGGTTTGTTGATGTTGTTGTCAAGGTGCGGTCAGGCTTGGGGCCCGGTTGTCGCATCGAGCGGGCGCCGGTCTCCACGGGTCCGGGTGGTCTCTCGGGTTGAGGACGGTGAAGACTTAGGGCTAGGTGCAGACCTCGTTGGGGCGGTCGTTCACTGCCCCGCATGCACGCCAAGGACCGCCCCCGAGACCAACTGATCTGGCGGATTGTGACCTACCGGTTCCTCGCTTGCCGACCAACGCATCAAGAACGCCACCAGCACTAAGAAAAGCACCCCGATCAGCACGTAGCTGTTCCCCATGAGCTGCTGCCACCACGTCCAGTGCTTCTCCAGGTCGTTGTCTGAGGGGAGCAACCAGGGTGGCCCAGTGGCGAACACCGCAACTACCGGCAGCCCGGACACCAGCAGCAGTTGCCTCCGGTGCCAGGCTGGCGAGGTGAGGAGCAGCAGGGCCGGGGCGATCCACACCCAGTGGTGTGCCCAGGAAATCGGCGAGACCAACAACTCAGCCACCGCCACGGCCAGCAGCGCGGTCAATTCTTCTCCCGCCCGCTGAGCCCGGATCACAACGATCCAGGCCAACACCACGATGGCCAGGCTTAGCGCTACCCACAGGCTGGTTATCACCGCCTTGGGCAACGCCAACCGGTCTAGCGCACCGAGGATGGACTGGTTGCTGGCGTAGCTCATCCGACCAACCCGGGAGATATCGAGTAGCGCACCGAACCAGTACGTCCTGGTGTCGCTGGGGGCGAGGACGAATCCCAGCAGTCCGGAGCCGACGAACGACGCTGCGGCAGTGAATACTGGACGCCAGTGGCGACGGGGGAGGAAAAACAGCACGAAGAACACTGGGGTCAGCTTGACCGCCCCAGCCAACCCGATCAGCATGCCCCGGGGCCACCGGGTCCGCGGCAGCAGGCAGTCAGCGGCCACGAGCATCCCGAGAACCACGTTGACCTGACCGAACCAGAGCGTCTGGCGCACCGGTTCGAGCAGCACACTCCCCCCGGCTACCGCGAGGCCGACCACCAAGGCCAGCGTGCTCCACCCATACTGCCTGCTCGCGGCCATCAGGCAGAGCGTGACGAGCGCAGCCAAGTTGATCACGAGCACCACGGCGATCGCAACGGCCAGGGGGACCACAGAGAGCACACTGAATATCACGGCGGCGATGGGCGGATACGTGAACGGGAGATCCGGCCCACCCACTGGCCGTGCGAAGTGATCGACGTACAGCGGGAGTCCGTGTACCCACGCCGCGCCACCAGCCCGGTAAACCTGCAGGTCGAGAGTCCATCCGTAGCTCGAGCATCTCCCCCAGACCAGGCAGGCGATCGTGGTGACGAGCCCGCCGCCGACCACCAGCTTTCCCCGGCCCCCTAGACGGACTCGGTCGGCCGTTCCCCTGGCCGATGAGGAAACTCCCACTGTCACAAATGAGCGATCAGAACGTCTTATCCGGTATCGGCGCGGACTAGCAGACGCAAGTGTAGTCGGCGGTCTTGGGATCGTGGGGCGAGGAACGTGGAGGTCCCTCAGCAGGATCGTGCACGGTGAGCGTCCACCGCGGAACAGCGGGGCAATGGCGCATGCACGTTACGCTTCGCGAGTGGAGTGGACACCGCCCCGGATTCGCCTGTTCCGTGACGGGGGACTGTGCCAGTCCCAGCCCGGCTTCGCCAAGACCTTAGGGTTCGCGGAGCGGACGATCAGAAACGCTGAACACGGCACCCACCCGCCGAGCCTGGCCTTGCGCCGTGCCCTGGACCAGGCGCTGGAGCGCGCCTCCGACGCCCAGCGCGACCGTCTCCTCGCTGCGGTCACCGCCGAGGACCAGCGCACCGCGTCCCTTGCCCCCGGCGCTGCGTCAGATGTCCTCTCGGCGTCAGCCGCCTTCCCCGTGACCTCCTATGCCGACGCAGCCTACCTCGAAGCGGTGCAGCGACACATTCGGTACATTATTGAGTTGGACAACCGCTTCGGCGGCACTGATCTGGCGCCCCTCGCCGTGCGATTCTTTCACTCCGTGCATCACCAGCTTGGCTCTGGTGCGCACGAACCGTCTCTTGAGCGTGACCTGCAAGCCACGGCGGGCGAGCTGGCCGAAGTTGCCGGATGGTTGCTCTATGATGCCGATCGGCAAGACGAGGTGCGGCGCATGAACCAGGAGGCGCTCTATTTCTCCCGGCTGGCTGGCGACCGGACCATGGAGCTGCTCACCCTCCAAAACGCCAGCATGCATGCCGGTTTCCTCGGACGGCCCCAGGAGGCGCTGCATCTCGCACGCTCGGTGCTGGAAAGCCGGGACCGGCTCTCCCCCGGGTGACAACGCTGTTTGTGGTGCGCAAGGCGCGCGCTCTGGCGCAGGGCGGTGACGAGCAAGCACTCACGCTCTTTGGCCAAGCGCGCTCACATTACGAAGACGGCCTGCGAGACACCGACCCGAAGTGGGCATGGTGGGTTGATGAGCGGGAGCTGGCGTGGCACGAGGGTATGGCGCTGGCCGATCTCGGACGCACGCGCGAGGCGGTGGGGAAGTTCGAACAGGCGGTCGCGGCGACGGCCTCCCATCAGGTGCGGAGTCGCTACCTGCACCTGGGATACTCACTTGGTGCCCAGGTGCAGGTGGGCGCCTGGAACGATGCCGAGACGACCATGCGCCAGATCGAGGCCATGGTCGGCCAGGCGGCCTCCACTCGAGCGGAAGTACTGCTCGCCGGGATCCTGCCCGCGCTCACCCACAAGCGTGTGCCAGGAAGCACCCGCGACACCGCCAAGCAGCTGACGCTGCTCCTGAACCACGGTGCGCCGCAACGGTGACCACGCCCGGTGGTCGGCGTCCACCCACCCCGTCTGATCCCCCCGCCAGGCAACCGAACACCCCCAGCCCGTCACCCCGATGCCCTTCGCGGCGTACTCAAGTTCCTCAAGACCCGAGACAACCTCCAGTCCCCCCGGGCGTCTAAGGCATTGAGCCCGGCGGGAGGGTTGGCGGGATCGCTGACGTTGGTGTCTTGTTATCCCGTCGACTGCTCATTACCGGCAGAGGAACACATTCATTATTTTCCGGGACAAAGATTTCCCGGGAAAGAGAGGATGGAAAATGAGGATCATGGAAGTCTTTAGTAGTCTTCGTGGTCCAGGGTACGACCCTGACCCCCGCCACGAGCATGACAGAGAGAGGGACCGCGGCTGGTGGGGGTTTGACGACCGAGGCCGTCCGTACTATTGGCGCTGGGACCCCTGGCGCAACCATTGGCGTTAAGGAGCTAAGGGCACCTCCGTACGGCCTCCGCGCCGTCCCTGGCCCAACTCGGTACCGGCTCCCACCCCCGTGATCCCTACCCGCTGCCGACCGGACCGTATCGCCTTGGTCCACGGTCGCATCGAGCCGCGCCGCCAGAGGATCACCGATCGTCGCGGAGCCCGTCCAGGACGTCCTGGACGCGCTCCGCGATCGCGGTCCGCTCCAGTTCGGCGAACCCGCCGCTCCGCGCTGCTGGGTTAACCTCGTGACCGTGGCCCATGACAGCGGCGGCGACAGCGGCGTAGGCCGCCCTGAGACGCATTTCCACTTCCGGGTGCCGGGGGTGGAGGCCTGGGCGGGGCGGTTCCCGGGGCCGAGCCTGATCCCCGAACTCACCGCGATCCAGTCCCGGTTGGGCTGGCTGCCGCGGGACGAGCTGCAGGTGCTGCGGGGGCTGCTGAGCGGGTCGGTGACACCGGGTGAGGTGATCTCCACGCTGATCGAGTCTGGGCTGCGGGGGATGGGGGGTCTGAAAGGTCTGCTGGTCGGCATGCTCTGCGTAGGCGCTGAGCAGGGCTGGGTGTTCATCCGGCACGAGTACGGCCCCGAGGAACACCTGCTGCGTACCGAGATCGAGGCACTGTACGCGGAGGGTCTGCTCGGGGTGGACGTGCTGGGCAGCGGGCGCGCCCTGCGGCTGGAGGTCGTCACCTCGCCCGGCGGCTACATCCTCGGCGAGGAGTCCGCACTGATCGAGTGCATGGAGGGCCACTGCGGTGAACCGCGGAACAAGCCGCCCCTTGCCATGGCCGGCGGGGCGCGGATCGCCGCAGTGCAGCCCGGCGGCGCGTCCTCGAATTCCCTCGGGCCGGACCAGCTTGACGTGCCACTGGACTTCGCCACCCTGACCGCCGCGGGCTCCATGCTCGGCTCCGGGGCGCTGGTCGCCATCGCGCAGGGCACTGACCTGCTCGCGGCAGCAACCAACGTGCTGCGGTTTTTCCGTGATGAGTCGTGCGGCAAGTGCGTGCTGACTGAGCTTGACCATGTCATGCGCAAGACGTCGATCTGCGGCCTGGGTCAGGTCGCGCTCGGCCCCGTGACCAGCGTGCTCACGCTCCCGGCCTGGCCCCCGACGTCGTGAGCCGGGAGTTTTTCGCCACCCGCACCCTCGCTGAGGCGCTGGATGGCTTCAATCCCGCCCTGCGCACCCCAGCGCAGACCGTGCCGCTGGCACAGGCGCTAGGCCGGGTGCCGGCCCACAGCGTGCTGGCTCCCGCGCCGCTGCCCGGCTTTGCCCGCTCCACCGTGGACGGTTACGCGGTGCGAGCCGCCGATACCTACGGCGCCTCCGAGGGGCTGCCCTCCTACCTGGATGTCATCGGTGCGGTGCGGATGGGAGTAGCGCCGGAGGTGACGATGGCAGCGGGCACCGCGGTGGAGATGCCCACCGGCGGGGTGTTGCCCGCCGGCGCGGACGCGGTGGTGATGGTGGAGTACACCAGCGTGACGATGCCTGGCATGGTCGAGGTGCTGCGGCCCGTCGCGCCCGGTGGTGGGATTGTGCGGGCTGATGATGATGCCGCCGCCGGAGCTGTCCTTGTTCCCGCCGGGCGCCCGCTGCGCGCCGCGGACCTGGGTATGCTCGCCGCGGCGGGAATCACCGAGGTCGTGGTGCACGCCCGGCCCCAGGTGGCGCTCTTGTCCACGGGGGATGAGGTGGTGCCGCCGGCCACCGTCACGTTGCGTCCCGGTCAGGTCCGCGACGCCATCGCCCCGGCACTGGCCGGCCTAGTGCTCGCCGCGGGCGGGTCCCCGATGCTGTGCGGGATCGTGCCCGATGACCCCGCTGCGCTGCGCGATGCGCTGCAGGCGGCGCTGACCCAGGCGGACCTGGTGGTGATCTCCGCCGGCTCCTCGGTGGGCGCGCGCGACTCCACCGCGCAGGCCGTCGCGACCCTCGGCAAACCGGGTATCTTCTGCCATGGCCTCGCGGTCAAACCCGGCAAGCCCACCCTGCTCGCGGAGTGCGACGGCGTACCGATGATCGGTTTACCGGGCAACCCGCTGTCCGCCTTGGTGGTGTTCCGGCTGCTCGGTGTCCCCCTGGTGTGGCGCCTCGCGGGCTGCGCCACCCCGCCCCCCGAACCGTCGGTGATCGCCTCGTTGACCCGCGACGTGCCTTCCCAGACAGGCCGCCGAGACGTGGTGCAGGTGCGGCTGAGCGGCGGGCAGGCCACGCCGTTGTTCGGCGCCTCGGCCCTGCTCTCCGTACTGACCCGCGCCGATGGCTACCTCGTGGTGCCCGAATCGGCCACCGGTCTGGACGCTGGTGCACCGGTGTCCGTCGTGCTGTACCGCTAACCGCTAACCGCTGAGCCAGTGCTCACTGAGCGTCACCATGCCTATTCAACAAGTTAGGGTTGCAAACGCACCTCGTATGGCTTACCTTCAAGCTGAGCGACCACGGAGAGTAAAGGCCGGTGACCAGCATAAGAAAGGGGAGGAATATGAGGGTATCGGGAGTCTTTGCGATGGGGGGCGTCCGTGGAAATAACTGGGGAGGCTATGACTATGGTTACCCCTACTACCCCGATAACGGCCGCTGGACCTACTACTACTACCAGGGCTATGGCTATGTCGGGCACTTCGGCTACGGCTACTCGCGCAGCCGTGGGCTCCTGAGAGTGGAGGGGTAGCTCGTCAGATCGCAGGTTGTTGCGGCGGTGGCCTCAACTCCGATCGGAGTTGAGGCCACCGCCGCTGTATGCGGACTCCCAACCTGGCGTCATCGTCACTGAGCGTGGTCGTTCTACTACGGAAAGTTGCTATTGCGGTGGCCACCTGGATGGCTTATTTTCGACATGCGTGACCGCGGGGAGTTGCGTGACCACTGCGAGTAAGGGGGGCCAGCTCGGATCATCGTGTCATCGTGGGGCCTGTGTCATCGGTGGGAGCCGCCGGATGCGGCGGATCGAGAAGTCGCCGGCGGGTCTTTGCGTATAGGGCTGCCTCTGTATGGCTCCATCGACCGGAATGAAGGAGCGATATGAGAGTCTCGGAAGTCTTCGCAACGGGTGGACATCGCTTTGGTGGGGGCCACTCCTGTGCCTGCGGTTACTATAACAGTTACCGGTATACCGGCGAGGAGATCTCCCGCTACGGCTACGGTTTCAAGTACTCCTACTACAATGGCTACAACTACGGCGGGTATACCTACTACGGTCATGACCGCAGACTCGGAAAGCTGTAGCCTGTAGATCATCGGCGGTGGCCCCGGCCCCCTCCGGGGGCCGGGGCCACCGCCTCCTCCGCGTCCGCCAGCGATGCGGCCCACACCCCCGATGCCGAGCACAGTTCCGAGTAGCGTCCCCACTGTGCCGCGCAGCCCGTTCATCCATGACGTCCCGGCAGCCCAGGCGCTGGACGCGTGGCGGCAAGCCTGCGCCGCCGCCGGATGCCCGGACCGGGTGGGCACCGAACGGCTGGGCTTGGTGGCGGCAATCGGCCGGGTCACGGCCGAGCCGGTGTGGGCCCGACAGTCCTCCCCGGCGTTCGACTCCGCCGGGATGGACGGCGTGGCGGTGCGCTCGGTGGACACGGTGGGCGCCAGCGAGAGTACCCCGGTCACGCTTACCGACTTCGACGTTGTCGACACCGGTGACCCCCTGCCCGTGGGTCGCGATGCAGTGGTGATGCGCGAACACGTGCACCTGGTCGGCCCGGTCATCGGCGCAGACTCCCCGAGCGTTGAGCTGGTCGCGGCCGCACCGCCCTACCAGCACGTCCGTTCCATCGGTGAAGACATCGCGGCCGGGGAGCTGCTGCTGGCGCCGGGGCACCGGTTGCGCGCGGTGGACGTCGCCGCCGCCGCCGCGGCGGGCATCTCGGAAATCCTGGTGCGCCGCCGCCCGGTCGTCGCGGTGCTGCCCACCGGCGACGAGATCCGACCGTTGGGGTGCGAGCTCGGTATCGGGGAGATCCTCGATACCAACTCACTCATGCTCGCCGGCCAGGCCGCCGAACACGGCTGTGAGGTGCTGCCGCTGCCCATCGAGCCGGATGATCCCGAGCGGATCGCGGCCGCGGTGCTCACCGCGGCCGAGCGCGCCGACCTGGTAGTGATCATCGCTGGCTCGAGCGCTGGCCGGGGTGACCACACCGCCTCCGTGGTGGCGCGGCTGGGCACGCTGACGGTGCACGGAGTCGCGGTGCGTCCAGGCCACCCCGTGGTGCTCGGTGCCGTGGACGCCACCCCCGTGCTCGGGGCACCCGGATACCCCGTCTCGGCGGCGCTGACCTTCGACATCTTCGCCGCGCCGTTGTTGGCTGCCCTGCAAGGCACCACCCCGCTAAGGCGCCCCACGACCCGGGCCCGGCTGGCCCGCAAACTTGCCTCCCCGTTCGGGATGGACGACTGGGTGCGGGTACGACTGGGCCGGGTCGGGGGGCGGATCGTGGCTATCCCACTGCCCCGCGGCGCCGGGGTGCTGACCTCGCTGGTGCGGGCCGATGGGCTCCTGGTGGTGCCCGCCGGGCTGGAGGGCCACCACGCGGGCACCGACGTCGAGGTGCAACTGCTGCGCGGGCACCATGACATCGACCGCACCATCGTGGCGATCGGCTCCCACGACCTGGTGCTTGACCTGGCCGCCGTGGCGCTGCGCAGCAGCGACCCGGGCGTCACGCTCGCCTCGTCCAACGTCGGCTCGCTGGGCGGGCTGGTGGCGCTGCGCGACGGGCGGTGTCACCTCGCCGGCTCGCACCTGCTCGACCCGCAGACCGGCGAGTACACCCTGCCCTACCTGCCGCGGGTGTTCGGCCGTGACACTGCCCTCAGCGATGTCGCCGTCATCCGGCTGGTGCACCGCGAGCAAGGGCTGATCGTCGCCGCGGGCAACCCGTTGGGGATCACCGGCGTCGAAGACCTGAGCCGTCCGGGACTGCGGTACGTCAACCGGCAGCGCGGCGCGGGCACCCGGGTGCTGCTCGACCACGAGCTGCGTCGGCGGCATATCGCATCCGACGACATCCTCGGCTACCACCGCGAGGAGCACACGCACCTGGCGGTCGCGGCGGCGGTGGCCGCGGGACGGGCGGACGCCGGACTGGGCGTCCTCGCGGCGGCCCGGCCGTTCGGGTTGGACTTCGTGCCGGTAGCCCAGGAGCCCTACGACCTGGTAGTCACCCAGGAGGCCTACGACTCCGGCGTGCTCGCCCCGCTGTGGGCCCTGCTGGCCGATGAGAAGTTCCGTGCCTCGGTGGAAGCCCTCGGCGGCTACTCCAGCGCCGAAACCGGTCTCCGGGTCCGCTGAGCCCTGCGCTGCTCTGGCCTGGGTCTGTGGTGGGATTGGGGTATGGAGAACCCGCTGCAGAACGTGACTTTCGCCTCCAACGGCTCCACCGCGCACGGCTACCTGGCTCTGCCCGACTCCTCTGGGCCCGACTCCTCTGGGCACGACTCTGGCAGCGGCCCCGGTGTTGTCGTGATCCAGGAGTGGTGGGGGTTAACCAGCCACATCGCCGACGTGGCGAACCGGTTGGCCGCTGAGGGCTTCGTCGCTCTAGCCCCCGACCTCTACGGCGGCCCCACCACGCACGATCGCGACGAAGCCGGCAAGCTCATGCAGGCCCTACCGGTGGACCGGGCGGCCCGTGATCTGGGGGGTGCGGTGGACTACCTGCTAGGCCACGACGCGGTCACCAGCTCAAAGGTCGGCGCGGTCGGGTTCTGCATGGGCGGTGGCTTTGTGCTCGTGCTCGCCGCCCAGCAGGGCGACAAGATCGGCGCCGCGGTGCCGTTCTACGCGGTCCTCGATAAGGAGTACCCGAGCTTTGCCAACCTCCGCGCCCCGCTGCTCGGCCACTTCGGCGAGCAGGACCAGATGGCCAGCCCCGATCGGGTCCGCGAGTTCGCGGCCACCATCGAACGCCAGACCGGGCAACGACCCGACTTCCGCTTTTACCCCGCCGGGCACGCTTTTTTCAACGACGAGAACCTGCTCGGCACCTACGACCCGGAGCAGGCCGCCAAGGCCTGGGACGCCACGCTCGAGTTCCTCCGCGCGCATCTGGGGCCCGCCCAGCGAGGCTAGCAGGGGAGTGGTTCAGTTGCCAAAAATCAAAGGGGATGAGAGCGACGCCGTCATGGAGCCTTCTGGAGAAGTCTTCGCTGGCTGGATTGATCCGGCCAGCGTCTGCGCCGCTCCGAGTGCGCCGAGTTCGACACGGGAGCTGTCCATGGCCCGATGAACAGCCTTGACGTCGAACTCGGCGCATTCAGAGAACGCCTGAGCGCTCCGCGTCTCGAGCGTTCCAGTTCCTTCACATTCTGTTTGTGCATAAGCCTCATGGTTACCGCTCAGCAACCCCCGGTTCAGAAACAGCGGCGAGAACGCGCATCTACGAGCGCCGACGCCGGAGACAGCAGTCCGATCGGCCCAGGCTACGGCCGGTGATCCCTACCTCTACGCCTCGACCGGTTAGCGGTCACCCGGCGTCTACCTAGGCGATACTATGACCGTCTCAGCCTGCGAGAGCACACCAGAAGGAAACCGGGGGACGAGACGATGGAGAAGACGCCTAACGACAAGTTTCGGAAGGCGCGGGAGCGCACCCAGTCACGGGCAAATTCTGAATACTGCCTGTCCCGTCAGGAACTCGCCGAGCTGGCCGGTGCCTGGATCTGGAAACATCACGGCAAGAAATACGACATCAACGCAAACTACATTGGCAAAATCGAGCAAGGTGTCATCCGCTGGCCGAACGCACTGACCCGAGAAGCCTTCCGGACGGTCCTGGGTGCCACCAAAGACTCCGAACTGGGATTCGTCAACGCCCGCGCCCACTACTACGGCGCGGTCGTGAAACTGAACGACGTGGACGACGTGAAACGTAGAAAGCTTATCGAAACCACCACCTTAGGCGTGAGCAGCCTCGTCCTGGAAGGACCGATGGTGGCGCTGCTGGAGGACATCGAACCCGACCCGATCCCGCGTCGGGTCGGTGCCAGCGACATCGCGCAGGTCCGCGACGCCACCCAGGAGTTCAACTCCTGGGATCGCACCTACGGCGGCGGGGTAGCCCGGGCGGTCGTCAGGGCTCAAGTGCGTTACTCGGCTGGCCTGTTGGAGGCCACCTGCCCGGAGCGGTTGCGCCCCGAGCTGTTCTCCGCAGTCGGCGACCTCGCTCACACCGCTGCATTTATGGCTGTCGACGCCGGCGCCTATCAGGAGGCACGCCGGGTGTACCGCTTCGCGTTGTCCTGCGCCGAAGAGGTCAAGGACTGGCCCCTGCGCGCCAATGTCCTGGACGACATGGCGTGGCAGGAGACCCGGACCGGGCGGCCCGATGAAGGCCTTACGCTGGTTGACCTGGCTCTGGTCCGCGCCGAGGACTGGCTCACCGCGACCGAACGGGCCATGCTGCACGGCACCCGGGCCACCGCGCTGGCCAAGGTGCGCCGGGTGCAAGAGACCCTGAGGGCGGTCGGCACCGCCGATGAGCACTTCGCGCATTCCAGCCCGGCGAATGACCCGGTGTTCATGACCTTCTACAACGCCGCGTGGCATGCCCAATACACCGGGCGGCCCCTGTTCGACCTGGTGATCGTGGGACGTGACCCCAGCGAGGCCACCACCCGGCTCACGGCGGCAGCGGCCGGGCACCCCGAGGGCCACACCCGGGAGCGGGTGATCTGCCTGACCAGGCTGGCCAGCCTCACCATGGTCACCGGGGACCCGCTGCAGGCCGCCAGCATCGGGCACGAGGCCTTGGACATCGCCGGCCCCCTCCGGTCCCGCCGCGCCGCCGAGGACCTGCGCGAACTGTCCCGCTACGCCACCGCCCACCAGCACCTGGAGGAGGTCGAGCACCTGCGGTACCGGATCGCCACCCTGCTGTGCACCGACAACCCTGAGGAGGGGTCCTCCCGCAATCCCTCCTCAATCCATCCCTAATTTCGCCTCAATTCCGCCCTTGACAATCGCATGATCATTTGATCCGCGGTGGTGTCCTGGGCCGGGAAGCCCAGGACACCACCGTCGCTTTCACCCGGTGACGGTGCAGGGAGGCGGCCCCGCCTCCGGGCGACACCAACCGCGCGGGGCCGGCTCCCTCCACGCCACCTCCGCAAACGGCTACCTGGCACGTGCCGGTGGTGCCGCGCCAGCACAGTGCTGATCGTGCTTACGTCGCCGAACTGAGCGGATGAAGTTGCCCAGATGGCCACACCCGCCGCGCTCAGCTTGCCGCTGGCGGCACGCATCCGTATCTGTTCAGCGAGCTTCAGAGGTCCATGCTCAGGTCGTCCCGGATTCTGCGGGCGAGGGACTCGTCCATGAGTAGCCGAGCGACCAGGGCCCGGATGACATCCTGACCGGTGACGCGAGCGGTACCGATGACGTCGGCGGTCTCGGCGCACCACTGGGTGAGTTTGCGGTGATACATGGGGGACAGGTCGACACTGCGCCGGACCGGTTTGGTGCGATCGGAGTCCGCCCAGTGGAGGTGTTTGGCAGTGAGGTCGGGGGACCGGTGTTGCGGCTGGGTTCCGCGGGCCCGAGCCGAGGTGTGGCCGGTGCTGTTAATCATCATTACCTCCCTATGCTTGGACGTTCGTCTCCGGTCGGGGGGTGGTTCGCGGCGTACGGGCACTGGGGCGGGGACTCAGCGCCAGGAGGGCAGCACGAGCT
>Ga0213881_10000414_pt1 | contig 28738 bp, 27 predicted proteins | sample BarmaccoBMER_R08_FD_160104 | JGI IMG/M metagenome (GOLD analysis project Ga0213881, IMG submission 160104) | Barbacenia macrantha exposed rock microbial communities from rupestrian grasslands, the National Park of Serra do Cipo, Brazil - ER_R08 ... | reverse complement strand
ATCAGCGGTAACGATTTCTTCTATTTCACCTTGAGCAACACTCAGCCCGGTGACTCGCATCATTTCGCCTTGCTCAGTAAACTGAATCTCTCGAACTTGACGACGAGTATGAATTTTTGTCCCTCTTGCGTCTAGATATTCCAGAATCGGTTTATGTAAATACTCATATGGCGAACCTGCTAACATTCGCAGTACCGATGCCTCGCTTCTTGTCGCAAACATCTGGAAAATCGTTAACATACACCGAGCAGAGATATTCTCACAATCAATAAAGCCGAGGGCATAGGCTATCGGGTTCCACATCCGTTTAACGCTGCCATCACTACCACCATGACTGCGGAACCAGTCGGCAAAACTGACTTTGTCCAAGTTGCGGATAGTTTTCATGGCACCATCAAAGTCAACTAAGCCGCGAACTATAGGACTAGTGCCGAGGGCAATGGCATTCTGCACTTTATCTTGCAATGGCAATTGCGAGGTGGTGAAGAATGCTTTTAAACCGTTAAACGGTGCACCTGCAAGGAAGCGAAAATCTAAAGCGCCAGTTCTTCCTCCTTTGTTAATAAAGGTATGGATATGCTCCTTCTTGTGTACGTGAGCAAACGCTCCCACTTTTCGCATCAATTCAAATAACTGGTAGTAGTTACCAAAAAACACGTGCAGCCCCATCTCTATATGGTTGCCAGCAGCATCAACCCAGCTACCAACTTTTCCTCCGACAAAAGGACGGGACTCAAAAATTTCTACTTCCCAGCCAGCATCAGCTAACTCCACAGCAGTCGTCAACCCAGCTAAGCCTGCCCCGATGATTGCAGCACGCATTCAGTGTTTCCTTCTCATTTACCTCACATATTGTTACATTATTCAAGCTGCGGCATCAGTTGGAGGAGCCCAATTCCTAAATCTTTGGGAGAGAGTGATCGCGTCTCGAATAAAGCCATCATGTCACGTAACTGCGGTTGTCCTCGGGAGGCGCCCATCAGTCCCCGAGCCACAATCAAGCCACAGTAGCCCTTAGTACGTTTACACCGCTCGTCCCACTTCTTCCGAGCCACGACATGAATCCGATCGTCATCTAAAAATTCGCCAAATAAGAACATGTCACCGTTTTCGGCTTGGATGATTCCTAAGTCATAGCGATCACCCCCAAAGGGATCGGCACCTGGATTAAAGCAAACTCCTTTAAGTCCTCCGGCTTCTTGAAGTTTTTGAATCACTGCCTTAGCCTTGGGACGAGACGTTTGCACCAAAATCACTGGTAAACCATCTCCCGCTTTTGTCAACTCACGTGATTGATAACATTCCACACCTGAGCGGAGAGACTCTACCATATCCCAAGACAATACGCCTAGACTGAGGAAAGAGTCTTCTGGGATCAGGTCATCCCGCAACGAGCGGAACATCTCCATACCGTTCAATTCCTCATCGTCCTCGTCATCATAGCCAGCTAGCTCCTCGAGTTCTGCTGCTAGCTCTGGCATTGTCGTAACGGTTACGGAAATCGGTGGCTGCTTTGCCTCTGGCTGAGGGAGGGCAATGCGATAGCGACGGCTTAATGCAGGAAATGTTTCCCCACTGAGTTGACTGCGTTGAGCGCGGACAAAGCGATTTAGAGCTTCTAACGCAATTAAGACAGCACCTGCCTCTTCTTCGTAGAGCACAGACCGCAGCCCTTCTAACGGATGAATATTACCAAAAGACGGTTGAATCTCCGATAATGGTAGCTCTGCCAAATCAATAACTTCTTCCTCGTCCTCATCCGCTGCTTCTGCTTCGTCAGTTCGCTCAAAAGTCAAAAACAGACAATCCTGCTTCAGGAAAGCTTCTTCTAGCTGCTCTGGCGACTCCTCGTCCATTAACACTTTAGCTCGAAATCGCTTAAGGGATTCTTCTGAGCGATAGAGTAAAATCCCATACTCCATGCCTAGCATCCCCATAACTGAGGCATAGAGTGTCCCGATATCCCATTGGTTCAGCTCAATTGCCAAAATCTGATGCTCTTCGAGAAACTCCCAAGGAGCTGCTTGCCAAAGCTCAAACGCCCTTTGCTTCAGAGGTTCAGCGTATTGAGGGGGTAAGTCGGGGGTGTGAGTATCAACCACTTCTTGAAATCCCCGTACTAACTCGTCTATCAGTGGCAGATCAGGGACGTAGTCAATGGCAATTTCTAGTTCTTGAAGCACCCCACGTAAGAAAAACTGGAGTTCTCGGTCGCGAACTACAATTTTCTGAGGTCGGGCAGGTCGGGCGGGTCCATGAGGATGTTCCATTGCCCGCAGTAAAGTGCGCACGACTGCTTCTGGACCAATTTCTGAAGCTACCATGTCCATAGCCCGGACAACTCCTTGAGAGCCATCCACCCAAAGAATACATTCGCCGTTGGTCTTTGGGTCTGAATCCATGGTTGGGGTTGACAATGGACGGCGATCGCCTTCCCACACACAAGGAATCTGATTTAACTGTTTCAATCGGCGACGGGTAGAGCGATTCAGAGAAGTTGTCATAGACCAACCAATCGGAAAGACAATGCGAATGGGTTCCACTCCATATCAATACTAGGATAGAGACCTTTAGGCTGGTTTTGAAGGATTATTTGCAATTCCTAAAGTCCTGCTGATATGTCGCTAAAATAAACGAGTAAGCTGCAAAAAGTGTGTAGTTTAATTGACGCAAGGAGTTATGTAATACTATGACATCAGCAACCCAGTCTCAACAACGGGGCATTCAAATGAGTGAAGCAGCTCTGCGGCAAGTTCGATCCTTGCGCGATAAACAAGGAAAAGACCTCTGTCTAAGGGTAGGGGTGCGGCAGGGTGGCTGCTCTGGCATGTCTTACATGATGGATTTTACAGAACTCAGTCAGATCCGAGAGGAGATTGACGAAGTGTTCGACTATGATGGCTTCAAAATCGTCTGTGATCGCAAAAGTCTGTTGTATCTCTATGGTCTCATGTTAGACTACAGCGACGCTCTGATTGGTGGCGGCTTCCAGTTCAGCAATCCCAATGCTTCCCAAACCTGCGGCTGCGGTAAGTCATTCGGAGTTTGACGTTTGCAGGTACAAAGATATCTATGTCCGAGACGGTGGAAGCCCTATTTCAGGCAGGTTTAGAACGCTATCAGGCTGGGGAAGAGCCGAGTGCCCTGATTCCGGTTTTTAAAGATCTATGCAACCGCGCTCCTAAAAGTGCCGCAGCTTGGACTTGTTTGGCTTGGCTGTACTTATTAGAGAATAAATCTAGTCAGGCATACAAAGCAGCACAAAAAGCAGTGAAGCTTAACCCACAAGACGCCCAGGCAAGAGTTAACCTAGCCGTTGCGATGCTAGAGACTGGTCAAGCAGGTGTGCGAGAGCAGATCGATTCAGCTATGCAGTTGATTATCGTCGATTCAGAAATGCGAGATGAAATTAAACAAAGTATTGCTGACGGCTTGAGTAGAAAACCTGAATGGAAGAATCTAGAGCGGGTGAGAAAGTGGCTGTTTGAGTAGAAGAGGGGGTAGAGATAATTGAAGGACAAACTTTTGAACTGGCTAAACCTGGCTTTAGTGGCAGATTTTTTCCTGGTTTTATTTAGCTTTTTATGGCTGGTGCTTGCAGTTATAGGTCATGCAGTACATGTGCCACTAGGTTTAGAACTGTGGTACAAGCTGTGGCAACCAGTTTTTACCCCAGCCATCGGCATCCTCATGGCTGGTACGATTGTTAGTGGATCGGCTCGTTGGATTACCAAACGTCTAAATTCCCAACAGCCAAATAGCCAACTTTAAAAAATTGCTTCTAGCGCCTGTTTTAGCTTGGGATACTGGTATTGAAAGCCTAGAGCCTGGGTACTCTTGGGTAAAACCTGTTGACCCTCTAGTACTACCATTGCTCCATCCCCCAAGAGTGTCTCTAAGGCAAAGCCAGGGACTGGTAGCCACGAAGGTCGCTTTAGGACTTGCCCCATAGTTTGGCAAAGTTCCGCCATCCGTACCGGATTGGGGGCGGTTGCATTAAATACGCCTGAGATATCAGATCTTGTCAAAGCTTGCACAATGAGGTCGACTAAGTCATCTTGGTAAATCCAAGAGAACCACTGACGACCACTGCCAAGGGGACCACCAGCGAAGAGTTTAAAAGGAGTTGCCATTTTAGCAATCGCTCCACCCTGACCTAAAACAATTCCAAATCGTAGAATGACCAGTCGAGTGCCATTAGCCGTTACCTTTTTTGCTTCTGCTTCCCAGGCTTGACAAACTTGGGCTAAAAAGTCATCCCCAGGCGGGCTTGTTTCATCAAATGTGGCAGTTTCGCTCGTGCCGTAGTAACCAATAGCTGAGGCACTTACTAAGACACTGGGTTTAGGGTTAGCCTGAGCAATAGCTTCCACCAACTTCTGCGTCCCAACTTGGCGACTGTTGAGAATTTCCTGCTTGCGCTGTGGTGTCCAACGCCCTTCCGAAATGGAAGCTCCAGCCAAGTTAACCACACCATCACAACCTGCGATCGCTTGCTGCCAAGAACCAGATTCAGTGGGGGTATAAGCCACAATTTCCAAATTAGGAAAAGCAGAAGCAGGAAAGACCTTTTGACCTCTGGCCAAATTGCGGGTTAAAACTAATAACTGATGACCTTCGGCTTGTAGCCGCTTCACCAACAGGCTACCAACAAATCCTGTGGCTCCAGTGATTGCTACTTTCATTTGACTTATATAAAAAACTAACTAACAGCAAAATTGAACTTTTTTGAGAAGAGACCTTTGTAAAAAAGCAGACAACAGCTGAGCTTGTGGTGCTACAACAGCAGTAAACTTTTGAAAAAAGTGCTATTAATGTAGTGTAAACTGAAAATCATAGACTGGCGAAAAATCAGTGAATTAAAGTTTCTGACGGCTAAGTACCTGCCTACTAGGAATTCACTTGCTTAGCATGATGGCTCAAGCTGAAGAGTCAAATTTAGGCTTTTTATAGTGGGAACAACCGAACCTGAAACAGTAGAGATACCTGCTTCTGTAATTGTTAGAGTTTATCTCACAATGGAATTAAATTGACAAAATAAAGGATTGAAGACTCTACTATGACTACTATTGATCAGGAGCAAGATAGCCGGAATTGGGAAAGACAAGGCTGTGAGTTGTGTCAGCAAGGACAATACATCGAGGCTCTCTCTGTCTTTGATCGGGTTATTGCTATTGACCGTAAATATAGCACAGCTTGGAATTACCGCGGCAATGCTTTGTCTGGTTTGAAGCGATTTGCTGAAGCTCTAGCATCCTACGATCGAGCAATCTTTATCCAACCACAGTACCACCAAGCCTGGTTTAATAGGGGGTTATTGTTGGCTGAGATAGGAGCATATGGTAATGCCTTAGAATCATACGAACGGGCGATTGCTATTGTTCCAGAACCCCAATATCTGCACGCGATGGAAGATATCTGGCTCAAGCGAAAATTAATTGCTTGAGATCTTTACTTGCTCTCTCTAGAGACAGAAGATTTAAAGCGTTAAAGTTGAACAGGATATAAGACGTTTCATTCCTCACAGAAAATTCTTATGCCAGAATTAGGTACCAATCTCGATTTGACAATCGCTACCTTACAGCAAGACCTTACGACGGTTTCTGCTAGTGATGCGATCGCCATTATTGAAAACTGGGAAGAGCACTTTCAGGGACATGACCTTGGTGAAGATTTGGCGCAGCTCAAGCGGGCAATCAATAGCGGCGATAAGCAAGTCATTGCAGAAATTCTCACCGAAGTAGGTGAAGATACTACGGATGAATCGGCTAGCCGTAGTGTCGATGAGTTTGAAGCCAAAATCAAACAGCTAGGTAACCTATTGATTGAAGTAGGTAATTCCCTCAAGTCTTAGTGGCTGAATCGATCGCTTGTACTACTGACTGCTGGATTTAAGTGCTTTTGCATAATCAGCAGCAAACTTTGCAGTATCTAAGGTTGTACTGACTCAAGCAGGCAACGCTTTGAAGAAGTGAGAAAGTCCTTAATGTCAGTAGCTGTACAACGCTAGTCACCGTTTGAAATGTACAGAGGAAGACTCAAAGACTTAACGTTAACTGCATTTGACGCTCTCTCTTCACTCCTATCGGCGGTGATTCGGGATGAGAAGTTACCGCTGGACAATATCGCTTGTAAGCGCATTGCTGGCAGTGTTCTCCTGGATTCGGCTCCCACTCCTCATCCGTTCGCAGCCGTACGGCTAGTTCTGAGATCGCTGCTCGAGCTAGCCGTTTCTGCTTAGGGTTGGCATCGTAGACAAGTTTGTCTCCTGTCCTCAGATACAACAGGCTCAGCCGCCGCAAGCTTTGGTGATAACGCTGTTCCAGTCCTAGGTAGTAGAGCCCAATCTGTAAATCGATATCTTCTAACTTGGGAGAATCGAGCTGTCGATTTGACTTGTAATCAATCAGTTCTATCCCGTCCTCCATATAGTCAAGGCGATCGTACCGTCCAGTGATGGAAAACTCCAGGTTTGCCGCGCGTATTTGAGCCTGAATTTTGCCTTCAACAGCTAGGGGTCGTCGCAGGACCGTTTGGGAAGCAATGAATCGGAAATAATAGTTTGTTAGTATCTCCTTCCCTTCATCCATCTGGGAAGGATTGAGGTGATGAGAGTGCTGCTGCCAGCACTGATGAATCCATTTAAGTTGTGGCAATGGTTCTAGATAATGCCAGTTCTGGTAAAACTGTGCCAAGGTTTGATGCAAAGCTGTCCCCATTGCCGTTGAACCGAAGAACGATGCTGCTTTCAAACCCAACTCATAGCGAAAGTAATATGCTTGAGGACAGCGATGGTAGAGTTGAAGTTTAGTTGCCGACAGAGGATAAGCCATATTCTATACTCTCTTTGTTTAGAGAATCACCTACTGGTGCGAACACTGCTTACTGACTTGCTTAGCTAGCTGCGATCAAATAGAGTTTCCAAATAGACACGAGAAGCACGGCGGTCGCCATTACTGTTCTGAAGTAAAAACAATGACATCCCTGCAGTGACGACTCGATCTTGGTCCCAGTTAGGATGAGACTCTAAATAACTTTTGAGCGATTCGTGCAACTCTTCTGGAATTTCGCTGGTAATACTAACAGTCACGTTCATTGAGAATCTTTCCTTTTCAAAAAAATAAATTGTACTTTACTCCCAACCAACCAGATTAGGGCTTTAGCTTATCTCTAATCTTTCTGAGGATGCTGAAATAACCTCAAAGGGTTCTCCCAAGCAAGTAGTTGGAGCAAGGGGTTGAAAGAGTTAGTCGCACTATTGTGACGGCTAAAGTAGGAAGTTGTCAATGTTGCGAAATTTTACGGCTAACCTTAGTTGTTCAGAACGCTCCACGAAAGATTAAGCTTATGAAGCATTTTTCTTTACTAAACTTCACATAAGCGTTCTGTTTCTAAGTATTCCCTTTCTTTGCTCTAAAATCCACAGCTGAACGAACCTGCCCAATTTCAGCCTAACGTTTTGGGGAAAATGAATGATTTTCTGTGGAAAAAGCTAACTTTCAATGTGGAAAAACTGGGGAAATTGTGGGGAAAAATCTGACTAGAAATAAAAATTGTAAAGCTTTTTTTGTGGCTAGTTCTTAGTCAGTAGCTATAGTTGGCTTACTGCTTGTTACGAATATAAGCTCTATGTAGCTCACTGTATGCATTCTGTCCCTGTAACTGTAGCAAATCTATTGTTACTGCTAACACTGCTTCTCGGATCTGTGCTACTGAGGTGAAACATTGTATAAAGTAATAACAGAAACTTATTAGTAAAAAAATAGAAGCACCTAAATGGATCTTGGGTGCTCTCAAGTAGGTACTTCTATTTCAATTCAAATGAACACCTCAGTAACAGGTGTAAGCTGTTCGTCATTTAAATTTTTAGGGCTAATTCCTGAACACATGGCTAAGCAGCTGAGTAGCTCGGTGCACCCGTGCCATTCCATGCTACATTGTATGTCTTCCCAGTATAAGGATTCGAAAATGCGAATTGACCTTGCTGTCCTGCCACGTAGTTGTAACCAAAGGTTTGACCGTTTACAGCGAATTGACCAGCGAACGGCGAGCTAGATGGTGAGTACGAGAAACCATAGGTTGCACCACCTGCAATACTTGCTGCTTCTTCAGCAGATAAATCTAATAAAAGATCTTCAGACATAAGAAACCTCTCAGAGACATTTACGTCTGTAATAGTAACAATCTAATTTACTCTGCAAGTAGAAATTTGATGGATTTATGTAAAAAGAATGTTTATATTAACCCAAAAAAATATTTTATGCCTAGCGTTACACATGAGCAATAATAGCTTTGTTTACTGCTATACATAGGCAAATGAAGTAAAGCCTCTATATCCCAATTCTGATCTTTTGTTAGGATTATCCAATTTCGGAGAGCAACTTCTGAAAGCCACACTGCGTCCTGCTCATCAGCAGCAAAGTGATCTCCCTGAATCTCAACACAAGCCCCCGCATTACGTAGTGCTTCTGCAACACTGTGATTTCCTAAAGCTCTACTGATAAAAAAACAAATGCGATTGACAAGTTCATGCTGTCAGCTAGAGTTCACATCGAATTGCTTCTTCAATCTGAAGATGGGCACAGCCATATATATTGATCATTTTCACTCTACTCTGTCATACCATTACACTTTGACGATAGAACAGCTGTTCTAATTTACAATTGCCCCTTTAATATTTGATACTTCTTCGTAGTCTTTTGCTTGCCGCTCTTGATGGTCACGAGTTGGGCTGGACGCCGATCGATGCTATCTAGGTGATCGCTGCTGTTGGTATCTGAATTCATAGCTGCACTCCCTCCATAGCGTCTGAGTATAAGTTCTGTGTTAGCTGGAGAGATTTCGAGCAGTCTCTAGCATAGACTTCAGCCCTAACCTTATAACGGATATAGGAGCTAGCACAACTCAAAGCCCTAACAAAGTTAATCCAATGGTACCCAATGGACTTTAACAGCAGTCTCGATGTTGCAAACTTTTGGAAGATGTTGAAGTACTAATCTACTAATTACTTAGTTAACCAATTCTCGTCATGAAGACGTTGCCAAGCCTTGCTAATATGTTCCGGCTTGAATAGTTTGTGCTTACGCTCGCTCCATCTATGCACTAGAGTGATTGCTTGTGATTCATCAGTTGCAGCTCGTGGATCTTCTTGCGCCACCCAATGCACGCTAGCAAGCAGTTCCAATCCATACGGGGTTTCAAAACCCTCAATTAGTTTGCTGACTTCGTTTAAACGTTCTTTGGTCACATCAGGTGCATTTTCCAAAAATGTTTGTGCGGCTTCCCGACCTTCGGCAAGCACATAAATCTCTGCCTCCTGGCTGCGATCACCATAGCCTCGGATAAAATGTCCTTCGATCCTTTGCAAGACGTGGTTTAAATTGTTTGCATAGGGACCGTACTTTTCCTTAACATATTGCAGTTTTAGTGGCTCGCCAGCTACCTGAAGAAAATAAGCCAATGTTTGAATTTCTAGCAAAGTCAACCGATAACCAGGGATACCGTACAGTTCCAATAAGCGGATAAATAAGGCACGCGCGGGGGTTATTTTAGGCTTATTAGTAGCGACGCGTATTGAATCAACATCAGGAGCGCCTTGCGGTGTAAATAGCAGTACTTGCACATCTGGTAATTCTGCAAAGGCTGACTCAATTAGTGGTCTTACTTGCGACCATTCCAGACCGCCATTGCCACAGCCTAACGGAGGGATACCAATGGAATGAATATCTAAACGCTTAATTTCTGCAATCAAAGCCAAGAGTCCAGACTGAATATCTTCTAATCGTGATTTACCTCTCCAGTGGCGTTTGGTTGGAAAGTTAATGATGTACCTAGGATTGAGTAGTTTACCAGTAGATACAGTAAACATCTTGCCTGGTTGTACTTCTCTATCTCGACAAGCTCGTTCGTAGTGGCGGAAGTTATCGGGGAATGCTTGCTTAAACTGCAAAGCAATACCCTTACCCATGACACCAACACAGTTGACTGTGTTGACTAATGCCTCTGCATCCGTTTCAAGTAAGTTGCCTTGCCTAAGCTCAATCATTTGCTCTGCTTGCCCTTGCCTATAAAAGCGTTGCACAAACACACAAAGAGTTTGTGCTATTTATAACATCTCAACAGCATCCTGCTTAATGTTTTCTCTGAACAAGGTGATTTCGATCACTACTAAGTTAGAATTTTGGGGATATGGTAAAAGATTGCGATCTATACAACTTAATAATACCACTCACTATGTACCCTTATCTGTGGTTGATGAGGTGAAATTTTTATTATTCGCCTCACTTGGGTCTCTCTTGCAAAATTCATAACACCAATTTCTCTGGTTAAATTCCAAGGGAAACAACCATGAATTAAAAACTCTGCTTGCCGTCGTCGGCAGCGTTCATTATCTTCTGGAGTATCTTTCCAATACCGCCTTGCCATCACAGCCCAGTCAATCTCTCTTAAATCAATAAGGTCATCAAAGAATTTAGTAATGGCCATAATGCCGTGACCATCTGTGAACACAAATGGTAGTGCTGCCGCTTTAACTGCTTGTGCTGTTGAGGATATGTAAATTAGTGGCTCTTGTCCTTGGGAATAACCTTCTACATTACCTTTGCTGATGGTAAACAACATCGGGGAGCGTGGCGCGAAATAAAAAGGCACATAGTCATGTAGAACTCCACCTGGTCCACAAGATACGGATTTTGTAGCACGTCGATCCTGAACACTTCGATGAGCTACGTCGGTGTAGCTGATATCGCCCTGCTTCAGTACATTGTTTGACAACAATCCCTGAGCAAGAATAGATACTAGATTATTGACATGCGTAAAATGATAAATGGGCGTTGGCAAAGGTATCATTAAGCTATTTTTATTCTAGTGGCAGCGTAGCGTCTGAAGATTCAATCAGGTTTCATGCTTCTTCTCCTTAGTATGGAGTACGCCTCACATATCTCTATTTCAATTTTCAATCCTAACCTTCAACTGCTCGATTACCTCATCTAAAACTGGCTCCCATTGAGGATAGTTTTGACGAAATATCTTCACAATAGATAACCAACCTTGCTGCCAGCGAAAGTCCTCAAAAATTGCTGATAGCATGGAAAAAGCTTCCATCAGCAGTAGTATGGGCTTGTCACCAAAGATTTTTCTCAGTACGTCACTCCTAGGAGCAATACGCTGCTGATCCTCTGTTTCTACCAAAGCATAAGCCTCAACTCCACCGCTCTGCCAAGCCGAATATTCCCAAGGCGTTAGAATGTGGGGACCATTTTCAATCTGAATACCTGTACTAGCACCAACATCAAGACCAATAAAAATAGCAACCTTTACCGATCCGGGCTCTCATAGCACTGCTAATTCTGGAAAGAATTGTAACTGTTCGCAGCTGGTAGCAATGTGATAGAGACTGACAATGGAATGAGTCTTACCGCCTCCAAAGTGGGTACGGAGTTGCAGGACGTGATCGCTTTTCCAAACTCCTCCTCATGCTCTTGCTACATCATTTCTTCATGCGCCAGCCTAACCCACTTCACAAATGCCATCAGTGCTAGCAGTTGTCGAGAGATGAACAGCTTACCGAAATTATCTAAACCGTAGAGGTGAGTAAAAAATGCTCTGGTATCACCAGAGAAAATGGGTTCATTGGAAATCGTTAAACCTGTTTCCTGACAGACTCGATTTAGCCTTAACTTAATGGCATTCTCATTTGGTACACAATTTCTATACTCATCACCGGATAGGTAAGTTTTTCCTTAATGGAGAGTATCTAGTTGCATTAACAGCAAGAGATATTGCTACAATACTAGCTTCAATACGGTTATTTCAACATGAATTTGAAGGGTTGGGGAATTGGAGTAAGGATTTTATTGATGCAGCATTAGACCTGTATTTCACTAGTGAAGATATTGAGCTACCAACAGTTGAATATTTTGATGCTCTTTGTCAGCAAATTAATATTAGTGAACTAGATGATGAAGATGAACTTGATATACCAGAATAAGGAAAGTTCATAATGGCATTGCAGATTAAAAAAACTACTAAGAAAGCTAAGAAGCTACACAATTATCGTATTTGACACTGCATTCTTTTCATACGTCTCACTTGAATTCAAAAACAATCACAGAAGTCGCTAAATTAATCCGGGCGGCATTCTTTCGCTGCTATGTTCTCTCTTTGTTCGTTGCTATGTTCTACTCTGGTATGACGATTGTTATACCCGTGTTGTAGATTGCTGTTTAAGCATAAATGCTTATTACTCTTATTATTCTTAACTTGCTTCGTTGGAATCTCTCAGTGAGTATGTTTGCTGAACTAACACCGCTCCCTGAGACATTTATTTTTACCGAACGTTCGGTAAAAAGTGAAGACTAACCTGAATTAGTTACTCGATTGCCTCAAGAAATAATCCCTTTACTTTTGCTTGGTAGCACTTCTATATTGTTTCTATACTACATATTTAGCTCTGAAGTATGAGCAGTAGATGCATTGGGGAGATTAATAGTATGAGCTTTGTTTCTCTTGATGGTTCTATACTTTCCCTTGCTAAAAGCTTTTCTTATCCAAGCGGTTGAAAAATCCTCCGCGATTACTCCCCAATTTAACCCTGCTGCTTCACCTGTTCTCACTCCAGTAAACAGCTTAAAGTATACATATGGGTAGTAATGCTTTTCTCTAATTTGAATATGATTCGTGGTGCTCAAATAGCATACTCAAAATCATACTCAAACGTCAATATTTTGGGCTGGAAAAACTAATCCCCAGAACTTGATGTACTGGGGAGAAAGGTGGAATCCTTGCTGTACAAGGGTTGGAGGATGTTTGAGGAGAAGCCTTCGATGGACACACGCCGACTCGAACGGCGGACCCCCACGATGTCAACGTGGTGCTCTAACCAACTGAGCTATGCGTCCATAGGAAACTTATCATAGCATACTTTTAACTAACTTGCTCTTGTCCCCATATAAGCCTTGTACGATTGCTTCCTCAAGTTGGATGAAAATAATCGTAGATTTCCTGAGCCAAACGAGGACCAATCCCAGGTACAGTTTCTAACTGCTCTGGCATCGCCTCCCGAATGTAGTCAATGGAGCGAAAATGCGCTAAGAGCTGCTTTTGCCGATGGTATCCCAACCCCGGAATTTCCTCTAAGCGCGATCGCCTTAGCTTATCACTCCGTTGCTGCCGATGGAAGGTGACTGCAAATCGGTGTGCCTCATCTCGCAGACGCCGCAACAACTGCACTCCCGGCTGCTCCATCTCAGTTGGCAGGGGTTGAGATTCACAGGGCAAGAAAATCTCCTCTCGTTGCTTAGCCAAACTCACAACTCGCAAATCTTCCATCAAATTCAGCTCTTGCAATATAGCGACAACAGAGGATAACTGGCCCTTGCCACCGTCGATCATAATGAGATCGGGCCAATCTGGATTTCCCACTCGCTGCAACTGTGGCGACTCAGTATACTTACGGAAGCGGCGGCGAATGACCTCCGCTAGACTAGCAAAGTCATCTGAGTGACCAGCCGTTACATTAGGATTCTTGATCTTGTAATGACGATAGTGCTGCTTAGCTGGCAAACCATCAATAAATACCACCTGAGATGCAACTGCATTCGCCCCTTGAATATGGGAAATGTCATAGCCTTCAATTCTGTGAGGCAAGTCGGGCAAATCAAGAATGGCAGCTAAATCCTCCATAGCTTGAGCATTGCGATCGCCCAAGCGCTGAGTTCTTTGCAGTTCGTACTCGGCGTTGCGCTCCACCATCTCTATAAGTTCAGCTTTAGAAGAGCGTAGTGGAGATAGAATGCTGACTTTACGCCCTTTACGCTCTGCTAAAACTTCCGCCAACAGCTCCCCTTCTGGCAACTCATGCTGCACCAAAATTTCAGTGGGAATTTCTACAGAGTCGGCTGTTTGATAATGCTCCTCTAACACCCGTTGTAAAATTGCTCCCGGTTCGGCACGAGTATCGGCAACGAAACCCAAGCGCCCCACCAGTTGCCCAGCACGGATCTGAAATAACTGGATGCAAGCATGTTTCTCATCTGCTGCCAAGGCAATAGCATCTCGAGAAACCGTATCATCTGGCAGCGATACCTTCTGCTGGGCCCCCAATGACTTAAGTCCAGCTATTTGGTCTCGAATCCGAGCTGCAGCCTCAAAGTTTAACTCATCTGCTGAGCGCTGCATCTGCTGTTCCAATATCTCCAGCAGCTCTTGGGTTCGCCCTTGAAATACCATTGCCACCTTTTGCACAGTTTTGCGGTACTCTTCAGGAGGAATCAGTCCTTGACAAACACCTGGACAACGCCCTAAATCGTAATTAAGACAGGGACGGTCTTTGAACAGTGGTTGAGGTCGTTGACGCAGTGCAAAGATCCGCTTAGATAATCGGAGTATATCTCGCAGTAATCTAGCATCTGTGTAAGGTCCGTAGTACTTGTCCTTCTCTTTGCCTAAACGGCGGTTGCGAGTAATGAAAATTCGCGGATAATCTTCTGACCAAGTAATACACACGTAAGGATATTTCTTATCATCCTTCAGTAGAACATTAAAATACGGTTGGTACTGCTTAATCAGGTTTGCTTCCAATGCTAAAGCTTCTGCTTCTGTATCTGTGACGATGAACTCAATCTCTGTCACTTGCTTCACCATCAGGCTAATACGTTCGCTCAACTGCTGAGAGTCACGGAAATATGAGCGGACCCGCGATCGCAATTTTCGAGATTTCCCTATATAAATAATGTGGTCTGCTGCATCGCGCATGAGATAGACTCCAGGCTCAGGCGGAATTTCTTTCAGCCGCTGAGTGAGGCGTTCTGGATCTTTCAGCAACGGTACTGATGTTACCCTGGACGACGGCTGTTCTACCGCTGAGGTGGATGTCTTTTGCTCGATCATTCAACAAAGAGATGAATAAATTGCAATAGCTCAATTCAGGTTATTGAGCTAGATAACTCGTCTTCAATAGCTAGTATTAAATCACCAAGATTTACTGGTTTTACAAAGTAACGACTCGCTCCTAGACTCAGAGCACGCTGCTGGTCAGTTCTAAAAGCAAATGCAGAAACCACAATCACAGGAATGTGTTGAAAGTCGGCTCTCTGCTTGATATGCTGAAGTAGAGTATAGCCATCAACGTCTGGTAACTTTAAGTCTAGCAAAATTAAGTGAGGCTGAAAACCAGCTAAAGCTTGGAACAGCTCCGTACCATCCGCTAAGCCCTGGACTTGAAATCCACAATAGACGAGATAGTCATTTAACATCTGCCGATTGACTTCGTTATCTTCAACCAGCAAAATTCGCCAAGGAGGTGGGTTTGCAGGGGGGTTTATACCCTGTTTTATTGTTCGCTTACTGCTCACAATCTTTTCCGACAAAGGAATCGCTTTGAGAGTGACACTTAAAACTAGGTTCAGCAATGCAGCTAAATTGGACAGTAACTTTAGCTAATGAGTTATAAGGAACATGCTGAAAACCATGCAGATCTAGCCTAGGGAAGAAAGCTAAAGGCAGACTCAAAGGGAGCGCCGGAGTTCTACTCCGGCTGCGCTCTACCGCAAGCTCAAGTCCGCCATAGAAACACTCGTTTACATCCAGTTGATGTATCATAAGTGTCAATGATACAGGCTGAAAAACCGCTTTTCACGTAACTATACAAACCTGGAGTGTCTCTACAAGACTAACCGGAAAGCAGTAATGTCAACGCCAGCTGCTTCAAGGCAGGCAAGGTTGTGACCTAATGTTTCCAACCTTGCTCTGCATGAAAAAATTGAGCCTCCCTCTGTAACAGTGGTGCTTAAAATTAGGTTCGCTTACATGGATCTAGGTATCAGGGATCTTCAAGACACTACTGCAATCATCCTCTGATGTCACTATCCCAATTGGCATCAGTAAATCTACTAGGTTTGCTCTAATTAGACACTGACAGTACAGCGTCAAATCTCTGGCAATCTGTACCCTAAACTTCAACTATGCAAAAACTGAGCAATTTTGCTAACAGCTGTTTCCAATACTTGTGGGTCATGCACCAAGGCAAATCGAACATACCCTTCCCCAGATTTCCCAAAGCCAGCTCCAGGTGAAACAGCGACACCAGTGGCTTCAACTAACTGAGTGCAAAACCTAATAGAGTCCTGAGTCCAGGGTTCTGGCAGCTGAGCCCAAATGTACATCGTGGCAGCTGGGGTGGGAACCTGCCAGCCGTACCGATGTAAAGCACTGATAAATGCATCTCGCCGCTCTTGAAACTTAGCAATGGTAGCCTTTACCCCTGCTTGAGGTCCACTAAGGGCAGCGATCGCTCCCTGCAAAATCCCCTGATACTGATTGAAGTCGACTGCTGCCTTCACCCGTCGCAAAGCTCGGATCAGCTCAGCATTACCAATTGCATAGCCAATTCGGAAGCCCCCCATGTTGTAAGACTTGGAAAGAGTGAAGAACTCAATCGAGACACTTTTTTCTGGATCGGCTTGGAGAATTGAGGGGGCGGTTGCATCCTCAAATACGAGATCGGTATAGGGAAAGTCATGTACTAGTACTAGATTGTGCTGTTGACAAAAAGCAACAGCAGCTTGGAAGAAAGACAAAGTCGCGATCGCTGTAGTGGGATTGTGAGGATAGCTAAGCACCATCATCCGGGACTGGTCTAAGACTGGGGAAGGAATCTCTTCAAACACTGGCAAAAAGCCGTTCTCTGCCTTTAACGGCATTGGGTAGATCTGACCGCTAGCTAAGTAAACCCCTCCAGCATGAGAAGGATAGCCCGGATCGAGCAAGAGGGCAAAGTCGCCTGGATTCAGTACTGCTAGAGGTAAATGGGCTGTGCCTTCCTGAGAACCAATGAGGGGCAAAACCTCGGTTTCTGGATCGACAGGAATGCCAAATTTCTGTACATACCAGTTAGCAGCTGCCTGACGAAAAGCTTGAGTCCCATGAAATAACAAGTAGCCATGGGTACTGTGGTCAGATAGAGTTTGAGCGATTGCCTCAATCACGTGTAATCCAGCTGGTAAGTCTGAAGACCCCAACGACAGGTCAATTAAGTCTCGCCCAATAGCTTTGGCCCTTGCCTTAGCCTGGTCCATATCTGCAAATACGTTGGCTTGCAGGGGTTCTAAACGCTTAGCAAACTGCATAATCTTTAGCTTAGTTAAAAAAGTATGATATGCAAAAGTTAATTCAGCTTTCAGCCTTGCTTTGGCAAGTGATTTTCTAGGAGGCTGCCCAACTTCTGTTTCCCAATAACTCCCTCTGAAGATTCCAGCACCTCAGTCCCTTGAAGCAATCTGAGTGCTGGTACCCCTTCCACCTGATATTGCTTCACAGTACTAGGGTTAGGATCGACTTCCATCTTGACGACTTTTAGGCGATCACTGTACGTGTCAGCAGCCCATTCCATTAGTGGTGACATCAATTTACAAGGTCCACACCATGAAGCCCAGAAGTAAACCAATACTGGTTGCTCAGCTTCCAAGACTGCTGATTCAAATTCACTATCTGTTACCACAGTAACGCTGCTCATAGTCCCATCTACAAACCGTATAGAATACAAAAAACTCTATTAGGGAGTACAGGGACGATTGCCCATTCCCTGTCTCTCCGTTTTTTGCAGTTCTCTTCAAAGTTGATCCAACTGCTTTTTCAACTGTTCTAATTCCGCATCAATAACTTGATCAGACTGTGAGCCTGTTGACTGCTGATGTGCCTGTGGCAATTGAGGCTGATGCTGTGGTGTCGCGGGCAACGATTTGTTCTGCACCTGGGCTTTCAAAGCAGCTAATTCATCATCAACATCGCTGCCAGCTTCCAGTGCCGCAAATTGGCTTTCTAAGTTATTGCCTACCAACTCTCCTGCTGATTGAGCCCGAGCTTCTTGCATCAAGACTTTTTCTTCCATCCGCTCGAAAGCTGCCATCGCATTGTTGTTGCCAATCCGCCCTACAGTGCTTTGAAGCTGTTCCTGAGCTTTGGCAGCTGTGATACGAGCCTTGAGCATATCTTTCTTAGTCTTGGCTTCGGAAATTTTACTTTCCAAGGCAATTAGGTTGCGTTTGAGGGTTTCAATCTGACCGCTTTGATTATCTAGCTGAGCTTTAAGTGTGATGGCAGTTTCGCTGTAAGTCTTCTTACGTTCCAGCGCTTGCCTTGCCAAATTCTCATCCCCTTTTTCCAGCGCCAAGCGAGCATTACGTTCCCACTTTGTGGCTTCACTTTGGGATTGATTGTACTGTTGCTCAGTGCGTTTTTGAGCAGCAATAGATTGGGCAACGCCTTGACGTAGCTGCACTAAGTCTTCCTGCATGTCCAGGATAGACTGTTCTAGAATTTTTTCTGGGTCTTCCGCTTTGCTAACAAGGTCATTCAGGTTAGCTCTAACGACTCGACTCACGCGATCAAATAATCCCATAACCCTTGTCTTTCCTTATGTTTAACTTGACACTCCCACTTGATAGAACGCCAGACGCTTATCAAGGGCTCCCTAATCACTGAAGTCAACTAGCTCTATAGTAGCTAGCTGTAAGAGCGTTTTGATCGAAAAGAGAGGCTGTTGCAGTGGGGAACGAGAGATAGTGCTACTCTCCTTCATTCCTTTTCACAGTAGTTCCTGATTCAGGCAGTTGGGAGGGTTCTCTAGTGCTAGATAGCATCTGCGCTTTCATGCTTGCTAGTTCCGCATCTACATCACCGCTAGATTCTAGAGCGGCAAATTGCTTTTGCAGATCGTCAGTTCCGAGTTCGGCGATCGCCTGTGACTGGGCTTCCAGCTCTAGCACTTTATCTTCCATGCGTTCAAAGGCACTCAAGGAGTTTTTGGTGTCAAATCCACCTAACATTTCGTTGAGCTTCTGAGTCGCTTGCGCCGAGCGGGCACGAGCAATATACATATCCTTCTTAGTTCTCGCCTCAGCAATCTTACTTTCCAGCGTCCGCATATCTTGCTTCAGTCTTTCTACCACAGTGCTTTGCTGCTCTAACTGAGCTAAGAGCGCTCTTGCTGTTTCCTGATAAGACTTCCGCTTGGTCAGTGCTTCCCGCGCTAGGGCATCATTGTCTTTAGCAAGCGCGAGTTCGGCACGGCGGTACCATTCTTCGGCTGTTGTCTGGGCTTGGTGAGCCTGCCTTTCAGTACGTTTTTGACTAGCAATCGCGCTTGCCACTGCCTGCCGCAGCTGCACCAGATTTTCCTGCATATCTGCAACTGCCTGTTCCAGGATTTTTTCTGGATCTTCCGCTTGATTAACTAGACTGCTGGTGTTAGAGCGAATTATCCGAAGGATACGGTCAATCAGCCCCATGACGACGCTCCATTCTGCTTGCTGAGGTTCTTAGCCAGGTCGCCCTCTACCCATTCCTGTAACTCTCATACAGCTAACAGATGGAGTAAACCTACTTGGACTATTTGTCTCATCGTATCGTATTTCCGTTCCCAACTTTTCGCTTAAGCCTGTAGCTCTGCCAAAATTGTGAGTGAGAATTGTCGATAGCAACGGATAACGGCATAAATGGGCTTTAAATCACTCGATCGCATCATAGGCACTTTACAAGGGCAGGCTGGATGGCAGGAACAGCCATTGCACTGCTTAATCAAATGTTGGCCTGAAGTCGTGGGAACTGTGGTTGCTTCTCATACTCGACCTCTCTCAATTCAGCGAGATGTACTGTGGGTAGCAACTTCTAGTGCTGTGTGGGCACAGGAACTGACCTTCGGTCGCCAGCAACTTCTCACCAAGTTAAACACTTATTTGACCATACCTTTAGCAGACATTCGCTTTTCTACAGCTCAATGGCAGCGTTCTAGAGACAAAGGATTAAATGCTACCAATCAGCTCCAAACAGATTTTTGGCGAGAGCATCCTAGTCTTGTAGAGATGCCTCGCGTACCCAAACTGACTAAAACGCCCAACTTCCAAAACCCCAAAGCAGCTTTTCAACATTGGGCTCAGGTTATGCAAGCGCGATCACAGGGATTGCCGCTTTGTCCCCAATGCCAATGTCCTACTCCTGTAGGTGAACTTCAGCGATGGGCTGTCTGCGCCATCTGCACGACTAAAAAGAGATAGAGAGACTAATTGATAAACTGCATCTGTCTTTGGTAAGAAATACACTTTAATTCTATTTTTTTCTACTTTGATGGACCTTATCAATTCACATAGCGTAGACAAATTATATTCTTTATGCATAATGCCAAGGGCTATTCTATCCCTGTTTTTGCCATCTTAACTTGATCCCTTGCCTGTTTAGTTCAAAACTGGTTGGGTGACACTACGACTTTTGGCACAATCCTTCTACACAAATATTGAAATTTATAACAACAGTATAAATAAATTCTGAAGATTATTTTTGCGTGGGGATCGCTACAACCTAGACCAATTCACTATTTGTGGCCGGAATCTGCTTTTAACCATAAATGCAAAATAAAACACGTAAACCATTCCTCAAATGGTATTTTCATGAAGCCTCTAAACTTTTTTACTTCCGCTTGCCGATATTGTCGGTTTTACCAGCCGGAGGGACGACGTGGTGGTGTATGTCTTTCTCTTGAAGTGCCAGTTCAAGGTAGTTGGAAAGCTTGCGCTTTGGCAAAGCCACCATTTACGTCGACTTGGGAAGGTTTAGAAGGGATGATAAAGTGGTCAAGCGATGATCCCAGAGTTTTACCTGTTTCCCAACCGCTCGTCTCTAGACTAGAGCCTAGGCTTGACCGAGAACGGAGTGTAGGGTGTAGGGTGCGGGGTGCATAGGCGCGCATTTCCCACACCCCATGCCCTGCGCTCAAAGGACGCTTGACCACCGCCAGTTGCTCATAGGAAAACCCTCCTCTGGCGGTGCTAGCTCATCAGGGTTGGGGTTGCAACAAATTCTTTAAAAAATCCAAGTTCTAAGGAAGCCAGGGGTATTGACGAAAATTGGGTTGACGCTTCTCCAAAAACGCCTGTTTCCCTTCAGCGCCCTCTTCAGTCATGTAATAAAGTAAAGTAGCATTTCCCGCCAGTTCTTGTAAGCCAGCTTGACCATCACAGTCGGCATTAAACGCAGCTTTCAGACACCGAATAGCAATCGGACTTTTCGCTAATATTTCGTTAGCCCACTGGATGCCTTCTGATTCAAGCTGCTCCACTGGTACAACACAATTGACTAAGCCCATTTCTAGCGCCTGAGCAGCAGTATACCGACGGCAGAGAAACCAAATTTCCCGCGCCTTTTTTTGACCAACGCTCCGAGCAAGATAGCTGGCACCAAACCCACCATCAAAACTACCAACTTTAGGACCAGTTTGACCAAAAATTCCATTATCAGCAGCAATCGTTAGATCACAAATTAGATGCAGGACATGACCTCCGCCAATAGCATATCCAGCCACAAGAGCAATCACAACTTTGGGCATGGAGCGAATTAGACGCTGCAAGTCCAGCACATTTAAGCGCGGAATGCCCTCTTCATCTACATACCCAGCCGTGCCGCGAACACTTTGATCGCCCCCAGCGCAGAAGGCGTACTTGCCATCGGTGTGAGGTCCAGTACCTGTGAAGAGGACAACACCGATGTTGCTGTCTTCTCTAGCATCACAGAAGGCATCATAGAGTTCAAAGACGGTTTTAGGCCGAAAGGCATTTCGCTTGTGCGGACGGTTGATCGCGATCTTGGCAATGCCATCAGTTTTGTGATAGAGGATATCTTCATAGGTTTTGGCGGTTTGCCATTGGACTTGCATAGAGCATTTGCTAGCGCAGCCAGCTTGAGATTTTAACCCAACTGCCACAATAGCAAACAATGAACTTAAGACTTCAACCCCAAATCTACAGCCACCCGATGAGCGCAGGCAAAACCCGAAAACGCCACTGCATTTAACCCTTGTCCTGGAAATGTCCCATCTCCAACACAGTAAAGCCCTGGAATCGCTGTGCGATTAAACGGCATTCCCAATAATCCCAGCAGCTTGCGGCGAGGAATTGGTCCGTAGGTGCCATCTTCTCGACCTAAGAAGCGTCGATGGGTTTTAGGTGTCCCAATTTCCATATAGTCTAGTCCAGCATCTAAGCCCGGAAAAATCTTTTCCAGTCGCTCGATAATCCGTCCGGCAGCTGTCTCCTTTTTCTGTTCGTACTCGTTGGGAGAAAAACCTTGCCAATCTTCGACCCAACTTGGCGTGAATGCGTGGATAATGTCATACCCAACTGGTGCAAGCTCAGGATCGAGCAGCGTTGGAATCGAAACAAAAATTGTCCCCTCTGGATCTGCCATTTTGTCCCAGTTTTCTAGCAAGATGTGGTGACATTCAGTCCCCTTAGGCAGCACTTCTGCTGCTACCCCGAGATGGAGACTGAGAAAGCTAGGTGACTTCTGGTAGCGCTGTTGCCATTGCTTCTCACTAACAGGCATTTCATCAGCAGGCAGTAACTTCTCAAAGGTATCCCAGCGTGTGGAATTGGAGACAATGCGTTTAGCTCGATAAACTTTTCCATTAGCCAGTTTGACGCCCACGGCTCGTCCCGACTCTGTCAAAATTTTTGTTACCCTAGCTTGGTACTGAATCTGCCCCCCTGCTTTTTCAAGCCCCTCAACCAGTTTTTGGGCAATTTGCCCTACGCCCCCCTTGGGGTAATTAATTCCACCATAATGTCGGTCAGAAAAAACCATACCAGCATTGATCATTGGTGTCAGATCGGCTGGCACAACTGACCAGCAGTAGCACTCCATGTCAATAAATTGCAATAATTGTGGATCGCTGATGTAGCGTCGAGCGACATCCCCAGCATTCTGAGGGAGGTACTTTACCAAACCCAGACAAGCCAACGGATGCTGGAAGAACACCCTTGCTAGATACCGTGGTTCTTCTAGCGACAGCAGTTCCATCTGGTTTAGACAGTTGAAGACTTTCCAGCACTCGTCATAAAATTGGCGGATGCCCTGACGTTCGTGGGGAAAATGAAGCTGCAGCTGTTGCAAAAATTTCTTATAATCCTGATGGACTTTGAGTTCCAACCCATTAGGCAGGTGGTAGTGAATCTGCACAAAGTCGGGAATTGTCTCTAGACTCACATCCACCGCGTCAAGCGCTCTGGTGAGGAGATTAGTTGTACCTTGAGTGCCGAACCCAAAAATCATCGAGGCTCCGACGTCGAATCGGTACCCAGCTCGCTCGAAGTACCCAGCACTGCCCCCTGGAATCACATAGCGCTCTAGCACCAACACTTTAGCGCCCTTTGCGACTAACTGGGTGGCTGTTACCAACCCGCCAATCCCAGATCCGATCACAATGACATCAAATGCTGGTGCAGCAGACATGTAGGCAGTCATCTCCAACTCTTTCGTACCTGGTCTTACAGTGTAGCGCCTTTACAGATATCCTTGAGATTTACCAAACTCTCGTAAACGAGGAAGGCACTGTCGCTGATAAAAACTGCTCAAAGTTGGTACTGCTAAACCAAACTCGGTAGATAACTTCTCCCACTGGATTTCTGGAGGCAATCGTTGCAAGATCAAGACTTGACAAGTTACGTCGGGTCGTTCTTGGATATGGATGCGACGTAACTCACCATCAGGATCTGCCCAAGCCCAGCGCCTTGTCGTTTCCAGAATTGGGGGAATATCTGGAGGTGCTTCCAGCGTCTCCATTAAATCCACTAGTTTATCTGTTGCCCAAATTTTCATCACAGCCGATTGGGCTTGATTAAAATTTGCTTCAATGTGGCCATCTTGGAGTCGTCGTTTTAGATAGGCATTGAGCCAGGTGATCGGGCTACCCCGATTGGGGTCATACTTGTCACCCGTCGTCGATTCACAAAGATTGCGGCAAAAGTAAATCCAGGTTTGTTGCAGTGCATCTTCATAGTAAGGGGAACTATCTTTCCAAAGTTTGCCGGATTTGATAATTAGTCGAATGATCTGGGTTAAAACTCTCTGGCGCCCATTACTACCTGGTTTATGTTTACAAGCTTCTGCCACTAGCTGAATTATCTGCTCCTCGATTTCTTGTACAAGCCCGAAGCTTTTGCTGTTCTCTTCCATAGAGCGCTCCTAGAAATGATGAATTAATTGTTGGAGCTGATTGGAGATCAGCTAAATCTAGTATTTGAGAATAAACAACCCTTTGAGCAAATGTTCAAACTCTCATCAGGTATGGCAAAATACTCTCAACAATCGGCAGTTTAAGCAATCAGAAAAAGTTGGAAAAAGCAGGCATCTTTACCCGCATCTTATTTTCAAGATTTTACAGAGAAGTTATAAAAAGGCAGATTAGGTAGGATTTACATATATCCTCTGTAGGTTTACTATTCTTTCTCAAAATTTATACAAAGATGCTAACTAGCAGGACTGAATAATTATCTTGCTTGCAAATCGCCTGATGCCACATCTAGTCAGAGCTTCACGGTATAGTATAGTCCCGATCAGGGTTCAGAGTAGGGTAAGAGCTGCTGGGACAGTTTGAAGCTCAAAAAAAGTAGGAAAAAGTAATTACCTTAGCGCGTCTTTTTGAAGTAATGTAAAACAGATAACAAAAAGTAGGATTAAGTAGGATAAATAATCAAGCATCAAGTAATATAAAGAAATAATGGCTCTCTAACAGGCTAGATACTAACTCTTGGGTTTAGTGAATCAATGGATGTTGAAGAAGCACTAGCAATTGCTGATGCTTTAGTGTTCGCAAAGACAGGCAAGCACTTGAGTACTCTACAAGCGACTATATTTCGAGGTACATGGTCAGGTCAGAAGTATGAGCAAATTGCAGAGGTTTGCTTCTGTTCCGACGCACATGTCAAGGCAGTTGGTGCTTCCTTGTGGGAACTAGTCTCTAAGGGACTAGAAGAGAAAGTCAGCAAGAAGACTTTCAGAGCAGCCTTAGAGCGTAGAAAAAGACTTTCTACTCCTAGTACTGCCCAAATACCTAGTCAGCTTCAAGCGGCGGGAGCGCTGTTAGGGGAGACAGTTAGCTCTAACGGTGTTATGTTTGGTGGCAGTGCTCAGGATCAGATTCCTGTTGGCGATGCTTCGACATCTACAGCTCCAGCAACACCTCCAATTTTAGACAATCTTGAAGACCTACCGCTGTCCGGGACAGAGCCAGAACTGCCAGAAGGGCAAGTTGATTTAGCTTCTACTTTATATGTAGAACGACCACCTATAGAATCTCGTTGTTACGAAACAATTTTAAAGCCAGGAGCCCTGATCCGGATCAAAGCTCCTCGGAAGACGGGTAAAACTTCACTAATGGCCAGAATTTTGGTGCAAGCAGCAAAGCAGGGCTACCACACAGTGCCTTTAAGCTTTCAGCTAGCAGATGGCAGAATTTTTCAAGATTTAGATAAATTTTTGCGCTGGTTTTGTGTGAACGTGGGACTAGAACTGCAACTGCCCAATCAGTTAGCTAATTACTGGGATGAGATTTTTGGCAGTAAGATTAGCTGTAAGGCTTACTTTGAGCAATATTTACTAACTGAAACAGCGCAACCTTTGGTACTAGCTTTAGATGATATTGATCGGTTGTTTCAATATCCTGACTTAGCCGAGGACTTTCTTGGTCTGTTGCGCACCTGGCACGAGGAGGCAAAGAATCGAGACATTTGGAAAAGACTCCGGTTAATTGTGGTACACTCCACAGAAATTTATTTACCGCTGAATATTAATCAGTCGCCGTTTAATGTGGGGCTGCCAATTGAGTTACCGGAGTTAACCAGCGAGCAGGTACAGGAGTTAGCTAGACGGCACGGACTAGATTGGTCAACGCAGCAGGCAAAACAACTCATGGCTCTTGTAGGTGGGCATCCCTATCTAGTGCGGCTGGCTCTCTACCACATTTGGCATCAAGATGTCACGCTAGAACAGGTGGTACAAACGTCCCCCATCTCAGGCGGAATTTATAGCGATCACCTACAGCGCCAATTTTGGCACTTGCAACAAGAACCAGAGCTGGCGTTAGCATTGGCTCAGGTCGTAACGCAACCAGAATCGGTAGAGCTAGATTTAGTACAGGCGTTCAAATTGCAAAGTATAGGTTTGATACATCTACAGGGTAATCATGCAGTACCTAGCTGCGAGCTGTACTACCAGTATTTCCGCGATCACTTCAAAGACAGTGGCTTACGCTACGTTTCTAAAGAGATACGCGACTAGTAAAAAAAGGTCTCTGTAGAAGATTGTCTGTATTACAAAAACTTTTTTGCATAAAAAATAGAGCTAAGGGTGACAAATAATGTAGCTATATGGGAAAAACTGACTTTGACAAAAACTCTAATGGTATTCTGGTACCTATCAGCCGACAGTAGCTTGCTGTTAGCCTATCTCTAGACTACCTAACATCAATAGCGTTATGCCTAATGCAGGCTTTCAAGTTCCCAAGTTTCGGGCTAGGGTATCAGTAAGGCAATTAGGCAAGGCTCATAAAGCGCTGAACCGTCGGAGTTTTTACAAAGATTGAGTGACAGATTGCAAAAAAATTTGCAAGGTATACAAGTTAACTATACTCTTACAAAAGCGGGAATTAATTATGAAAAAGAAAGTAGTTATCCTTGGCGGCGGAGTAGCAGGGATGAGTGCCGCGCACGAACTTGCAGAAAGAGGCTTTCAGGTTCATGTTTATGAGGCAAGACCAGTGCCAGGAGGCAAAGCTCGTAGTATTCCTGTCGAGGGTAGTAGTAAAGATGGAAGAAAAGAGCTTCCTGGAGAACATGGGTTGAGATTCTTTCCGGGATTCTATCAGCACGTTATCGATACGATGAAACGTATACCGTACCAAAATAATCCTAATGGAGTGTTTGACAACCTTGTTGGCACAACGCGCACATCGATAACACATTTTGATCGAGCTCCAATTAATTTGCCAGTAATAGCCCCTAGCACAATAGACGATTTCAAAGCAGCCATTGAAGTTTTTGTGCAAGTTATTTCTAACAAAACGGGATTGGAAGAAAAAGACTGGATTCTCTTTGCGGAAAAATTATGGCAAATCATAACAAGCAGCAAAGAACGTCGCATAGGTGAGTATGAAAAGATTTCTTGGTGGGAGTATGTCGAAGCAGAAAATCGCTCTACAGATTATAAAAACTTACTAGCCAAGGGATTAACTGAATCACTGGTCGCGTCTAAAGCTAAACTTGCCAGCACCAAAACAGTAGGAGATATTTTCCTACAACTTTTTTTCGATATAGTAGCCTCTGGTAAGAGTGCTGACCGGGTACTAAATGGACCAACTAGCGAGGTTTGGATTCAACCTTGGCTGCGACATTTACAAAATTTAGGAGTCGATTACCATATTGATAGCCTTGTTAGGTCTCTAAACTATGACAAGGAAACGAGATTAATCCAGAGTGTCACTGTTAAAGACCAACGTACTAACGAGGAATATCAAGTGAAGGGAGACTATTATATTGCAGCTATTCCAATAGAAGTTATGGCTAAACTTATAAGAATTAGCCATTTAGATCAATACGAGGCGACGTTTAACAACATCATTACTTTATCGCAAAATGTTGCTTGGATGAATGGTATCCAGTTTTATTTAAAAGAAGATATAGAAATTATCAATGGTCATGCTTTATATGTCAGTACTCCCTGGGCACTTACCTCAATCTCGCAAAAACAATTCTGGCCAAATGTAGATTTGAGTGAGTATGGAGATGGTCAAGTCAAAGGAGTTCTTTCTGTTGTTATATCAGACTGGGGACCTTTTCTAAAACCGCAATCTCAGGCAACTCAAGCAGCAGACGTAGACGAAGAGACAAGCAAGGGAATTCTTTGCAATAAGTATGCTAGAGATTGCGATCGTGATGAGATTGCTCAAGAAGTTTGGGCACAGTTAAAGAAAAGTTTAAATATTGACGGTAAAGAGGTTATCAAAGATGAAAACTTGCATTCCTGGTTTATCGATCCCGACATTGTTAATGTCGATCAGGAGCTTTTTCATTGGATAGGTTCTAAGGGAGAAGTCAGCCTCGATCAAATTAAGGAATATCTTAGGAAAGACAGAGGTGTTCATGATGAACATGTTGCTAACGTTCTTCTCAGGACACTGGTAGATTTAGATTTTGTAGAAGAAATTGTTGAAGATAGAGATGAGAAAATCAGGGCACGCTTTCAGCTAACAAGCAATGTCAACCTAGAACCTTTACTAGTTAATTTAGTCAATACATGGCAAATACGACCTGAAGCGTATACTAGAATCCCTAACCTTTTTCTCGCGTCAGATTACGTACGTACTAATACAGACTTAGCAACTATGGAAGGGGCAAACGAGGCTGCTCGCCGAGCAGTGAACGCAATTATATCCGTTTCTGGCTCTAACGCCCCTCTTTGCAAAATTTGGGATCTAAAGGAACCTGAAATATTTGCACCATGGCGCCAGCGTGACAGTATCCGCTACCAACAAGGATTACCCTGGGACGGTAAACTCTTCTAGCTGTCTGTTAGGGAGTTATTACAGGCATCTATCTTAAATGGCTGTAATTCTCTTCTAATCCTCAACTTAGAAAAAACGGTTCAATCATGCTAACAATTCCCGGTTACGAGATTCTTGCTCAAATCTACGAAAGTGCTAATTCACTAGTTTATCGAGGGCGGCGAATCCAGGACAATTGGACCGTTATTCTCAAGCTTTTGAAACAAGACTATCCTACGCTAACAGAACTTACTAAATATAAGCAGGAATATGAAATTACGCGCTCGTTAAATTTGGAAGGCGTTATCAAAGCTTATAGCCTGCATAAGTACAATAATACTTTAGTGATGTTTTTGGAGGATTTTGGCGGTGAAT
>Ga0213881_10000413_pt1 | contig 28828 bp, 27 predicted proteins | sample BarmaccoBMER_R08_FD_160104 | JGI IMG/M metagenome (GOLD analysis project Ga0213881, IMG submission 160104) | Barbacenia macrantha exposed rock microbial communities from rupestrian grasslands, the National Park of Serra do Cipo, Brazil - ER_R08 ... | reverse complement strand
CGGCACTTCTCGTGCATATACCGGAACTGATCGTCGGAAAGGATTTCAATGACCAGCTCCACGGGCTTCGTCGGATATGGGCCGTCAATTACGGAAGCGCCAAGTACATCCGGGCGGGGCTGCCATCGGGGATCGACCTTGAGATCAATCTCGCCGCCGGCAAAGTATCCGGCATCGAACAGCAGCCCCGTCAGAACGAACTGCAGAATGCCGTGATACCAAGTCGGCACAGGTTTCCGCACGACCTCCCCAAACCAGTATTCCCAGCCAGGTTCCGCACCATACCGCTGGTTGAACTCTTCGAGCGTGAGGAGTGTTTGCGGCGCGGTCGCCATATTGCCAGTATCCCAACACGCGATCACGGTAAGCTTGGCGGCACGCGTTGGGCGAATTACCGAAGGAACCCAAGCCGGCGAAACCGGCCGTGTGCCGCCCGGTCATGTCTTTGACGAAACGAACCCAACGCGGCCAGTTACTGCGACGATAATTGGGCGCGATTACCGAACGAACCCAAACCGGCGAAACGGGCCCATGTGCTGCCCGGCCACGTTTTTGACGAAACGAAGCCAAGACAGCACAGATTACCGAGCGAATTGGGCTGCGGAGAAGCGCCGCTCGGGCGGCGTTTTGCCGGACGAAGCCAATCGCCGCGCGACATATATTCAGTTGTCAAAGAACAAGCGAGCGGTTTAAGCCTGCGTGTCGATCTTCAAACAGGAGCGTGCAGAGACTGCGGCAACGAGCAGCCTAAGTAGCTGAAAACGGGGCGGATTGAGAAAAAGGGAGATTCGAACTGGTTAGAGGACGCTCACACCCGCCCGGTGTAGATCGTGCTCACGCGGCACGACAAAATGTGTATATCGTAGACACACTCCATTTTTTGAACGGCGAGTCTGGAGATGGCGTCTTATTGAACCACGCTGCCCCCAATAAGCTAAAACTGGGATCTCTTGCGCACATACGAGGGTAGCCTCTAGACTTCGCTAATGGACCGACGCGAATTCTTAAATGCGTCTGCTGCACTGCCCGTGATTTCCGCGCCTCCACCGCCAGCACTGATTACGCCTGGGATGTCGCGCGAGGCAGCTCTGCAGATTTTCAGTGAACATTACAGGCGTAGCTTTGCTACTCCCGAAGTGGCTGAATTCTGCTTTCCTCAAGTGAAATCAGTGAGCTTCTTGCTGGCGGATCCGCTCCCCGCATCCCAGGCCGCGGCGCTCGAAGGGGTGCTACAGGGCCGGCATTCCCTGCGTAACGTGATTGATTGGCTTTGTGTCGGACCGGGCGAGACTGTTGAAGAATACCTCCCAATCGCCGAGCAGGAGAGTCAAAAGCGCCAAGCGGAAGCCGACGCCAACCCTAACCGCGTCAGATTCTCTAATGAGCATGACTGCTATTGGTTTCCCGACGGGACAAGGGGTGGCATTTTTCATACGCCCAGAGAGGTCAAGGCCTTCTACAACGCTTATGGCGACCCAAATTGGCGGGAAAACTTAAAAGAGAGGCCCCGGACTCCAGAGGAGGGAGAATGCGAACCGGCGCATTGAAGGCATGTGCAGGACCTGGACCCTGGCCAAGCGGCTCAGGATTTGAGATATGATTGGTCCTGAAGAGGGCAACTGCGGCATACAGTCACCCTCTTTCGGATTAGGCTAGAAATCTATTTTGATTTCCAGCTTCGTCCGTCGCCGTCTGACTAAGATCAGCACAACGAGCAGGACCAGTAGCTTCATGGTGGAAGCTCCTTTCCGCCCCTCGATTTGCAGACCCGCCGCTGGAACGGCGGGTTTTGCATTTGTGTGTGGAGCCCCAAACATCGCTCCAGTGCAAAGTTGCTCTCTGCTTCACCTTGAGAACGGAATCCTGATGATATCGAATGCTTAGCGCAGGGATTTCGTTCGATCCTGGTATCGAAGGGCAAGTGGGGTGCGCTGGGCCGGGCCTCGCCATCAAGCTTTACAGGTCGGTTAACCCCGCAGCTTGCTTTGTCGTCTGAGGCGGGCCGCATTTGTCGAACGAACTCAATCGGTGCGGGGCCTATTTCGCCAACGACCAGAACCGCAGCGTCGTAGATAACGGATCTCACGCTGAACGCTTGGCCGTTCGCGTGCGGAGTTGTGCGCGCACGTTACGGCGAGCTTCGTTCATCTCTTGCGTGCTGAACTGTCCGTGCTGGCTTTCCCACCGGGCGACCGCTGCCAAGCCGGCCCGCCGCTGCAGCGCTTCGCGCGCCGCGGTGGTCATCCAGGCCGAAACGCTCATCCCATCGCGGGCCGCCGACGCAAGGATGTGTTCGTGAACGTCAGGATCTACAGTAATCGCAAGTTTCGGTGATGGGTTGCCGCGCGGCATACAAAGTATCCCACTCGTAATGATATTCGGCGGGCGGAAGTCATCCTGGTGGCCTGCATCGCAGCTGGGGCGTGGTCCCGGTTAGCGCTTACCGCGAGGGTCGAATTGAAAGCACTGCTCAAGCGGCACACCAAGCACCATTGCCACTTTGAACGCAGTCTCGAGAGAGGGCGAGTATTTGTCTTGTTCCATGGCGATGACCGTCTGCCGTGTCACGCCGATTTTGTCTGCGAGTTCTTGCTGCGTGATCTCACGAAGTGCCCGGAGTTCTCGAATCTGATTGCGTATGGCCGGCATCAGAGTGCGTTCCAGTAAGCCACAATCTGAGTGGCCGTTTTGGTGATATCGGCGATGATCAACATCCCAAAGAAGACGCTCAAGAAATGGAGCCCTGCCATTCGGCTGTCCAAGTGATGGTGCCCGACGGCCACATGAAACCACAACATACCGAGCCCAAGCACCATCAATGAGGCGAGCCAACGCGCGGCTCATGTTGACAACGTTGTGATAGATCAGCAGATTCGTGACCAGATGATTGTATTTGATAATCTTGCGCTGCTCATCGGCAGATTCTCAGCGATCACCCCGCCGCCAGCAAAGAACGCCCACTGCGCGAATTTGTTGAACGCCTCGCTCTTGTTGGTCGCTGCCTGGATCTTATGGCGGAGGTCAAAGTCGCTGCGTTCGCGGAGCATTGCCCTTTCAAACTCGGCGAAGGCCCCCACCATCTGCATCATCATGCGGCCCGCTGGGTTCGTCGTATCGATCGCTTCCGTCAAGCTGCGAAACCCGGCTTTTAGTTCAGCCAGACGCTCCATGATCACGAGGACATCTCTCAAGGATCTGGACAGCCGGTCGAGTTTCCAGACAACGAGCACATCGCCTTGCCGAAGGCGATCCAGTAATCGATGAAGCTCTGGCCGGTCCAGCGGCCGCCGGAGGCCTTTTCGCGGAAAATCTAATCACACTTGGCTGCTTTCAGCGCGGCCACTTGCGCGGCAGTGTCCTGATCGTCCGTCGAGACGCGCGCATAGCCAAAGCGCATTGCGCAATCCTATCGCCAATGGATTTCGTTATGCAACACAGTTCCGCAACGCGGAAATTAAGAAAAGCGCTTGCCCGCGGTTCGTTGCAGAAACGGGCGATTATGCAATGCGTGCTGAACTGTGGTGTGACGCGATCACCGATGGAAGAAAATACCGTATGTTACATGCGCATGCGCCGCTGGCTGTCAACTGGTCTGAGTATTGTCTTGCTCTCGGCCGACATGGCAGCAGCGACAGAGCAATCTCAGAACTCATCGCCATTGGACACGGTTCAACAGATGCAGGCTGTGAACACACGCGCTATGAACGATCCGATTTCTTTCTCAGTCTTACAACAGCTGACGAATGAAATCGGGCCTCGCCTCACTGGCTCCCTGCAGGAGCGGAGAGCCGGGGAATGGGCCCTCGACGAAATGCGCAAAGCCGGTCTGACTCACGTGCATGCCGAATCCTGGCAACTCGAAAAAGCATGGACTAGAGGTTACGCTCGCGGCCAAATGCTCAGCCCTTTCCCGCTGGAACTGATTCTCACCTCATTGGGTTGGGCTGGCTCCACGCCCCCAGGCGGAGTCGAGTCTGATGTCGTCCCGGTCGACGCTGGTGCCCTTGAGGAGGAATGCCGGAATCACGCTGCGCAATGGGCGAATAAGATTTTGCTGGTTGCGCCCAAGGATCCGAAACATGCCGATTTCTTCCAAGGAATGTCCAAGTTCCCCCTATTTCTGTCCGTGGCCGCCGAACACCACATTCTTGCCATCATAGAGGCAGACTGGCGCCCTGGAATGGTGCTGCCCCATACGGGCCCGATCGCGTTTGGGGGACCCGCTTCGGATCTTCCGGTCATCTCGTTGGCCAATGAACAGCAACAGCTGATCAGCAGCATCGTTGACTCCGGTCACCCCGTCCGGATCAAACTCGACATCCGGAACACATTCAGCACCGTTCCCGTTCTGTCGCACAACATCGTGGGCGAGATTCGAGGATCACAGCATCCTGAACAGATCGTTATCGTTGGCGCGCATTTAGATTCCTGGGATTTAGGTACTGGCGCCATCGATGACGGATTCGGTGTCGCAGCCGTGCTCGGGGCGGCTCATTCGATCATCTCCTCCGGGGCAAAACCGAAGCGTACCATTCGTTTTGTTCTCTTTACCGGAGAGGAGCAGGGCCTTCTTGGTTCCAAAGCGTATCTTCAGGCGCATGCGGCCGAATGGCACAACATCATCTGTGCTTTTGCTTTGGATTGGGGAAATGGTCCGATCACCAAGATACCGGTGGCCGGTCACGAGGAACTTCGTGCGCCTTTCGAAGATCTGTTCCGCTCTATGCCGAATCTAGCCTCGATCAAGGTTGGCTCCGGATTCCTGATGTCCACAGATGCCTATGCATTTACTTTAGCTGGCATTCCGGGCATTGCTCCCTTCCAGGATTCCCCCAGCTACACCATGATTGGTCATTCCGCGGCGGACACTCTGGACAAGGTCAATCCTCAAGTCTTGGCACAAGATTCGGCGATTTTGGCGGTACTGGCGCTGTGGTTAGCTGATCACCCGCAGAGACTAGGAGCAGTTTGGTCGCGAGAGGAGACAGCACAAAAGCTGTCAGAGAATGGGCTGACAAAGTAGTCGGGATAGATGAATGGGCTTTTGGAAGCAACCGCCACCCTATCCCACTCGTAATGATATTCGGCGGGCGGAAGTCATCCCGGTGGCCTGCATCGCAGCTGGGGCGGCTCCGAGTTAACGCTTACCGCGAGGGTCGTATTGAAAGCACTGCTCAAGTGACACGCCAAGCACCATTGCCACTTTGAACGCAGTCTCGAGAGAGGGCGAGTATTTGTCTTGTTCCATGGCGATGACCGTCTGCCGTGTCACGCCGATTTTGTCCGCGAGTTCTTGCTGCGTGATCTCACGAAGCGCCCGGAGTTCTCGAATCTGATTACGTATGGCGGGCATCAGAGTGCCTTCCAGTAAGCCACAATCTGAGTAGCCGTTTTGGTGATATCGGCGATGATCAACATCCCAAAGAAGACGCTCAAGAAATGGAGCCCTGCCATTCGGCTGTCCAAGTGATGGTGCCCGACGGCCACATGAAACCACAACATACCGAGCCCAAGCACCATCAATGAGGCGAGCGTCAGATAACCGGCACGATAGCCTCGGAGCTCGATCAACCGATCGCGCTCATCTGTTACCCGGTTCCGCGTCACCGCGGCAATGACCGACTGCACGATGATCTGCAGCAGGATAATTGCGACTATCACGCCGGCGAGATTGTTGACCGAGTTTTGCTGGTGCAGGAAGAAGTAAGGTCCGTAGACAACGAGCTCCGCCGCAAGCGAGGCGTAAAGAGTCCGCTCGCGGTAGGAAAGGTTTTTCAGCATTGGCGAATCGCTCCTGTGTAAAAAATATTTGACATTGGCAATATAGCGTCTTCTGCCGGTACGTGTCAAATATTTTTTACATGGGTTGTGAAGACCTGCGTGTGTCGCCCCGGCTGTTGACTTCGTAGGGAATCTGCTCAACAATCATTCCAGACATCGAAGCGCCGGGAGCGCGCATCCGCGGCCTTTGCGCTCTCAAGGAACCCGCGCAAAACGGCCGCGGCCTTTGCGCTCTTAAAGGAGGCGCCGTGGCGACGCTATTCTCCGTCACAGGCTGCTTAGTACGGAACCCTAAGTCCGTACTCGTTTTCTTTCTCTTCCTGCACACTGAGCTGCTAGGAGGTCAAAGCAACCTCAGGCTGGGAACGAGTTCGCTGGTCTTCGGTCCCGGCAGTGGGACCGGCAGTGTAGTCATCGCAGCGACGGCGAGATGGACGGCTGCGACCGCGACGCCCTGGCTTCACATTGATCCGGCGCGCACAACCGGCGGCGGCAACGCGCTGTTTACATTCACCTACGATTCCAACAGCGGCTCCACGCGCACCGGAAGCATCCTCTTTAACGGCGGTCAGGCAAGCGTGAGCGTGACTCAGGCGGGCGCCAGTTACTCACCCACAACCGAAGTCACGACACTTGTATCCTCCGTACTGGGGCCGCCGGCGCTTGACGGGTACGGGAATGTGTATTTCGCGGACGTTTATGCAGGCGCCATCAGGAAGTGGCATGCGGCTACGTCTCAGGTAACTACTCCGGTATCCGTGGGGCTGAAGCATCCACACGGGGTTGCAGTCGATCGCGCGGGCAACATCTATATTGCCGATACGGACCACAACGCGATCAAAGAGTGGGTAACTGCGACCGGGCAACTGGTCATACTCGTGCCGTTTCTCAATCAGCCTCTGGCAATTGCACTCGATCCCGAGGGCGACGTATATATCGCGGACACCGGCAATAACGCGATCGAAAAGTGGACCGCGGCAACGGGGCAGCTCACGACAGTCGTAGCATCACTGAATCAGCCATCGGGAATCGCCATCGACGGATATGGCAATGTGTACTTCAGCGACACAGGCAATGAGGCGATCAAGGAATGGGTCGCGGCTACGGGCCAAATCATGAAGGTGATTTCTTCAGGCCTGAACCGTCCGACATCGCTCGGGGTGGATGGGGCGGGTAATCTCTACTTCATCGATAACCAGCTCTATAAATGGACCGCCGGCACCGGCCAGGTGAGCCAAATCGCGGGCTGCTGGTTTGGGTATTGCGCATCGGGACTGACCGTGGACGGCGCCGGAAATTTGTACACCACATGGTGGAACGGTTACGGCTGCTGTTTTCAGGGAAACGCTGTCAGCCGGGGCACTGATGGCCTGAATCCGTTGTATGCCGGGCCGTCGTTTCTTTCCGGTTTGGCGCTTGATACCTCCGGTAACCTCTATTTCGCAAGCACTACGGCTTCGATAGCGACCGGCACCATCCAGGAGTGGAACGCGCAAACAGCGCAGTTGAGCACCGTTGTGGCGAGCGGGTCGGACACGCCATTCTCGGGCGTGACCGTGGATTCCGCTAGCAACGTGTACACGGCCGACTGGAACGGCGACATCATCAAGTGGACTCCCGCAACAACGCAACAGATGGTGCTGGCGAACATACCCACGGTTGGAAAGTATACGCCGCCCGCGGGTATGGCCGTTGACCCTACCGGCGATCTGTTTTTCACGGATAACGGCAAAAGTATTCAGGAATGGATACCTGGAACGGGTCAGGTGACGACCGCCGTGCAGACGGTATCCTCGCCGGAAGCCTTGGCCATCGATGCCGCCGGCAACCTGTACTTCAATACCGGCGCGATCGACGAATGGACACCAGCGACGGGCGGCGTCACGACACTCATTTCAAGTGGTACGGTTCCACGCGGCGCGGCGCTCGATGCGGGCCTGGCAGTAGACGGCGCCGGCGACGTGTACTTCTCCTACGCCGGAGGGATCCAGAAACGGGCAGCGGCGACCGGCGAAATCTCCACGCTCGCGACAGTAGTGCTTAACTTTGGCGGCGCGTTCTCGAAGGACGCGGTCCTCGGCGCGAGTAGTCTCGCCGTCGATCAACTTAGGAATGTATACGCGATATCGTACGGTGATGTAAAGAAGATCACGAGCGCGTTCATCGAGACGATGCCGATCGTTCTTGAGCCCTTGGCCGGCGGTTCAGACCAACTCCCAACTGTATTGCCGGTGAGCACGCCACTCGATGCGGTGAGCGATCAACCCTGGCTAACCATCACGAGCCAGCAGAACGGCGTCGTGAAGTTCTCTTTTACGCCCGCTCCGGCGCAGCGGACGGCTCACATCAGCGTTCTAGGTCAGAGCATTCCAGTGACCCAGGCGAATACCCAAGTGCCGGCGGTCGCCTCATATTCAGTACTCTGGGGTTCCAAGGTCTATACGCTCGGGGACTCGAACCGCAATCGTCTGCCTTGGCAGATCACCGGTATCCGCGTAGTCTTTTCGGAAGTTATCGCGACCGGCAATGCGGCGAGCCTCATGGGAGTGAGTGCTACAGACTTAAGCGGTCTGGGAACAAACATTCTGACCTGGACGATTCGTCCTATCTCAAGCGGTTCTTATGTACTCTCGCTGGCCGATAGCGGAGCAAATGCGCTGAGAGATTTCGCCGGAAATTCCGTGACGGGCGACTCGAAGCCAACAATCAAAGTGCTCTGGGGCGACGTAAACGATGACGGCGTTGTAAATGCGGCTGACCTGTCGTTAACGATGTCGCAAAACCGGTACAGTTCTTATAACATCTTCGCCGACCTCAACGGCGATGGGGTGGTGAATGTCAATGATGTTCAGATTGCCAGAACTCAGGTTGGGCACATTTTGCCTTAGCGTTACCCATGGGCGTTGGTCATTCTTGGCCGCCGTGGCGGGGGCGGCATTGTTCTTGGGACGGGCCCAGGCGGACCTGATTGTTTCCGCACCGAACATCGTAGCTGCTCCCGGTTCTTCCGGCAGCTTCGACGTTCTGCTCAGTAACACGGGAGCAGGCGGGATTTTTGTAGATGCCTTTACCTTCGACATTTCGACGCCCAGCCCGGCGGTCGCCTTGTTAAGCGCCAGCACGAACACCACTGCTGCCCCATACATCTATGCGGGGGATTCGTTTGTGACCATGAATGGTCTTCCGTTCGCGACGAGGACGGGGCAAGAGTTGACAGCATCCGACCTTGTGAATGGCTTTATTTGTCAGACCACATGTACTGGAACAGTGAACCCGGGCATGACGCTGTCTCTTGGAGAGGTTTTCTTTACCGCCGCGTCCTCAGCCGCGTTCGGCTCGGTACCGATTAGTTTCTCCACAGCGGGAACGTCGCTCGCGGACGCGAATGGAGCACCCATCGCCTTTAGTGCCGTGAACGGTGAACTGAGTTTAGCCCCGGAAGTGAATTCGGGCCTCCTGCTGCTTGCTGGGCTAGGACTCTGCGCCATCGTGCGCGCGCATCTCTTGTCACGGCAACAAAAAACGTAGCGAATGCCGGTCACTGATGGCGCAGTCGCAGCCGGCGCATCGTGCTGAGATCAAACGTAAGGCGCTTGATAGCCGCTCCCGAATGAACCCAATTGGGGACGGCGCGTATACTTTCAACAAGATCCGTTTGTGATTGCTGAACGAAGTCCCTCATTATGCGGCTTTTAAAAGATCTGTTCGATAACAACCGTTGCTGGGCGAAAAGTATGGTCCAGGACGACCCGGCTTTCTTTGAGCGGCTAGTGGGCCAGCAGGCGCCCGAGTTCCTGTGGATCGGTTGTTCGGACAGCCGCGTGCCGGCGAATCAGATTGTCGGGCTACCGCCGGGGGCTGTTTTTGTTCACCGGAATATCGCAAACGTGGTCAGGCACGACGACCGGAATTGCCTTGCCGTGCTTCAGTACTCGATTGATGTGCTGAAAGTAAAACACATTCTCGTGGTTGGCCATTACCGTTGCGGCGGCGTAAAGGCGGTTCTCGACGGCGAAACGAGCGGCTTAATTGGAGACTGGCTGCGGCCGATCGCCGAGGTCGAACAGCGCCACCGGTCCGTGCTGGATATCCATTCGAACCCGGACCAGCGCTGGGACCGCTTGTGCGAGCTGAATGTTGTGGAACAGACGCTCTCCGTCGCTCGGACTGCCATCGTGCGCGAAGCATGGGTGCGGGGGCAGGAACTCGCGGTTCATGGCTGGATTTATGGCATCCACAATGGTTTGCTGCGTGACCTCGATGTGACGATCACGGGCGAAGAGGAGGTGTTTTCACACACTTCGCGGCGCGTGGAGTTGCTGACGCAGCACTTTGTTGCGGCGCGATAAAGAGCCCGGGCCGGATCACCGAGCGAACCCACGAGGCTGCGCAATCGACGAACGAGAAGGGAAAGTTTGTGTCACAGCGTGATGATGTCGAGCAGGAAAACATTGGCCGGGGGATGTGGCGATCTCTCGGTTACCTGCTGCTCGTCATACTGGCCATTAAGTTTGTTTTTTACCTGCTAGACGCCAAGCCCAAGTTTCTGTTAGGGGATTCCGAGTCTTACCTGTGGACGGCTCTGACGGGTTGGATTCCGACTGATCGCAGCTTCACATTCGGCTTCATCCTGCGAGCGCTGGCGGTGTGGCCGCACTCATTTGCGCCGATGGTTCTGGTGCAAGCAGCACTGAGCGGAATCTCGTGTTGGATGGGGGCGGTGTGTCTGCTGCGTTATTTCAAGGCTCAGTTCCGGGTGGCGGCATTGGCAGCGCTGTTGTGCGCGGTTGAACCTCTGCAGCTGATTTCCGAACGGTTCGCCTTGACGGAGGCGGTAGCTACGTTTCTTTTTGCCATATATATTCTGCTGGCATTCGAATACCTGAAAACGGCGCGTCTGAGTCTGCTGATTGTGGCTCAGGTGATTTCGGTTGCTCTTATCAGCCTTCGTATCAGCTTTCTTCCAATGATGGTTCTCAATGCGGCGCTGCTGCCCTTGCTTGCGAGCCGGGCGATGTGTGTCTGGACCGATTTGTGGAGGCGGCTGCGGGTAAGCCGGAAGACGAGCGTAAAGCCGAGAGCGATCGGCTGGCGGCCTGTTGTTATCCACCTGCTGGCGGGTGTCTTAGTCAGTCAACTGCTTTTTTATGGTTATCGGCATATCAATGGGCGGCTGACTAGAAATCCTCCTGCGTACTTATATACCGATGGCCTGTTTCTGCTTTCCTATTGGGCCCCCATCGTGCAGCCGAGTGATTTCCCCGTCGCCGCCTGGCGTGACGCTATTTTCAATCACCTTGCCTGGCGTCTCGACGATCCGCGCGCGCGCAATGCACAGGCGTTTGCACCGGGAGGGTTGATCTTGAACGTGGTTAATGCAACAAAGGCAGGCGGATCGGCACCGGACATGCTGCTTGCCAACAAGCTTGCAAAGAAGACTGCGTTACGCGCAGCAAAACGCGATCCGATCGGACTGTTGCGGTTATCTGGCCTGACCGTTGCGCAGTACTTCGACCATCAATACCTGAAAGAGACGACGGAACAGGATGAGGGGCACAGGCATGGCATTCCGGCAACGTTCTCGCGGGAGCTGCAGACCGACTTTCATCAACCGTTTCAGGAGAAAGACCTCGATACGCTGACGGAGCGTTGGCACGTGGCGGCCCTCCCGTGGTATCAGTTCCTGGTTGTCTCCCCGTTGCTCTTCAGTGTCCTCGCGATGTTCGCGGAACAGAAGTATCTTTCGTATTGGATCGTGTTGGGCGTGGCGGCGTGGATCTTCTTCGCGCAGTTGGCGGTGGTGGCTCATCATCCTACGGTTCGCTACCTGACTGCGCTCGCCTGGCTCATGTTCATCATGCTCCCAGCAGTGATCGAGAGCGTAGTGAGACGCATCTACGCGAGACAACCGGTGGGCGCCTCCGAGACTATTCCAAGCAGTGCGGCCCGCGTCGGCTAAGGTAAGAGTTGCGCTGCTTTGTAACAGGTTGTGCGGGTTTTATCGGTAGTAACTTGACTGATCGGCTGCTAGAAACCGGCCATGAGGTCACTGGATACGATAATTTCTCAACGGGCCAGCGCGCATTTCTTGACCATGCACTTAGGCATTCAGGCTTCCGATGTATGGAAGGAGACCTGCTGGACCTGAACCGTCTCACCGAAGCGATGGATGGATCCGAGTGTGTCTTTCACCTGGCGGCCAATGCCGACGTACGCTTCGGGACCGAGCACCCGACGAAAGATCTTCACCAGAACACGATTGCGACGGTAAACGTGCTCGAAGCTATGCGCGTGACGGGAGCCGGACGCATCGCGTTTGCATCCACCGGCTCGGTTTATGGCGAAGCGGCGGTGATCCCTACGCCAGAGGCTTGTCCCTTTCCCATTCAGACTTCGTTGTATGCGGCATCTAAGCTTGGCGCCGAAGCTTTTATCCAGGCCTATGCGGAAGGATTCGGCATCCAGGGATTTATCTTTCGCTTTGTATCGATCCTGGGCGAGCGCTATACGCACGGACATATTGTCGATTTCTGCAAGCAGCTACGCGCGCATCCGGATGTTTTGCACGTGCTTGGGAACGGCCGTCAACGTAAGTCATACCTGTACGTGCAGGATTGTATCGACGCGTTACTAACCGTCATTCAGAACGGAACCGCAAAGGTACATGTCCTGAATCTTGGCACCGATGAGTATTGCGAAGTGAATGATTCGATCGGGTGGATCTGTGAGGAACTCGGAGTGAATCCTGAGCGGAAATACTCTGGCGGGGAGCGCGGGTGGATCGGCGATAATCCGTTTATCTTTCTTGATTGCTCAGCCGTTCGAGAGTTCGGGTGGCGCCCTAAGCTGAGTATCAGAGAAGGGGTTATCAGAACTGTTCGTTACTTACGAGATAATTCTGACGTACTTGAATACCGGATGTAACTATGACTTTTTCTGAAGAGTTCCTACGGGAAGCGGCAGAAATCATCGCGCGACTTGATGTTCGAGCCATTGAGCGCGTGGTAGAGATTCTGGCCGAGGTAGGTAAACGGCACGGCCGGTTGTTCATTCTGGGCGTGGGTGGAAGCGCTGCCAACGCCTCTCATGCGGTGAATGACTTTCGAAAGATCGTTGGCCTTGAAGCCTATGCACCGACGGATAACGTTTCTGAACTCACCGCGCGCACGAATGACGAAGGGTGGAGTACGGTGTTCGAACAATGGTTGAAGGTAAGCCGTTTGAATCCGCGCGATGGGATTCTGGTCTTTTCGGTTGGGGGCGGCAGCCTGGAACAGCAGGTCAGTCCGAATCTTGTCTATGCGCTGCAGTATGCACGATCGGTTGGGGCGAGCATTGTGGGAATTGTGGGCCGTGATGGCGGATATACAGCGAAAGTAGCTGACGCTTGCGTGATCGTGCCGACTGTGAATCCGACACATATAACGCCGCACGCGGAGGCATTCCAGGCGGTCCTGTGGCATCTTCTGGTTTCTCATCCAAGTCTAAAAGCCGCGCCGACTCACTGGGAGTCGCTCGCGCGGGCGTAACTGGCGGGTACCCGGTATAATGAACGGAGTTTCACGTAAATCCCCGGAGTGCTCCTAATAGCAAATTGCAAGAGTTCTAGGTAGTCAAGGGCGCTTACGCTTCCGGCTCAGTTTCAACGGCTTACGCGGTCGGAAGCATAACGGTAATTTGCGCAAGTAAACACTAGCCCATCTCCTCTTAAGTGACGATTGGACTGGACAGGAGGGCAGCAAGCTGACGGCAACTTTCGATTATTCGGTCAAGATATTCGCAGATGGTGCAAATGTTGCGGAGATGACCGAACTCTATCGTAATCCGTTCATCAAAGGCTTCACGACAAATCCTACCTTGATGCGGAAAGCGGGAGTTACCGACTATGAAGCATTCGCGAAACAGGTGCTAGCGGCCATTCCCGATCGCCCGATCTCATTTGAAGTGTTTTCTGATGATTTTCGTGAAATGGAGCGACAAGCTCTCAAGATCGCGGATTGGGGACCGACCGTTTCGGTAAAGATTCCTATTACGAATACTCGCGGCGAGTCCTGCCGGGCGTTGATCTGCCGTCTGGCACGATCGGGAGTGAAGCTGAATGTGACCGCAGTGATGACGCTCGAGCAGGTCTACGAAGTGTTACCTGCCCTGGACGGGAGCACGGCCGGATACATCTCCATCTTTGCGGGCCGAATTGCCGATACGGGGCGCGATCCTGTACCGGTGATGCGGGCCGCTGTCGAGGCACTCGCGGCAACACCGCAGATTGAACTGATATGGGCGAGCCCGCGGGAAGTGCTGAATGTGTGTCAGGCGAGTGAAGTAGGCTGCCATATCATCACCGCTACCTCCGACATTCTCAAAAAGCTCTGTCTGTTAGGGAAGGACCTGCTCGAGTATTCGCTCGAAACAGTCAAGATGTTTCGGGATGATGCGGTAACAGCCGGATTTTCCATTTAGATGTGTTTTCGTTGTAGTAACACACCTACCGCGATACGCAGATGATCACAGCCGCTGTCAGAACTGCCAAACGGCAACGGGAAACGATCGGGAGAACATTCCGTGAGTGTCCGACCTGCGGATCGATGTATCTCGAGTATGAATTTCTGGTGGATCGGTCTCCGGTGTGCGGGTGCCAGACGTGTGGGCTATTATTTCTCAATCCCGCTCCTGAACCAAGCGCCGATGAATCGAGCGCTGCGCCACCCGAGGAGTTTTCGCAGTTCTATGCTGCAAACGCCGAGGACATTCTTAATGAGTTAGTTGCCTACTCAGGTATCACGAGCGGACGGCTGCTGATTGTTGGAGAAAACGAGTATCTGAGTCAGGCAGCGGGCCGGCGCGGGTTCGAGACGATCTCCGTCTCTGCGGCGGCATTCGAATCGGGCGCGCCGTTGCCCGACACAGTAAATCTGTGCGTGCTGTTTTCCTCGCTTCAGAAGATGTTTGATCCGTTGAAGGGGCTCGATAAGGTTCATGGGCTGCTTGCCGGCAAAGGCGCGGCGATGATCATATGCCCCACGACGGACAGCCAGGCTGCGCGGATATTTCGGAGCTCGTGGTGGGAATTTAACCGTGGAAACCGGTTTTACTTCTCGACCGACACCCTGCAAACTCTGCTGGTGAAGGCTGGTTTCGGAGAGAGCATCATTTCACCGGACCCTTCATTTACCTCGCTTGAGTTTCTGTTGGCCGCTCTTGCGCGCCGCGGCGAGCGATCGCGAAGGCAAAAGCTGCTTCATACGCTGGCGTTCGTGGCGCCATTCGTGGCGAGGCGCCGCTTTCGGGGTTTGCACAGCAGGACACATTTCCTGGTGCGGCCAAAGACCGTGCGCGAGGTTCCTTTACTATCGGTGATCGTGCCGGTTTATAACGAAGCCGCGACGTTCCGAACAATGATGGATCAACTCCTCGAAAAGTCCATCGAGGGAATGGACATCGAGATGATTGTCGTCGAAAGCAATTCGACCGATGGCACGCGCGAGCAGGTGCAGACGTACGCATCGCATCCGCGCGTGTCCATCATTCTGCAGGACAAGCCGATGGGCAAAGGCTTCGCCGTCAGGTCCGGGCTCAAAGTTGCGGCGGGGGATGTGGTTCTGTTCCAGGATGCGGATCTGGAATACGATCTCAACGACTATGAAGCGCTGCTCGCTCCCATTCTGCGCTTCGAAACAAACTTCGTTTTGGGGTCGCGGCACAATGCCGGCAAGAACACCTGGAAGATTCGGAAGTTCAGCGACTCGACGGGCCTGGCTGCATTCTTCAATTTCGGGCATTTAGTGTTTCTCACGCTGTTCAATGTGCTGTATCGGCAACACCTGACGGATCCCTTCACCATGTTCAAGGTCTTCCGGCGTGATTGCATATGGGGCTTGGCGTTTGAGTGCAATCGGTTTGACTTCGATCACGAGATCGTCATCAAGCTTTTGCGCAAGGGATACAAGCCGTTAGAACTGCCTGTGAACTACGTTTCGCGGTCCATGAAGGAAGGTAAGAAGATTACCATCTTACGCGACCCGCTCACGTGGCTACGAGCTTTAGTGAAATTCCGGACGGCACCTATTTACGAACACGCCGGCGTCCGGCCGAAGGAATGATTCCGTCAGGAGTCAATAAGTCCACAGTGCCCGCGGTACTTCTCTTCGGCGCACACACATGGATTGCGCTCCTGTGTGTGTATTCACTCGCATTTGCAACGCATTTCACGTTTCATTTTGAGCCCCTGCACTTCATGGATCAGTTCCGGTCCCTGGCGAACGGCCTTGCTCACCTACACGTGTACGTTGCTGACAAAAACGGAAGCCCGCCAGGCAACTGCATCGACTGCAGCACGTATCACGAGAAGGCGTACGTTCCATATCCTCCGGCTCCTGCATTTATTCAGCTCGTTTTAGTCAATTTCCTGGAGACGCGTGTTACGGATGGCGCCATTGTCTGGGCTATATGTGCAATTAGTCTCTATGCGATGTTTTGGATTTCGCGCTGGTACGCGCAACAGATTCTGGGATTAAGTCCAAGGAGTGCAATCTATGCCGGAATGGCGGCGGTTGCGGTCGTTGGAACAACAAACATTTTCCTGCATGTCTCGACGGTCCCATACGCGTGGTCGCAGGCGTGTGCTGCAGGCCAGTTGCTGAATCTGCTGTCGGCATTCTTGTTGATTCGGGCGGTGTATTCCGGGAACTCCAGGGGGATTTTCTGGTCCGGAGTTCTGTGCGCTCTGAGTTTCCTATGTAAGCAGAACTATGTTCCCGCAGTTCTTGCGGGTTGTGCGTATTTGTTATGGACGGGGCATAGCCGCGGATGGACGCGGAGCCAAAACATCCGGCGAGTTCTGTCATTTAGTTTGCCTGTCGTTGTCGGCATAGGTTTGTTGCTGCTGTATAACTATGCGCGTTACGACAGTGCACTCGACACGGGTCTGGAATATCTCAACACTTCGGATAAACATCCGGAGCCGTATCAGATGCCACAGCCGCACCGGATTCCATATAACCTGTATAACCATTTCCTTGCCGGCGTCGAAATCCGCACGTCTGATTTTCCGTTCGTACTCGGACAGTCATCCGACTTCGGCGGCATCAATCACAAAGACGGATCGGGGGGTCTGCTTCACAATTTCCATAACATGTCGGTGTTTATTTCAATGCCGATGCTGCTGCTGGTAATCCCTGGATTGTTCTACGCAGTGGCACTGCTGGTGAGAAGGCGCAGCACCGCCGCGTGGGACTCATGGATCTATCTGGTTGTGCTCTGGTGTTGTGTGTTTTTTTACTACCTGAACGAGACGGGCTCGTTCGTGCGGTTCGAGTATGACATGCCGTTCTTATTGGGACTGTGCGTGATGCAGGTGGTGGTGTTCGTCTGGCGAGCGCTGGGGCGATTGGATGCTCGTCCGTTGAGAAGCTTGCTACAGGGGGGCTTTGCGCTTCTGCTCATGCTTTGTTTTGTCGAGCAGGCACTTTTAGGGGCGGATCAAACCGCCGGTCTCATTCTGACGCGAACGGACAAGTTCCTCTGGTGGCAAGCGGCGGAGCGAGATTCAGACGTGCGTATACAAGCGCGTGCTCAGGCGGTTCGGGAAGCGCTGTTCAGCAGGCAACCGACGATGGATGCGACGCAGAACGTGCAGCAGACGGGTCGAGTTACTTTGAGGGTGCGATTACCGGCGCATCCGGCTAACGGTAGCGAACCATTACTCCAACTCGGCGATGTGCCTGGATCGGCGGATATGCTCGGCGTGCGTTATACGAGCGATGGACATATCAATCTGGTCTTTGATCACTGGGGCTCCCCACCGTGTGTGAGTTCGCCGCAGCTACCGAGCAGTGAACGGGAACAGTCGATCGAAGTTGCACTGGATCCCGCTCGTGGCCGAGCCGCCGTGTCATTTAACGGCAAGGCAGTTATGGATTGCAAAGCCGGAGTTTTCCGTCAAGCGCTGAACACGCACGTCGTGGGCAAAAATACGCTCGGATTCACAACCGTCGGGCAGATGTTTTCGGGATCGGTTGTAGAAGTGCTGCACGCTGATAAGCAGTGACGTCACGGTATAGACCTAATCCGCGGCCAGAAGGTCTTGCTCGATTCTGACCTGGCCGAATTGTATGGGGTTTCCACAAAAGCGTTCAACCAGGCCGTGAAGCGTAACGGGCAGCGCTTTCCCGAAGATTTCATGTTCCGGCTAACGCTCGAAGAGGGCCGGCACTTGGAATCTTTAAGGTCACAAGCTGTGACCTTAAAAGTCTTCTTCAATGGTGCGCCTGAGGTTGATGTTCGGCGCGATAACGAAGCAGGGCTTTGATATTTTCAAGCCCAGCTTCCGGGTAGCAATCCAAGGTTTCAGCAATGGCCGCATCGGGCGATAATCCCTCGTCCACGAAAGCGTCATAGTTTCCAGTAATCGCTTCAACAGGCAGGCGCGTATCTTTCAGAAGCGGTGCGCCACTGACTTTGCCGGGGATTACTTCAACCAATGGGCATTCAGACCAATCAACGGTTGTCATGTTGCCGACCCTCCTTTCATCGTAGCCTTTTAGATGTTTTGGACAAATCGAGGCGGACGTATACCTCGAACCTCTTTGGCACCTCAAACAGGCACTCCCGAGTACACTGGATCGGAACTCTAGCCCATGCCTAGTACGGAAACCGCTCCCGTTCTTGAAAGCCGCATTTGGCTCATCCGCGGCCACAAGGTCCTGCTCGACGCCGATCTCGCCGAGCTATACCAGGTCACGACCGGCAACCTAAACCTGGCGGTGCGGCGTAACAAAGAACGGTTTCCTCCGGATTTCATGTTCCAACTCACGAAAGCCGAGTTCGACAACTTGAGATTGCAAATTGCAAGAGCAAGTTGGGGCGGCCGGCGCACTCCGCCCTATGCCTTTACCGAGCAGGGAATCGCCATGCTTTCGGGCGTCCTCACGAGCGCACGCGCCGTCGAAGTGAACATCGCCATTATGCGCACCTTTGTGCGGCTGCGGCAGCTCCTCGCCACGCACGAAGAATTAGCGCGCCGCTTGGACCAGCTGGAATGGCGGCAGAACGAGCAAGGGCAACAGATCCATGCTGTGTTCGAGACCATCCAACACCTGATCGAGGCTCCCGCTGATGAGCCGAAACGCCGTATCGGGTTTCCCACCAGCCGGGCCAACCGCGAACCGCAAGCGCTCGATGAAGAAGACAAACAGTCTCCAAACGCTCGAACGAGTTTTTGAACACTGGCTCTTATTGGACAACGTGTAACCGCATCCGGTTCAGCGTACTCAGGAACCGCGATCCACCGCAAGAATAAGCCGTGCCGCGGCGAAGAGGTCTGGCGCGGTAAAGTCGGGCTGCGCGCGCAACGATTCTTTGTATCCGCTGTCGATAAAGATCGTTTTGCAGCCAGCGGCATGGCCGCAATCAATATCGCGCCAGCGATCGCCGATCATATAGCTTCGGGAAAGGTCAATTGCCAACGCTTGTGCCGCGTGCAGCAGCATACCCGGCCTCGGCTTTCGAAATTCTGACGAACTGCTGTCGTCCGGATCGTAACAGACTTCCACGCGATCTAGCGGAAGCCGCACACACATAACGCGATGTATCTCTTCTACCGTGGACTGATCGAGCCGGCCGCGGCCGACATCTGGCTGATTGGTGGCCACAACGAGATAGAACCCGGCACCGTGGAGTAAACGACAAGCCTCCGGCACACCAGGCAAGATGGAAAATTGCTCGAGTGTGAACGGTGGGTATGGTTTGCCATCACGCACGATAGCAGCGTTGATCACACCATCGCGGTCGAGGAAAACCGCACGGCCTGGTTGAGCCATCACTCAGGGACCTGTGACTCGCCGCTTGCACCCTGGTGACTTGAAAGCAGTGCATCGAGTTCCCGCAGCCCGGCATGCGAACCGATCTCATAAAACCGGGTGGGCGCCTCATAGCCCGCCAGCTCGCCCTGTTCCGCAAGACGGGACATGACACCCGAGAGATCCAGGACAGTGTTGGCCGGATACTTCGAAAACACAGACGCCCGATACACGCTGAGACCGTAATCGATGTAGCGCATTTCGGGTAAAGGTGTTTTCTTGTCATATTTTCTGATCAGGCCATTCGCAAACTCGACATTGCTGGTATCCCAGCGGTTGTGATTCGGAAACACGGTCATCAATGCCTGCCGGCCCGATCGGAAGAACGCAGCGGCAACATCCTGGTAGTCGATCAGCAAATATGAATCGCCATAGAGAACAAAGAACGCGTCGCCGAGCAGCGGTAAGGCTCGGACAACGGCACCTCCGGTACCCAACAGATCCGGACCGTCGGCAGAATACTGGATCCGGAGCCCGTAACGAGAGCCGTCCCCAAATCGATCACAAATCATCTCACCGAGATGACCGATGCACACGATCACATCACGAAAGCCCTGGTTGCGAAGGTATATCAGTTGATGCTCCAGAAACGGTTTGCCGCCGACTTCGAGCAGAACCTTGGGAATACGCTCCGTGAGAGGGCGCAGCCGTGTCGCCAAGCCACCGGCAAGAATGGCTACGGGCAGACCGATGTCGCGTTTCTGCATACCCGGATACAAGAGCTAGACGGTAACAACACTGGTTCCTTCGGATGCAAAGGAAAAGCGGACTTCCGTGAGGCCGCATTCGCGCATGGCATGCCGGAGCCGCGATTTTTCTTCGGAATAGAAAAGCAAAAAGCCGCCACCGCCGGCGCCGATCAATTTTCCGCCGAGCGCACCGTTCGCCATGGCATGCGTGTACCACTCGTCGATGTGCTGGTTCGACATGTTTGAAGAGCGCTTTTTCTTGTTCTGCCAGTGGATGTCCATGAGTCTGGCGAATTCACGCAACTCACCTGCTTCCATCGCTTGCCGGCTGCGCTCAGCAAGATCTTTGACGAAATGCAGGTTTTCGATCATAGCCGGATCCATGGCTCTGCTCTTGTCGTCCTGCTCGCGAAGTACGTCCGAGGCAGCACGCGAGTAGCCGGTAAAGAACAGCACCAGATTGTCTTCCAGGTTGTAACGTGTCTCCTCAGAAAGGTTCAGCGGCCAGGCCGAGACTTGGCCGTTGGCGCAAAACTGAAAGCAGGTGATGCCTCCGTAAGCGGCGGCGTACTGGTCCTGTTTTCCGACGGGGTCACGTAACTGATTGATCTCGATGTCACATGCCTGTTCCGCGAGTTCGGAAGGATGAATCAGATGGCGTTTATACGAATGCAGAGCCTTCAATAACGCCGTTGTGAAGCTGCCCGATGAGCCGAGACCGGTTCCCGACGGAATGTCGGCCATGGAGGTGATTTCGAGGTGGGCATTCGTATCGATCCCCACCGTGCGAAGCGCCTGGCGGATGATCGGGTGCTCGATTTCATCGATGGTTTTCACCCGTTCCAGGCGTGAGTACTTGATGATGAACTCCTGTTGGAACGTTTCGTGAACGGTGATGTAGACGTACTTGTTGATGGCGGCGGCGATCAGAAATCCACCGTGCTGTTCGTAGTAGGACGGCAAGTCCGTTCCACCGCCGCCCAGGGTGATTCGTAAAGGAGAACGCGTGATGATCATGAGTTAGCAAGAGCCGCGCGCAGATGGTTGGAGGACGGCATCGATTTCCGGTAGATTTCTTCGACGACGGCCAGCGTCGCGCGCGCTTCCTGCAGGCCTGGTGTGGGCGTGCGATTTAGCAGAATGTCGTCGACGAACTCAGCGGTCTCCAGACGCCACGATTCATCTCCGCGCGGGTATTCATAAATAATCGTGTCGGGAGGACCCATGGCAGGCAGCATCTGATAGTGATACAGGCGCTCGACTCCATAGCTTCCACCCAGCCCTTCGATGTGCAGCTTGCCGTGTTTGCCGTAGATCTCAAAGGAGAACAGATTCTTCCATTCCGTGCAACTGACGTGCAGCCAGGCGGTGTTCCCGGCGGCATTGCGAAGGCTCAGAAAGGCATTATCATCAACGGGCATTTGCCAGAAATACGTAGTGGCGTGGCCATCGACGGATGTCCAGGGTCCCAGAAACCAGCCGGCGAGATCGATCAGATGCACGCCTTGATCAATCAGCTCACCGCCGCCGGATTGCGCGGGATCTGCACGCCATTCGCGATCGTAGCCGATGCGGCCGCCATGCCCGTAGCGCGCGCGAATGAACATTAATTCCCCGATGATGCCGGACTCGAAGATCTGTCGTGCCTTCTGAATCGCCGGGTGGTAACGGTGGTTGTAGCCGGCGCGGACCAAAGTACGGTGATCCTCAGCGAGTTTGAGCAGCTCATCAATTTCCGCCGTGGAGATTCCGACGGGCTTCTCAACCAGTACATGCTTCCCATGGCGAATGCATTCGGCTGTCAGGGGCGCGAGTGCGGCGTTGGTTGCCGAGATAATCACCGCATCTGCATCGGAGGTGAGAACGGCATCAGAACTGGTAGCCGGGACGCATTGTGATCCGGCCCGCGCAGCCAGATCCGCAGCCCGATCCCATGCGAGATCGCATGCTGCGACTACAGAATGGTTTCGCAACGATTGCAAACGTTTGTTTCCGATCAGCCCGCAACCGATGATTGCAAACCGCAACTGTTGCGCAGGCGGCTCCGTATGCGGGTGGATCATTTCCACGATTTGCCCCGATCTTCGGGCACGATGCGACGCAAGGTGTAGATGTCGGTAGTGCTCAAGTCTTCACGCCGCTGGTCGAGAGAGATCCAGGGATCCCAGACTGCGCTGATGAGCCGGCCCGTGATGCCGTCCCCGCACGCCGAGGCGAGATACACGCATAGTTCCGCAGCGTCTTCAGGCGAGTTGCCACCGGTTTCGGACTGTTTCAGAGCCTGGGCAAACTGCGCGCCGCCGGCACGCTCCGGCCCAGCCTCGAGTGTTTGGGCAAGCATTCGGGTGTTGAGCGCGCCGGGAGCAATAGCGTTTACATCAATACCCGTTCCGTTCAGTTCAACAGCGATGGTTTCAGTAAGCCGTACCACAGCCGCCTTAGAGGCCGCATAAGCACTGAAGAAGGGTCTGGGCGATGTGGCCCCGCCTCCGGAAATGTTGATGATTTTTCCGTATCCGTTCGCCTTCATATGCGGAATCAGGCGTTGCGTAGTTACGACAACTCCGTAGAGGTTGACTTCACAGGTGCGACGCCACAGATTGAGATCGAGGTCTTCTATATTGCCGATAGGACCGAGGACGCCGGCGTTGTTGATGAGGATGTCAATCCTGCCGAACTGGTCCGTGCAGTGCGTAACAAACCTGTTGACTGCATCGGGTTCTGAAACATCGCAGGTCATGCTGAGAACCTGTTGCGATGCTGCGGCATGATCGTTCAGATGCTTGACGGCAACCGCCAATGTACTTTCCTCACGACCGCATATCGCGACATTGGCGCCGTTAGAAAGGAATGCGGCGGCAATCGAAAGCCCAAGACCCGTGCTGCCGCCGGTAACAATCGCATTACGGCCTGTGAGCCTCATCAGCGTTTGGGAAAGCAGGGCTGAGGACGTTCAGTGAGCATCATGGATTATCGTACAAGAGCTTAGAAGTTACTGCGGAGTCGGAATATCATTCGGGGCCTCGCGCCAGGGATTGTTTCAGCATCTGACGATACTCGCGGCGAAACCGTTGCCGGTCCAAAATGCTTACGTCGCGTCCTGCCTAGCTACCAAGCTGGGAACCTGGTTTCAGGCGCCGGTTCAGTAACTAAGTACGTCAGTGCTAAAGAGGATCTTTGATGCGTGTAAAAGCCTCATTTGCCTTAATTATTGCCGCCGCTTTTGTGCCCTACCCCCTAACATTGGCGCAAAACGCCGGCAGTCTAGCATGGTGGGCCCAGCTGGCGAAGCAAAAAGGACAAACGTCATTTGAGATTGCGTCATTCAGCGAAGAAGAATCGGGCAATGAATCGGTAGCTGTTGCGGCCACTAAATACGGATTCATCGTGGCTAGACCGGTCCAGCAGGCGACAAACACAGATCAACAGTTTATTTATACGTGGTATAAGCTTCAAGTACTCACGACACTTAACAAGTTTTCCCGGTGTGCCGAGTGTGCAAAACGGGCCGCCCCGCCTTCGATGCTGCTTCCGTTGCAGCAAGGTGAAGTCGCGCTGCAGACATGGGGCGGGAGAGCCTTAATCGACGGCATTACGCTCATTGAAGCTCCGCACACTGGGGTTCCGATCTCTTTAGGACAAAATTATCTATTTGTTGTTACGGAGGACGGCGACGGAGTTCTGCGGCTTGTGTCAGGGACGACAATCTTCCGGTTGGCTCCCGATGGATTTCTTTCCACAGATAGCCCGCGCGCTTGTCGGCTTGCACGTCAAATTTTGACACTTGGCTCTTTGCCGAATTTAGAGCGGAAGCTCCACGATAGCTCACGGCTGCAGTAAAAGGACAATCCAAAGAGGAGTCGTTCCATGAATAGGATCCGTGGCGCCCGCACAGCCAAAATAGGCAGCCCGATCCCATGCGCGGTCGCATGCTGCGACTACAGAAAGCCCAAGACCCGTGCTGCCGCCGGTAACAATCGCATTACGGCCTGTGAGCCTCATCAGCGTTTGCGAAAGCAGGGCTGAGGACGTTCAGTGAGCACCCATGGATTATCGTACAAGAGCTTAGAAGTTACTACGGAGTCGGCGGCGAAATCTCTTGTTCATGCGTGAACAGTGGATTGCATAACATACGCTCCGGACCGTTCGCCCGATTTCTTGAACTGCCGCTCCAGGTCATAGACCAGGCGGATTGTTTCATAGCACTGGACGAGCCGATGCGCTACGCATGACACGTGTGTACCGGCTTCCCGCAATCCGGATGGGGCAATGGCCATTAGCACCATGCCCGCCATCAATACCGCCGTGATCCGAAATTTTTGCGTCCAGGTCATCATTTCTCTCGTCCTTCCGCTTCCTACTGACACGTCGAAACAGCGGCCCCAAAATCGACATGGCGCGTCGCAAAAAATTCTTTCATGCTTTTGTCGATCGGGCGTGGGGCTGCTCGACGCACTAGTAGAGCGGGAAGGCCGCCTCAGCCACACACCTCACGACAAATCGAGAGTCAAAACTTGATCCGCTGGCATCTCTTCGTGGCGAAGTTCTGCCCGACTCGGGTGCGCAAACCGGTTATTGCGGAGAATGCAGATGGCGGCGGCTAATCCGAGTCCGAGCAACATTGCCGTGGTTCCGGCACCCGATGTGAGCGCATCACGCTCATTTAGGGCGGCTTCTATTGTCCCGAACAGCAGGAGTGAGATCCACAGCCAGAAGGTCAGATAAATTTTCGATTTTCCTGGAAGATAAGAGCAGGTAAACGGGATCCTCTGTACGCCGTCGACACTGAATTCAGCCAGGATGATGCCGAAGAAGAGGAGAACCGCAAGATGCGCTGCCGCCAGACGCCATGGCCACAGCCAGAGAAGCAGCCCCGCCGAGATGGCCCACACGGGTGCGACCGATATCGCGATGAGGGCGCGGCGCCGGGCCGCCACGCACTGTCGCCCGGCACGAAAGGGCATGGTTCGGAAAATCCAGTTGGCACGCAAATCCAGCGGTAAGGAGAAAACCTTTCGCGCGCCTATGACTGAAACTCCCATCACAGCGATTGTGGAAGCAAGCAACGGAATCGAGAGCGGATCCCAAGAGCCACCCTCCGTCGGTCCTGTGAGCTCGGGAGGCGCATTCAGGAACAAGATCGCAAAAGCGAGGCCGGCGCCAACGTAGAAGGCAAAAATGATGCGATGCCGGCGGCTGCGGAGCAAGCTACGAATACTGAAATGTACGATGGCCGTTTGGAATAAGCCGCCAAATCGTGGAAGCCGGCCGCTTCGGAAGGCTGGCGCAATATCCGGCTGCTCGACGATGTTGCTGACCGTGCGATAAGAAGCAGCATAGGCGGCAGCCGTGATCAAGCCACTCGCGAATAGACCCATCCACGCGCGCATCGCGAAGGGGCTGAGCGCCGGATGCAACGAACCGCTTACCTGCTGATATAACCCGACGAACCAATACGAGGGGACCCAGGCCAACCATGGCTTATGCGCGTCATTTATCAAAACACTGGCCGGCGAGCGTTGCAGGAAATAGCCAATCAAAAGAACACAGAAGACGACAAGCTGCAGAAAAGCGGAGGCGCGCAGAAACCATCGCCGCGGAAGCAACTGCGCAGCTACGCCTTGGAGGCCAAGCACGCAGCAGAACATGAACACACCGGCGGCAATCATAGCGATCCAATAAGCGAAAAAGGAACGAATGGGGCCCGCGGGCGCTACCGAGATTGGCGTCAGCGACAAAGCCGGTTCTCCTGAGAGGCGCTGCCGTACATGTTCACCGAGAACCGTCAACATAGGGAATTTGACGGGGTGGGCATTCAGCAAAACAACGGCCGCAAAGTCGCGGTGCGGGTCGAAGCAGGTGTAGCTGGTAAAGCCTCCTGTGGCGCCATCGTGAGCGTAGACCCCGGTACCGGGATCGTACACCCAGGCAAGGGCAATGCGCATATTACCCGCAACGTAATCGCGAAATTTCTGGGATTCAATCAGGGCTGCGCGAAAGGGAGCTGTTTCGGGATGAAGCTGCGCTTTCAAATAAGTGAGCATGTCCACGGCGGTGGAACGGATTCCCCCAGCACTCGCGAAGGCGTCCAGATCCCATGCAGGAGTTGGGCGAGCGTCAGCGCCATACCCTTGCAAGAAGCGGCTGCGCTGCTCAGGTGAGAGAGCGATGACTGTGTCATTCATTCTGAGCGGTTCCGTGATGTTGCGCTGCAGAAGCGCCGGATAGCTGGTACCCGCGCGATTTGCGAGCGCCGCTCCAAGTACCGCGAACCCGAGATTGCTGTAAAGAAATGTCGCGTTGGAAGGTTTCTCAAGCCCGTGGCGCTGAATGAAATCGTAAAGATCGGAGGCGTGGTAATTAGTGAAAGATTCGCGCTGGTTGGCAGGGCCAGTGTTATCGGGCATCGGCGGCAGACCCGAGTGATGCGTAGCCAGATCAAGCAAAGTGGCTTCGAAGCCCTTCGGAGACGCGACAGTTCGCGGCGGTAAGAAGTCGCGCACCGGATCGCGAAGGTCCACTTCCCCGCGTACGGCCATTTGCGCGAGCAACAGACCCGTGAACGTCTTAGTGATGGAACCGATCTCAAAGAGCGAATCGCACTTCGCTGTTCCGTAGGTCACTATTCGCCGCTGGCCGTGCGTGGACACACCAATTACCAGGCCAGCGCCGCCGTCAACCGCGGCGAGATCGAGATGGCATAGCATCGGCGTCATATCCTGGTTCATCACTGAAGCGAAATTCGAGGCACGAACAGCCGGCAGTGGCGGATCGAAAACCAACGCGGGAGCAGCTGTGGAATGATATTGAGCCAAGGCGAGCGGCCATGCAATACCGGCACCGGCGTGCAGAGCCGCCAAAGCGAGACCCAGGGCTGTTGCAACCGCTGCAATTTTCGCCAGAAACAAGGTTCGCGCGCGCACGGGCAGAGGTCCGAGCACCAGCAGGTCGCGGCGGTCTGGAAAGGTGGAGTCCCAACTCAACAGAGCGAGGAGACCGATCACCAGCATGGTGGTGGCAATCAGGAAATGCTGCATGGCCCAGGCGTCTGTCAGTTGAATGAGCGGCGGTACGCGCTCGTTTTTTACATTCGCGGCCCAAGCCCAGGCCAGCAGAACCAGAATCACACTGCAAAAAATCAGCAGAGATGCGAATTGGCCCAGCAGTGTGCGGCTGTCGCGTTCCGCATGTTTCGAGAGCATTTCCAGATCGATAATCCGGAACAGGAACTCGCGATAAAGAACGCGAAACTGGACTCTTTTCACGGCGATCGCCTCACGCCCGAATGAGGTCGGCGATTTCACGCGAAACGGCAGCACTGTCCTGCTCAATGGCGAGTCGTGAGAATACGTCCTCCAGAGTAGAAGCGGAGCGCAGTGCACGAAGATTCTGGATGGAATCGTCAGCGACGACTTTGCCACGATGCAGGATGACCGCGCGGGAGGAAACGCGTTCGACGGTCTCCAGTTCATGGGAGCTGAAGAGAACCACCTTGCCGCGCAGAGCCAGCTCCCCAATGAGGCTTCGAAGGATTAAAGCGGAGGAAACGTCGAGACCGGAAAACGGCTCATCGAGCAGGAGGAGATCGGGATCGTGTAGCAGCGCTGCAATGAGGAGGACCTTCTGGCGCATACCTTTCGAATACGCCGAAATGGGAGCGTGACGGTCGGAATGAAGTGAGAACAGACGAAGCAGACCATCAATGCGTTCGGCCGTCCTCTTAGGCGGCAACTCACGTAGCTGAGCCACCATGGTCAGGTATTCGAGACCGCTCAGATGTGCGTAGAGATGTGGCTCTTCGGGCACATAGCCTGTGCGCCGCTTATGTGCTATGAGGTCGCGGCGAATGGATTCACCGCCGAAAAGAACTTCTCCGGCACTCGGCTCAATCAGACCGGCGATGATTTTCATGGTGGTGGATTTGCCTGAGCCATTCGGGCCAAGGTATCCAGTAACTTCTCCTGGGTACGCCGAAAAACTCACATCGTCTACCGCAAGAGCGCCAAGGAAGCGCTTTGCCAACTTGCGCACTTCCAGCGCATTCATCACCGAAACCCCGCTGCCTTCGATTGCAATGCTCTCCAGGAATCGTTTAGATCAATCCACTTAGGTTCTCGGGAATAGGTTGCAGGTGCTCCTGGAGCATGCAAGAATCCGTGGCCTCGAGCGCACATCGACTCGCCGCCATACCAGCTCAAAAATGTTTGCGCAGGAGTGCCAATACGAACTGTTTCATTTAACAGCCGCAGACATACCGGACAACGGCGCAGTTGATCCGCAAAGATCCACCGAAACAGCAGGACGCATCCCGCAAAGAACGCGAGCGACAGAGGTGGCAGGTTGACGACGACTATAGCGACCATCGCGCAATGCAAGATAGGCAGAACAAGTCCGATTTTGACGCCCAGAAAGACCCAACTTCGTGCAGTGTTGGGCCGGGGCACCGGGCGCCGATTCCCCGGAGAATCCCTGATGATGAAAGCAACGGCTGCCAGTATAGGT
>Ga0213881_10000412_pt1 | contig 28839 bp, 31 predicted proteins | sample BarmaccoBMER_R08_FD_160104 | JGI IMG/M metagenome (GOLD analysis project Ga0213881, IMG submission 160104) | Barbacenia macrantha exposed rock microbial communities from rupestrian grasslands, the National Park of Serra do Cipo, Brazil - ER_R08 ... | reverse complement strand
CACTGGCCATCACCATCAACGACCCCGAGACAACCCGATCACCGACACCCCGAGACCAACGCTTGACAAACGCACCCGGACCTTAACGACGCGGCATTGCGTTTAAACCAGGCACCAGCGGTCGCCAGTACAGGATGGTGCGATACCGGCGGTGCGTCGGTGCGCTCATGAGCTTCAGTGACTCAGCGGCAATGTGCGACGGGTACGGTTCGATCTGTTTGTTGTCGATGCCGGAGTAGGTGAAGAGCAGCGTCACCTTGAGGTGCATGAGCTGGTTGAGCCAGTCTCTGTCTCCCGGCTTCATCCGGTGGCGCGTGATGATGAGGACATGGTTGCGCAGTCCCCGCCGGTCCAAGTCTTCGAGCACGGCGACGGTGTGTGGTCGCACTGCCGGCAGGAACGGATCAGTTGCCCGGTTGAAGACTTGCAGCGGTGTCACGTGCGGCTGGAAGTATCGGTGACGAATGAGTTGTTCAACCGCATGAGCATCACTCATCAGGGCACGCGGTTGGCGAGGAGGACCACGGGTCCAAGCCGGGCATTCTACTGCCGTCCCGACCCGTACACTCAGGCAAACGGTGGTACGGGAGCGCGGCGAGGGAGCAGGATGGCCAGACGGGCAGGTTCCGGCGACAACGGCGACAACGATGCCGACGTGATCGTGGTCGGGGCGGGACCCGCGGGCTCGACCGCGGCCGCGTACCTGGCCCGTGCCGGGCTGGACGTGCTGCTGCTGGAAAAGTCCGCCTTCCCCCGGGAGAAGGTGTGCGGGGACGGGCTGACCCCCCGTGGCGTCAAGCAGTTGATCGACCTGGGGATCGACACCAGCCCCGAGGCCGGCTGGTTGCACAACCGGGGCCTGCGGGTGGTGGGCGGGAAAGTGACGCTCGAACTGCCCTGGCCCGAGCTCGCCAGCTTCCCGCCCTACGGCGTGGTCCGCCCGCGGCGGGACTTCGACGAGCTGCTGGCGCGCCACGCCGAGCACTCTGGTGCCCGGCTGCAGGAGCTCAGCACGGTCACCGAGGCGATCACTGATGAGCGCAGTGGAGCGGTCCTCGGCGTTCGAGGCCGGCAGGGTCCGGACAAGCAGCCGATGGCCTACCGCGCCCCGCTCACGCTGGCCTGCGACGGGGTCAGCGCCCGGCTCGCGCTCAGCCTGGGGATCGACAAGCGCGCCGACCGGCCGATGGGTGTTGGGGTGCGCCGCTACTACACCACCCCCCGCAGCCATGATGACTTCCTGGAAAGCCACGTGGAGATCTGGGAGCACGCCGACGGGCAGCAACCCCGGCTGCTGCCCGGCTACGGCTGGATCTTCGGTATGGGCGACGGGACGTCCAATGTCGGGCTGGGTATCCTGTCGACGTCCCTGGCCTACGGTAAGACCGACTACCGGGCGCTGCTGCGGTCCTGGTTGGATGGCACCCCGCAGGAGTGGGGCTTCCGGGAGTGCAACGCCACCGGCAAGATCGCCGGAGCGGCCCTGCCGATGAGCTTCAACCGCACCCCGCACTACCGGGACGGCCTGCTGCTGGTCGGGGATGCCGGCGGCATGGTCAACCCGTTCAACGGGGAAGGCATCGCCTATGCGATGCAGTCCGCCCGGTTTGCCGCGGAGTGCGCCGCGCAGGCCTTGGTCGTCCCGGCGGGGCCGGCTCGGGAGCGCGCGCTGCGGCGTTATCCCGCTGCGCTGCGCGAGGAGTTGGGGGGCTATTTCCGGTTGGGGAACCTGTTCAGCCGGTTGATCGGCCACCCGGCCGTGATGCGGGCGGGAACCCGCCACGCCTTGCCCCGTCCGACGCTCATGCGCTTCCTGCTCAAGCTGCTGGCCAATCTGTATGACAGCCGGGAGGGTGACACCACGGATCGGGTGATCGCGGCGATGACCCGGCTGGCGCCCAGCGTATGATCAACGGGTAGGAGCAACAGGGGTAGGAGACGAGACGGGAAGGAAGGGACGCGAGTGCTGCAGTCCTACGTTCCCCTGGTGCTGATGCTGCTGCTGGCGGCGGGTTTTGCGGTCTTTTCCGTGGTCGTTGCCCCCTACATCGGGCCGCGTCGGTACAACAGGGCTAAACTTGATGCTTACGAGTGCGGGATCGAGCCATCCCCGCGGCCGGTTGTGGGGGCCGGGCGGATGCCGGTGGCGTACTACCTCACCGCAATGCTGTTCATCTTGTTCGATATCGAGATGGTGTTTTTGTACCCGTTCGCGGTGGCCGCGGATTCGCTGGGCGTCTTCGGCCTGGTGGAGGTCGCGCTGTTCATCGTGACCCTCGGCTTTGCCTATGCCTACGTGTGGCGCCGCGGTGGGCTGGACTGGAACTGAATCATGGGTTTGGAAGAGAAGCTCCCCAGCGGGATCCTGCTGGCCAACCTGGAGAAGCTGGTCAACTGGACTCGCAAGTCGTCGCTGTGGCCGGCCACCTTTGGGCTGGCCTGCTGCGCGATCGAGATGATGACCACCGGGGCACCCCGGTATGACCTGGCCCGGTTCGGGATGGAGGTGTTCCGGGCCTCACCCCGCCAGGCTGATCTGATGATCGTGGCCGGCCGGGTGAGCAACAAGATGGCTCCGGTGCTGCGGCAGATCTACGACCAGATGCCCGAGCCGCGCTGGGTGCTCTCGATGGGCGTCTGCGCCTCCACCGGGGGGATGTTCAACAACTATGCGATCGTGCAGGGCGTGGACCACGTCGTTCCGGTGGACATGTACCTACCGGGGTGCCCGCCACGTCCGGAGATGCTCATCGACGCGATCCTCAAACTGCACGCCAAGATCATGGATGAGCCACTGGGGCCCAAGCGGGCCGCCCTGAAAGCACAGCAGGGGGAGCGCACCGAGATGGTGGCTTCCTCAGTGCGCTATGGCCCCCAGAAGGATCCCAAACCATCGGGCAGCGGAAGGTCCCGGGTCGTCGAGGCTCGGAAACAGTGAACGCAATGGCGGACAAGGACACCAGCAAGGATCTCGCGCCCGGAGCGCCCAGCTCGGCCGAACTGAGTTCCGCTGAGCAGGCTGAGCATGAATCCCGCGGCGGGGTGGTCGCCGGCCGAGCCCGGCAGGGCATGTTCGGTGTTAGCGGTACCGGAGACACCTCCGGCTACGGCGGGCTGACCCTCCCGGCTTACACCCCGGCTCCGGCGCAACGGCCCTACGGCGGGTGGTTCGACGAGCTCACCGACGAGCTGCTGGCCGCGATGACCGAGCGCGGGATACCCGCGGTGACCATCCAACAGGTCACCGTGGACCGCGGGGAGATCACCTATTACGTGCACCGGGAGCATTTGCTAGCACTGTGCCGCACCCTGCGGGACGATCCGGCGCTGCGCTTCGAGCTCTGCAGCTCGATATCCGGCGTGGACTACGGCCCCGAGGTTGCGCAGCGGCTGCACGCCGTCTACCACCTCACCTCGATGACCTACCGGCGCCGGATCCGGCTCGAGGTCGCCGTCGACGTCGAGGACGCCCACGTGCCCAGCGTGGTGGAGGTCTACCCGACCGCCGACTGGCACGAGCGGGAGATCTGGGACATGTACGGCATTATCTTCGACGGTCACCCCGGGCTGACCCGCATTCTCATGCCCGACGACTGGGACGGCCACCCCCAGCGTAAGGACTACCCGCTCGGCGGGATCCCGGTGGAATACAAGGGCGCCGAGATCCCCCCGCCGGACCAGCGGAGGGCGTACTCCTGATGACTCCGCGACAGCACCCGGGGCGAGGGAACCCGGGGCAAGGGCAGCGCGAGGCCGAACCTGCGCACACCGTCGCCAGCGGAACCACCGACACGACCAGCGCCACCGGCCCAGAATCCGATGCCGATCCCTATGCCGCCACGGAGCGGGAGACCACCGAGGGCCGGGTGTACACCGTCACCGGGGGCGACTGGGACAGCCTGGTCGAGGACTGGCGCCACGACGAACGCATCGTGGTCAACATGGGGCCGCAGCACCCCTCCACGCACGGCGTGCTGCGGCTGGTCCTGGAGCTGGAGGGGGAAGTCGTCACCCAGGCCCGCTCGGTGATTGGCTACCTGCACACCGGGATCGAGAAGAACTGCGAGTACCGGACCTGGACCCAGGGCGTCACCTTCGTCACGCGGGCGGACTACCTGGCGCCGCTGTTCAACGAGGCGGCGTACTGCCTGGCCACCGAGAAGCTGCTGGGGATCACCGCGCCGCGGCGCGCCCAGGTGATCCGGGTGCTGCTCATGGAGCTCAACCGGGTGGCCTCGCACCTGGTCGCCATCGCCACCGGCGGGATGGAGCTCGGTGCGCTGACCGGGATGACCGCCGGGTTCCGCGAGCGCGAGGAGGTGCTGCACCTGCTGGAGTTCCTCACCGGGCTGCGGATGAACCATGGGTTCATCCGGCCCGGCGGTGTGGCCCAAGACCTGCCTGAGGGGTCTGAGGCCAAGGTCCGGGACTTCATGAAGGTGATGGACTCCCGGCTGGGCGACTACGACAAGCTGCTCACCGGCCAGCCGATCTGGAAGCAGCGGCTGCGGAAGGTGGGGTACCTGCCGCTGGATGGCTGCCTGCAGCTGGGTATCACGGGGCCGATCCTGCGCTGCGCCGGTCTGGAGTGGGACCTGCGCAAGGTCGAGCCGTACTGCGGCTATGAGGAGTACGAGTTCGACGTCCCCACCTCCACCGATGCCGACTGCTATGCCCGCTACGTGCTGCGCGTCGAGGAGATCCACCAGTCACTCAAGATCGTGACCCAGTGCCTGGACAAGCTCGAGCCCGGCCCGGTGATGGTGGAGAATCCCAAGATCGCGTGGCCGGCTCAGCTGTCCCTCGGCGCCGACGGGATGGGCACCTCGCTGGAGCACGTCCGTAAGATCATGGGTCAGTCCATGGAGGCGCTGATCCACCACTTCAAACTGGTCACCGAGGGTTTCGCGGTGCCACCAGGTCAGGCCTACTCCGTGGTGGAGTCGCCGCGCGGAGAGCTGGGCTGCCACCTCGTCTCCGACGGTGGTACCCGGCCGCTGCGGGTGCATCTGCGGGACCCCAGCTTTGTCAACCTGCAGTCCCTGCCGGCGATGTGCGAAGGCGGCCTGGTCGCCGATGTCATCGCCTCGTTGGCATCGATCGACCCGGTGATAGGAGGCGTGGACCGGTGAGCGACCCGGTGTTCGACGAGGTGACCCGGCAGCGAGCGCGGGAGATCATCGCCCGCTACCCGCGATCCCGGTCGGCACTGCTGCCCCTGCTGCACCTGGTGCAGAGCGTGCAGGGGTATATCAGCCAGGACGGCATCGCCTTCTGCGCCGAGCAGCTGGGGATCACCACCGCCGAAGTGAGCGCGGTGGTCACCTTCTACACCATGTACAAGAGCGAACCCGGTGGCGAGCACCTGGTCAGCGTGTGCACCAACACGCTGTGCGCGGCGTTGGGCGGGGATGAGATATACGAACGTCTGTGCCAGCGGCTTGGAGTCAGCCACGAGCAGACCGCGGGAGCACCGGGCTCTCCCGGTTCGATCACTCTGGAGCACGCCGAGTGCCTGGCCGCCTGCGATCTTGCCCCGGTGCTGCAGGTGAACTACGAGTTCTACGACAACCAGACCCCGGAGTCGGCCGTGGCGTTGGTGGACGCGCTGCGCCGCGGGGAGCGGCCAGCGCCGACCCGCGGTGCGCCGTTGACCGACTGGCGCAGCGTCGAGCTGCAGCTGGCTGGCTTCTTCGGTGAGCCCCAGCAGCTGCGCGAGGCAGTGGAGGGACCCTCAGCGGCGCCCGAGACGCTGGCCGGCAACCTGCTCGCCGAGGAGAATGGCTGGCAGGCACCGGCGCTGCCCGACACGCCCCCACCCCTACCCGCCGTTGCTGAGAAGAAGTGACCCAGGTGAGCGCAGGAGAAGCCGTGACCGAGCGGACGCTCACGCCGGTGCTGACCCGGCGATGGCTCGCGCCACGCTCGTGGACCCTCGAGACCTACACCCAGCTGCAGGGGTACACCGCGCTGCGCACCGCGCTGGCTGCCCACCCCGACCAGCTGATCCAGCTGCTCAAGGACTCGGGGCTGCGGGGGCGGGGCGGGGCCGGCTTCCCCACCGGCATGAAGTGGGGTTTCATCCCGCAGGCCAAACCGGGCGAGCAGCCCACCGGGCCGGCGGCCAAGCCCACCTACCTGGTGATCAACGCAGACGAGGGTGAACCGGGCACCTGCAAGGACGTGCCACTGATGATGGCCGACCCGCACTCGCTGATCGAAGGCTGCGTGATCACCGGCTACGCGATCCGGGCCCACCAGTGCTTCATCTATGTCCGCGGCGAGATGCTGCACTGCAACCGGCGGCTGCACCAGGCAGTGCAGGAGGCCTACCAGGCGGGGTATCTGGGCAAGGACATTCTCGGCTCCGGGTTCGACCTGGACATCGTGCTGCACTCGGGTGCCGGGGCCTACGAGGCCGGTGAGGAAACGGCACTACTGAACTCGCTGGAGGGCTACAGCGCGCAACCCCGGCTCAAGCCACCGTTCCCGGCCACCTCCGGGCTCTACGCCGCCCCCACCGTGGTGAACAACGTCGAAACCATCTGCACGGTGCCCTACCTCGTCAACGGCGGGGTGGACTGGTTCCGCACGATGGGCACCGAGAAATCCCCCGGCCCGAAGATTTACTCGATCTCCGGACACGTGCGGCGGCCGGGGCAGTACGAAGCCCCGCTGGGCGTCACGCTGCGCGAGTTGCTGGACATGGCCGGCGGGATGAAGGGCGGTCCGCTGAAGTTCTGGACGCCGGGCGGGTCGTCCACCCCACTGCTGACCGCCGAGCACCTGGACATCCCGCTGGACTTCGAAGGCGCCGCGGGAGCCGGCTCCATGCTGGGCACCACCGCCGTCATGGTCTTCAACACCAGCGTGAGCGTGCCGTGGGCGGTGATGAAGTGGACCGAGTTCTACGCGCACGAGTCCTGCGGTAAGTGCACTCCCTGCCGGGAGGGGACGTACTGGCTGACTCGGATCCTGCAACGGATGGTGCGCCACGAGGGCACCCCCGCCGATGTGGAGACCATGCTGGACGTCTGTGACAACATCGTGGGCCGGTCGTTCTGCGCGCTCGGCGACGGCGCCGCCAGCCCGATCACCAGCGGTATCAAGTACTTCCGGCAGGAATTTCTGGACCTGTGCGCCACCCAACCAGGGTTCGAGCGCGCTGCGGGGCAGCTCAAGCTGGCAGAATCGCACCGATGACGGTAGCAAAGCAGACCGGCGGTGCTCCGGGCAACGACCGGGCCGTCCCGGAGGGGCACGTCCGGCTGACCATCGACGGCCGCGAGGTGGACGCGCCCCAGGGCGAGCTGGTGATCCGGACCTGCGAGCGGCTGGGCATCATCGTGCCCCGGTTCTGCGACCACCCGCTGCTCGAGCCGGCCGGTGCCTGCCGGCAGTGCCTGGTCGAGGTGGAGATGGGTGGGCGACCGATGCCCAAGCCGCAGACCAGCTGTACCCTGACGGTGGCCGAGGGCATGGTCGTGAAGACCCAGCACACCTCGGCGGTAGCCGATAAGGCACAGCAAGGCATCATGGAACTGCTGCTGATCAACCACCCGCTGGACTGCCCGATCTGCGACAAGGGCGGCGAGTGCCCGCTGCAGAACCAGGCGATGTCCAACGGCCGGGCAGATTCCCGGTTCCTCGACACCAAACGCACCTTCGCCAAGCCGGTCCCGATCTCCACCGAGATCCTGCTGGACCGGGAACGCTGCGTGCTCTGCGCCCGCTGCACCCGCTTCAGCGAGCAGATCGCCGGGGACGCCTTCATCGTGATCCTCGAGCGCGGCCCCGACCAGCAGGTCGGGGTGGCCGCCGACCAGCCGTTCCAGTCCTATTTCTCCGGCAACACCATCCAGATCTGCCCGGTCGGTGCGCTGACCAGCACCGCCTACCGGTTCCGGTCCCGACCCTTCGACCTGGTCTCCACCCGGGGGGCGTGTGAACACTGCGCGAGCGGCTGCATGCTGCGCACCGACTGGCGGCGCGGCATCGTGCTGCGCCGCCTGGCCGGTCATGACCCGCAGGTCAACGAGGAGTGGAACTGTGACAAGGGCCGCTTCGCCTTCACCTACGCCAGCGCCAAGGACCGGATCACCCGGCCGCTGCTCCGCGACTCCTCCGGTGAGCTGAGACCGGCGTCGTGGACCGAGGCGCTGCAGGCAGCGGCCACGGGGCTGCTGGCGGCCAAGGAGGGCGGCGTCGGGGTCCTCACCGGTGGCCGGCTGACCATCGAGGACGCCTACGCCTACGCGAAGTTCGCCCGGGTCGCGCTGAACACCAACGACATCGACTTCCGTGCCCGGCCGCACTCCGCCGAGGAGCTTGACTTCCTCACCACGCACGTGGTCGGCCGCACCCCAGAGAACGGGGCGGTGACCTACGCCGACCTGTCCGCCGCCCCCGCGGTGCTCTGCGTGGCTTTCGAGCCCGAGGAAGAGTCGCCGATCGTGTACCTGCGGCTGCGCCGCGCCGCGCGCGAGCGCCACATCCCGGTGTGGCACCTCAGCCAGTTCACCACGCCCGCGGTGCGCCGGACCTTCGGCACGCTACTGCGGGTGGTCCCCGGCGGCGAGCCCGAGGCCCTGGACACGCTGGAGCCCGCGGTCCGCGACGCGTTGGGCGCGCCAGGAGCGGTGCTGCTGGTCGGTGAGCGCGCCGCCGAGGTGCCCGGGTTGTACTCCGCGGTGGCCCGGCTGGCCGACGCCACCGGCGCCCGGCTGGCCTGGATCCCGCGACGGGCCGGCGAGCGGGGTGCCCTGGACGCCGGGGCGGTGCCCACGCTGCTGCCCGGCGGCCGACCGGTCACCGATCCGGCGGCCCGCGCCGCCCTCGAGCGGGCGTGGGAGGTGTCCCTGCCGAGCCGGCCCGGCCGGGACACGGCGGGGATCGTCGCGGCCGCGGCAGCCGGGCAGTTGGGCGGTCTGCTGATCGGCGGGGTGGATCCCCTCGACCTGCCGGACCCACGGCTGGCCGAGCAGGCGTTGCAGCAGGCCAGGTTCGTGGTGAGCCTGGAGCTGCGGGCCTCGGCGGTGACCAGGGCGGCCGACGTCGTCCTGCCGGTCGCCTCCGCGTTGGAGAAGGCCGGTAGCTACCTCGATTGGGAGGGCCGTCGCCGGGGCCTGGGCACCACGAGCAACTTCGGTACCGTGGAGATACGAGCCATCCCCGACTGCCGGGTGCTGGAGCGCCTCGCCCAGGAGATGGACATCGATCTGCTTACCCAGACCCCCGCCGCGGCGTGGGCCGACCTCGTCGCGCTCGGCACCTACCGTGTCACCGAGGGGGAGTTCCCGCACGTCCACGCGGCGCCGGTCCCGGAGGCTGGTGAGGGGCAGGCCGTGCTGGCTACCTGGCGCCGGCTGCTGGACAACGGGTCGATGCAGGACGGTGAACCGCACCTCGCCGGTACCGCCCGACCTGCCTGTGTGCTGCTCTCCAAGGCCACCGCCACCGAGCTCGGGGTGCCTCTAGGAGGCACCATCACCGTGTCCACCCCGCGGGGTTCGGTGACGCTTCCCGCTGCGGCCGCCGACCTGCCGCCGGGCGTGGTGTGGGTCCCGGGTAACTCCGGGCCCGCGAGCGTTCGGAGCAGTCTGGGTGCCGGGCATGGCACCGTAGTCAGCGTGCGCGGCGGCAGTGACAAGGAGGGGGCCGCGATCCCCAGGACGACGGCACCGGGAGGCACGTCATGACGCCTACCGAGATCTTGCTCGCCAGCAACCCGCTCTGGCTCACCGTGTTGAAGGTCGTTGTGATCTTCGCGTTCCTGATGGTCATGACGCTGTTCATGGTCTGGATGGAGCGCCGGGTGGTTGGGCGCATGCAGCACCGGCTGGGCCCCAACCGGGTCGGGCCCTTCGGGCTGCTGCAGTCCCTGGCCGACGGGCTCAAGCTGGCGTTCAAGGAAGACATCCGGCCGGTGCGGGCCGACCGCTGGGTGTACGTGCTGGCCCCGGTGATCTCCGCGATTACCGCGTTCACGGCGTTCTCCGTGATCCCGCTCGGCGGTCAAGTGTCGATCTTCGGGCACCAGACCGCCCTGCAGGTCGCCGACCTGCCGGTGGGGGTGCTGGTGGTGCTGGCCGCCTCGTCGCTGGGGGTCTACGGGATCGTGCTCTCCGGATGGTCCTCGGGCTCGCCCTACCCGCTGCTGGGCTCGCTTCGCTCGGCCGCCCAGGTGATCTCCTACGAGATCGCTCTCGGGATGTCGATCGTCACCGTGATCCTGTACGCGGGCTCGCTGTCCACGGCTGACATCGTGGCGGCGCAGTCGCGGCAGTGGTGGTTTGTGTTTCTGCTGTTCCCCAGCTTCGCGGTGTTCTGCGTGTCGATGGTCGGGGAGACCAACCGCGCGCCCTTCGATCTGCCCGAAGCGGAGTCGGAGCTGGTCGGTGGTTTTCACACCGAGTACTCCTCGCTGAAGTTCGCGCTGTTCCTCCTCGCCGAGTACGTCAACATGGTCACCGCCTCGGCCATGGCGACCACGCTGTTCCTCGGCGGCTGGCACGCCCCCTGGCCGCTGACCGGCGGGCCGGCCGACCGCGGCTGGTGGGGGCTGCTGTGGTTCCTCAGCAAGCTGATGGTCTTCCTGTTCGTGTATATCTGGCTGCGCGGCACGCTGCCTCGGCTGCGCTACGACCAGTTCATGGCGCTGGGCTGGAAGGTGCTGGTGCCCGCCAGCCTGGTCTGGATCGTGCTGGTCGCCGGTGTCCGGGCGTTGCGCCGCTCCGCCGTCACTCCCAACGAGGTTCTCGTGGTGGGTGGCATCGTGCTGATCATGCTGCTGGTGGTCGCTTTCCTGCTGCCCCAAGGAAGCCCGGCCCAGGGCGGTCCGGCAATGCAGGGCACTCCGGTGGTGCAGAGCACTTCAGCGCAGGGCAGCCGCGAGGCTCCCACCGCCGGTTCGGATTACCCGTTGCCTCCGCTGGACCTGGTGGTGCCCTCGCCGCCGCCTCGGCGCACCGCGGTGTCCGCGGTCTCCGCCCCCGTGTCGGCAACAGTGTCCGCTACCGGGCAGCAGGGGAGCAGTCAGGAGGACGACCATGGGACTGCTTGATCCGGTCAAGGGCTTCGGCGTCACCTTCTCCACCATGTTCAAGAAGGTGGTGACCGAGGAGTACCCCGAGGTCAAAAAGATCCCCGCGCCGCGTTTCCACGGCCGGCACCAGCTCAACCGGCACCCGGACGGGTTGGAGAAATGCGTGGGTTGCGAGCTGTGCGCCTGGGCCTGCCCGGCGGACGCGATCTACGTCGAGGGCGCGGACAACACTGATGAGGCCCGCTACTCGCCCGGAGAGCGCTACGGCGTGGTCTACCAGATCAACTACCTGCGGTGCATCGGTTGTGGCCTGTGCATCGAGGCGTGCCCGACCCGCGCGTTGACCATGACCAACGAGTACGAGGTGGCCGACGACAACCGCCGGGATCTCATCTACACCAAGGAGGACCTGCTGGCGCCGCTGCTGGCCGGCATGGAGCAGCCTCCGCACCCGATGCGGCTCGGGGAGCGCGAGCAGGACTACTACGCGCAGGGCCCGACCCTGGAGCGGCGCTCCGGCGCGGTGGGTGAGGAAAAGCCGTGATTCCGCAGGTCCTGGAGATGGTGGCGGCACCGGTACCCGGGGAGAGCATCGGTCTCGGGGAGACCGTGGCGTTCTGGATCCTGGGTCCGCTCGCGCTGATCGGTGGGCTAGGGATGGTGTTCGCCCGCAACGCGGTGCACTCGGCGCTGTGGCTGGCGCAGGCCATGCTGTGCCTGGGTGCGCTGTATATGGTCCAACAAGCGCCGTTCCTGGGTTTCGTGCAGATCATCGTCTACACCGGCGCGATCATGATGCTGTTCCTGTTCGTGCTGATGCTGGTGGGTAAGCAAAGCGCCGACGCGGTGGTTGAGGTGTTGCGCGGGCAGCGGGTCGCAGCTGCCCTGGGCGGGATCGGTCTGGCCGCGCTGCTGGCGGTGATGCTGGGCCGGGCCCTCGCCGGGGTCACTGGGGTGGGGCTGGCCGGGGTCAATGGCACCGGCGGCGGCAACGTTGCCGCGCTCGGCCGGATCCTCTACACCGTCTACCTGTTCCCCTTTGAGCTCACTTCGGCGCTGTTGATCACCGCTGCTCTCGGTGCAATGGTGCTGGCCTTCACCGAGCGCGGCAAGCTGAGCCAGCGCGAACGGGTGGAGGCCCGGCTGCGGGGTACGCGCCCCTCTCCGCTGCCCGGTCCGGGTGTGTTTGCCACCATCAACTCGGTGGCCACTCCGGCCCTGCTGCCGGACGGTTCGCCTGCTCCTGAGTCGCTGTCCGAGCTGCTGGAGTCCACCGCTCGGGATCGTCTGGAGGACGATGTGCGCAGCGTTTCCGGCGCTAAGCGGGAGGACAGCTGAGGTGGCCCCGACGTACTACCTGTTGCTCTCGGCGCTGCTGTTCACCATCGGGGCGGCCGGGGTGCTGGTGCGCCGTAACGCGGTCGTGGTGTTCATGTGCATTGAGCTGATGCTCAACGCGGTGAACCTGACCCTGATCACCTTCTCCAGGATCAACGGCACGCTGGACGGGCAGGTCATGGCGTTCTTCGTGATGGTCGTGGCGGCCGCCGAGGTAGTGGTGGGCCTGGCCATCATCATGGCGATCTTCAAGACCCGCCGCTCGGCCTCGGTCGACGACGCCAACCTACTCAAATACTGAGGCACATCCCGCAGAATTCGGGGGTTACCCGGCAGGGTTGATGATGGTTCTGGTAGCGCTGCGCGGAAAGCGGTGCGCAGTGAAGTGCTCGATCGCTTCCCCGATGCGATTTGCTTCCGTGGCGTTCCGGTAGACCGTGCCCAGGTGCACAGTGCTGGGTGGTCGATGATGCTTCCGTAGGTGTGCGCGGCGCGGGCTTGTTCCTCAGCCACCTCTGGGTGGCCGAAGTCCCAGCTCGCCGAGGAAAGCAGGCCGCATATCAGTCCCGCCAGGAGGTACAGCTCGGCTTGCTGACCTGGCCTATGGGTGCGGTCCAGCTGCTCGTACACGGTGTCCCGCAGGCGCACGTCGATTCCCGGCCAGCGTTCATGATCAGCTCCTCGTCGGTCATCGCGACCGCGGGCGCGACCGCGCCGCTCTCGGGGGGTCCGAGCAGCCGGGAGACAGGCTCCCGCCACCAGTGTTCCAGTATCCGGCGGCATACCGGGCGGGGCATATCCGCCTCCCCGGCAAGCCATCGCTTGGCCTGGCGCTCCGAGACGTGGATTTCGCCCTCTCCGCACTCGATTGCCGCAGCCCGGAACCGAACGGCGAACTGGGGGATAGACAGATGTGCAAGCTGTACGTGCTGCCCTAGCCGCGTTCGCGGTGCTGGCTGAGCCATCGATCCTCCCTCCCGGCTGTCACTGCAGCGTCACCGCAACGGCCTGCCAAAGGAGGAGAGTCCACAGATGGATGTGACCGTGCATCCGCCAGCCGGACGGCAACGGCCTGTTAGGTCTTGCCTGATGAACACCCGAACGCTGGCTCACCCGGTCGCCGAAAACGTTGGTGACTTCGACCTCGACGTCAGCATCGTTGAGGCTGGTGACGTGGTCAACGCGCTGCTGTGCAGCAGGATGACAGCCAACGGGTGCGATACTCAGTGTCAGCGGACGCGAGAAGATCTGGGTGGGTGGACATGAAATCTCCGGGCCTGTGGACGTGAGGTCTCCGGGACACGCCTGAGGGGGCAAATGCCGGGCGGGCCCCGGATTGGCACGACCTTACCGGGGCGAGAAGGTGACGACGTGGGAGCCGATCGTCAGATGGGATGGAGTCGGAACTGGGCGGCGAGGTCGGTGGTGAGTTCGTCCACCGATCGGTTGCCGTCGACCACCCGCAGCGGTAGATCGAGTTCGCGGGCCTGACGGACGATCTCCGAGTCCCATAATGCGTCGCGCGCGAGGCGTGCTTCCAGCACTGTCGCCAGGTCCAACTCGCCCCAGTCGGCGCGCGCTCGCGCCGGATCGGCGTAGCGCGCGGAGAGTGCCGCGCGTCGAAACTCCGGTGTCGGCACCAGGAAGACGGCCTGGCCTGGCCATGACAGCAGCGGGGCTACCTCGCGCGGAAGGGTGCGGAAGTCATCAACGAGCAATACCACCGCCGGGTCGCTCGCGAGCACGTCGTCGACGACGAAACCGAACGTCTCACCGTGCAGGCTCGGCATGGCCGCAAAGATCTCACTCGGGCTACGGTCCAGCCACCGTTGGCGAACGGACATCGCGGCCAGAGCGAGCAGCCGCGGTTGCGCCTCGACCGTGCACCGAGCTAGGTAGGACCGTTCCGCCGCATCCCCGTCGTAGACCGACACGCCGTATCGGTGCGCCAGCGTCCGGGCCAGCGTCGTCTTGCCCGAGCCGGTGCCACCAGCGAGCCAGCGCACGTGTCGCAGCCGCGCTGGTGGTATCCGGTGCGTGAACATGTCTGGATTGGCTGACGTCACGACAGTGGATCATCCACGGCTGTCACGTGGAGACCGACACCAACGTCGGCAAGACCACGCCCCGGCCCGGGGCGGTTCAGGCTCCGAGTGGCAGTGCGTCGTTCAGCTTGGGCCGCCACGGGGCATTGGGCGAGTGTCGAAGGCGCTCGCGCAGGTCAAGCCGGTCGTTGGCCTCGGCGAGGAAGTCGGGTGAGAGCCTTGGCCGGTGTGCTGGCACGGCGTCGGGTTCGTAGCGCTCGAACCATGCTTCGACCTCCGACCAGCTCCAGAGGGGGTTCGAGGAACGCTGGCGGGCGATGGGGGTTGGGAAGCCTCCGGGACCCCGCTCGCCACGGGCCAGCAGCGCAACGCTCTGGCGGCTGCGGCCGACCCGTGCTGCGATCTCGCTGGCAGTCAGCCAGTCGTCGTCGGCCTGGACTCGCAGCACCCGAGCGCCGATGCCAGCCTGCTCGACGTTGAGGATGGCGGAGATCACCGCATCCTGCTCGGTGGGTGCTTCGCGGTCGAAGAGGCCCAGGACGGTGCCGTCTGGTTCCACGGAGAACGAGCCGTCGTCGCAGCCGGCCTCGTGAAGGCTGTCGAGTTCTTCGTCAGTCAGCTCGATGCCTCGGAGGGTCAGGCGAAAGGTCCACTCCGTCATTGCCCCTCCTCATCGGCATCGTGGTGGTGCTGGTCAACCCATCGTCGGATCTGCCGGCCATGGTTGAACGGGATCTTTGGCGTCGACCAGACCGAGAACATGGCTCCGCAGATGCATTTGGTCCGGCCCCACTTGTGGCCGGCTGTCGTTTGTTCGACCACGAAGCCCAGGTGGGCGGCGTAGTCCAGAGCATCGTTGACTTCCTTCTTCGGGTGCTTGGGGTGCACGCAACTCCCACGTTAGGCAGGGGTGTTACAGTTGTCAACACTCTGGTTCGAGAACGCTAGCAGGGAGTTTCGGCGCGACACCGGCGACGGCTACCGCTACGATCACGCCCACTGCACCCTAGACCTGGCCAGCAAGCTCCTCGCCGGCAACTACATCCACCAGCCCCGCCTGAACCGATTGAGTAACCACTCGGCGTTCTCGGTACGCGAGCAGTTGATAACGTCCGAATCGGTCCCCGTCAACGAGCCGCCGACGCTGTTCTGACGTGTCCATTCACGGGTTGGGCTGTGACGTCACGCCGTTGCGGGTGTGGGGAGCCAGGGGTTGCCGGTGAGGGCAGCGTGGATGGCGTCGATGGGGCTAACGCCGTGGTTGCGGGCGCTGAGCAGGTAGGAGCGGCTGCGGCAGTGAGCATGTCTGGGTTGGCTCCGAAGGAGGGGCGGTCATGAACGCGATCAACCACGGTGGTGAGCATGATGTGCTGGCCGCCGCCAGGGAAGACCACGAATCGGTGGTGGAGCTGATCCGTGAGCTGGTCACCATCCCCAGCCGGGGCGGCATCGACCCCTACGATCCGGTACTCGATCGGCTCAGTGTCTGGCTGGCGCACCACGACCTGCCCGCCACGGTACTCACCGACTCCACCGGCACCACGGTCGGTCTGACCTGCGAAGTCCACGGGTCACGGCCCGGCCCCCGCTGGGTGCTCGACGCCTGCTTGGACACCGCGCCCTTCGGTGACGAGCATGCCTGGACCCATCCGCCGACCTCGGCGGTCATCGAGGACGGCTGGCTTTGGGGACGCGGCAGCGCCGACTCCAAGTCCGGCGCCGCGATCTTCTGCCACATCGCCGCCCGCCTGACAGCCGTCATTGGGCAGCTGCACGGCAGTCTCGTGCTCCTGTTCGATGTTGACGAGCACACCGGCGGCTTCGGCGGAGCCAAACGCTACTTCGAAGGCCCTGAGGCACCCGACGACGTGGCCGGAGTGATGATCGGTTACCCCGGGATGGACCAGCTCGTCATCGGCGGCCGCGGCGTGCACCGGGCCCAGCTGTATGTGCACGGAGCGGCCTCGCACTCAGGCGGCAGCAAAGCCACCCCGAGCGCCATCGAGATGGCTGCCCACCTGATCCGCGTTCTGTCCACCGTCGAGCTCCCGTACGGCCCCGATTTCCCGCTGCCGGGCAAGCTCACCGTCACCGCCATCAAGGGCGGTCACGGCTACTCGGTCACCCCGGACCTGTGCACGCTCAACGTCGATATCCGCACCACGCCCACCCTCGATGACGACGCCGCCGCTCACCTGCTCGACCACCTCGTTGCCGGAGTCGACGACGCCTGGCCAGGGACCCGCCCGACGCTCATCCAGCGTGACACCCGCTGGCCCGCCTACGCCCTCGCCGAGGACTCTCGGCTGCGCACCGTTCTCCTCGAGGCCGCCAAGGGGGTCGGCGTCGAGGTGCAAGCCAGGATTGCTGGCCCGTCCAACATCGGCAACTACCTCGTCGGCCTCGGCATCCCCGCCACGGCGGGGTTCGGCGTCGGCTACCTCGGCCTGCACGGAACCGACGAGCGCGCCCGCCTGGACACCATTACCCCCCGTGCAAGCCGTCTACCACACCGCGGTGCTTCACCTGATGTCGTACGTGCCGGCTCTGTTCGCCGGTTCAGGGTAGGACCGCGGCCGCTGGCCGGGCGTGATGAGGGGGTGCTGGGTGGGTCGGGCCGTCCCCCTAAACTGGCGAGAAGGTGACGACGTGGTAGCCGGTGCTGCGTCGGTGTGCTGAAGTGCTACCAGACCTGCGTGCCCATACCGACGAACGGAGTACCTGGCATGACTGAGGTCTTGGCCCAGGTGGCTCCCGTCGCAGGCGCTGCGCGGTATGCCTGGCTGCTCATCGCGCTGCCGGCCTTCGGCGCGCTGGTGCTGCTGGTTGGCGGCCGGGCCACCAACGCCTGGGGGCATCTGCTGGGCTGCGCGACGGTGCTCGCGTCCTTCGGGTACGGCGTGGTGATCTTCGTGCAGTGGCTGGGCTTGGACGCCTCGCAGCGGATGCGGGAGCTGAGCACGACCACCTGGTTCGCGGTCAACGCGCTGCAGGTCAACTACGGTCTGCGGCTCGATCCGCTGTCGCTGGCCTTCATGCTGCTCATCACCGGCGTCGGCGGGCTGATCCACCTCTACTCGATTGGCTATATGGAGCACGACCCGGGGCGGCGGAAGTTCTTCGGGTACTTCAACCTGTTCGTCGCGGCGATGCTCCTGCTGGTCCTGAGCAACAACTTCGTCACGCTCTACCTCGGGTGGGAAGGCGTGGGCTTGGCCTCCTACCTGCTCATCGGCTGGTACACCGATCGCCCGAGCGCGGCGACGGCGGCGAAGAAGGCCTTCCTGATGAACCGGGTCGGCGACGTCGGCCTGACTCTGGCGATCTTCCTGATCTGGCGCTCCCTGGGGACCGTGCGGTTCTCCGAGGTGTTCGCCCGTGCCGGGCAGATCGACGGGCACATGCTGCTGGCGATCACCCTGTTGCTGCTGCTGGGGGCCTGCGGCAAGTCCGGTCAGTTCCCGCTGCAGGCCTGGTTGCCCGACGCGATGGAGGGGCCGACCCCGGTCTCGGCGCTGATCCACGCCGCGACGATGGTGACCGCCGGGGTGTACCTGATCGCCCGGTGCAGCCCGCTGTATGACCTCAGCCCGGCTGGTCGGCTGGCCGTCGCGGCAGTAGGGGTGATCACCCTGCTGATCGGGTCGATCATCGGTTGCGCCTACGACGACATCAAGAAGGTGCTGGCCTACTCCACGGTCAGCCAGATCGGGTACATGATCCTCGCGGTCGGGCTGGGTCCGGCCGGCTACGCGCTGGGCATCGTGCACCTGCTGACCCACGGCTTCTTCAAGGCCGTCTTGTTCCTGGGCGCCGGTTCGATCATGCACGGGATGCACGACGAGATCGACATGCGCCGGATGGGCGGGCTCGCCCGGCACCTGCCGATCACCTTTGCCTTGTTCACCACGGGCTACCTGGCGATTATCGGGTTCCCGTTCCTGTCCGGCTACTACTCCAAAGACCCGATCATCGAGGCGGCGTTCGGCGTGCGCGGTTCGGTGGGGTGGATTTTCGGTGGCGTCGCGATGCTGGCGGCCGGGCTCACCGCCTTCTACATGACCCGCCTGATGCTCATGACGTTTTTCGGCGAGGAGCGCTGGCGGGGCCTGCGCACCGCCCAGGGCCAGGAATACCACCCGCACGAGTGCCCGCCGGTGATGTGGGTGCCGATGGTGCCGCTGGCGCTCGGCTCGCTGATCGCCGGCTACTTCCTGGCCTCGGGCGATCGCTTGGTGCGCTGGTTGGAGCCCTCGGTGGGCACGCTGGTGCCCGCGGCTGCCCCGTTGCCGGCTGCGGTGGTCACGGCGCTCACCCTGCTGGTCTCGGCGGGGGGTGTGCTTGCCGCCTGGCTGCTCATCGGGCGCAACCCGGTGCCGGTGCGCAAGCCCGAGCCGGTGTCGCTGCCGGTAGCCGCCGCCAGGGCCGATCTCTACGCCAACGCGATCAACGAGGTACTCATCGCGCGGCCCGGTACCTGGCTCACCCGGGCGCTGGTGTTCGTGGACAACAAGGGCGTCGACGGGGTGGTCAACGGCACCGCGGCGCTGCTGGGCGGTAGCTCGGGCCGGTTGCGGCGGCTGCAGACCGGCTTCGTCCGCACCTACGCGCTGGGCATGCTTGGCGGCTCCATCGTGGTGATCGCCCTGCTGCTGGCGGTGAGCTACTCATGATCGAGGTCTCGGCAGGAGGGGTGCTGCTGCTGGCGCTGCTGCTGGAGCCGCTGCTGGGCGCGGTACTGCTCGCCCCGATGCGCTCGGCCCCGAGGGCGGCCAAGGCCACCGGGCTGGTGTTCGCGCTGGCGGAGCTGGTGCTGACCGTGCCGGCCTGGTTGGCCTACCAACCCGGCGGCGCTCGCCTGCAGCTGACGCTGTCCACCCCATGGATCCCGGCCTTTGGAACGCGCTTTTCCCTCGGTGTCGATGGCATCGCACTGGTGATGATCGCGCTGATCAGCGTGCTGATGCCGATCGTGATGGGGTTCTCCTGGACGGAACGGCTGCCCGAGGGCCGCACCCCGGCGGGCTTTTACGCCCTGCTGCTGGGCATGCAGTCGTTGTTGGTGGGTGTCTTCGCCGCCACCGACGTGTTCCTGTTCTACCTGTTCTTCGAGGTCATGCTGGTGCCGATGTACTTCCTGATCGGCCGTTTCGGCGGCCCACGACGGCAGTACGCGGCGGTGAAGTTCTTCCTGTACTCGCTGCTCGGCGGGCTGGTCATGCTGGCCAGCGTGATCGGCGTGTTCGTGGTGAGCGCCAAGGCGCTGGGCCAGGGCACCTTTAACTGGGCGGAGCTGGTGCGCATCGCCGGCAGCATCCCGCAGAGCACCCAGATCTGGTTGTTCCTCGGGTTCTTCCTCGCGCTCGCGATCAAGGCGCCGCTGGTGCCGCTGCACACCTGGCTACCCGACGCCGGTGCGGAGGCCCCGGTGGGTGTGGGCGTGCTGCTGGTCGGCGTGATGGACAAGGTCGGCATCTACGGCTTCCTGCGTTACTGCCTGCCGTTGTTTCCCGGCGCGTCCCGCGCGCTGGCCCCGCTGGTGTTGGTGCTCGCTGTCGCCGGGGTGATCTACGGGGCACTGCTGGCCGTCGGCCAGTCGGACATGAAGCGGTTCGTGGCCTACACCTCGGTGGCGCACTTCGGCTTCATCGCGCTGGGAGTCTTCGCCTTCTCCACCCAGGCGCAGGCCGGTGCGGTGCTCTACCTGGTCAATCACGGTATTTCCACCGGGATGCTGTTCATCGTCATCGGCATGCTGATGGCCCGCGGTGGCTCCCGGTTGATCAGCGACTACGGTGGGGTGTCGGCGCTGGCCCCGGTGCTGGCGGGAACGATGCTCCTGGCCGGGCTGGCTTCGCTGGCGCTGCCCGGCACCAGCCCGTTCGTCTCGGAGTTCCTGGTGCTCATCGGTTCCTTACCCCGGGCGCCCGTCTACACGATCGTGGCCACCACAGGCATGATCCTGGCCGCGCTGTACGTGTTGTGGCTCTACCAACGCCTCATGCACGGTCCGGTGCGGGGCGCGGCCGTGGTGGGGAGGACCTTGGCCGGGCCGGGGACCGCGACGGCGCCGCAGGCGGCGGCTCGCCGAGGTCGCGGCGCCTTCCCCGATCTGTCGATTCGCGAGGTGGCTGTGCTGACGCCCCTGGTGGTGCTCATCCTGCTGCTCGGGTTGTACCCGCAGCCGGTGCTGAATGTGATCAACCCATCGGTGGGGGCCACGCTCACCGAGGTCGGCCTGTCCGACCCGGTCGTCGGGCAGGGAGGCAGCTAGAGGTGCTCGGCGGAGAGTTTGCCACCCAGGTGCCGCAGGTGCAGGCGCCTGCGATCGACTACGGAGCGGTCGCCCCAGTCCTGGTGGTGCTCGGGGCTGCGTGCTTGTCCGTGCTGGTGGAGGCGTTCGTGGCCCGCGGGGCGCGATGGTCGGCCCAGGTGGCGCTGACGCTGCTCACGCTGGCGGCGGCGGGTGCGGCGCTGGGCGTGCACCTGTACTCGTTCTCGCACGGCGCGGGCACCGTGGTGACGCTGGCCGGGACGCTGGCCGTTGATGGCCCGGCGCTGTTCTTGTGGGGGACGCTGCTGGCGTTGGGCTTGGCGGCGGTGCTGCTCATCGCGGATCGCTCGGTGGAGCCGGGAGGCGCGTTCACCGCCGACGCCGCAGTACCGGCCGGCACCGCACGCGACCGCGCGCAGCTGGTCGGCACCTCCCCCGAGACCGTCATGCAGACTGAGGTCTTCCCCCTGTTCTTGTTCTCTCTGGGCGGGATGATGGTCTTCCCCGCCGCCAACGACCTGCTCACTATGTTCATCGCCTTGGAGGTGCTCAGCCTGCCGCTGTATCTGATGTGCGGGCTGGCCCGGCGCCGCCGGCTGCTGTCTCAGGAGGCGGCGGTCAAGTACTTCCTCCTCGGAGCGTTCTCCTCAGCGTTTTTCCTCTACGGGGTGGCGCTGCTGTACGGCTACGCGGGCTCGGTCACCCTGTCCCGGATCGCTCAGGCATCGGTGGGCACCGACCGGTCGGACACGCTGCTGTTCGGCGGTCTGGCGCTGCTGGTGGTCGGGTTGCTGTTCAAGGGCTCGGTGGGGCCCTTCCACACCTGGACCCCGGACGTCTACCAGGGCGCGCCGACGCCGGTGACCGCGTTCATGGCCTCCTGCACCAAGGTGGCTGCCTTTGGTGCCATCCTGCGGGTGCTGACCGTGGCGTTCGAGGGCACCCGCTGGGAGTGGCGCGGCCTGCTGTGGGGGGTGGCGATCGTGTCGATGGTGATCGGTGCGGTGCTGGGCCTGACCCAGACCGACGTGAAGCGGATGATTGCCTACTCCTCGGTGGCGCACGCCGGGTTCCTGCTGGTCGGAGCGATCGCGTTGACCGCTCAAGGCTTGTCCGGCACGATGTTCTACTTGCTCGCTTACGGCTTCACCACGCTGGCGGCGTTCGGTGTGGTCACCTTGGTGCGCGGCGCGGATGGCGAGGCCACCCATCTGTCCCAGTGGGCCGGGCTGGCCAAGCGTTCACCACTGACCGCCGCGGTGTTCGCCTTCCTGCTCTTCGCGCTCGCCGGCATCCCGCTGACTAGCGGGTTCACTGGGAAGTTCGCGGTGTTCAGCGCCGCGCTGGCCGACGGGATGGCGCCGTTGGTGGTAGTGGCGTTGGTGGCCAGCGCGGTGGCCGCGTTCTTCTACCTGCGGGTGGTGGTGCTGATGTACTTCAGCGAACCCGCCACCGACGGCCCGACGGTCAGCGTACCCGGGGCGTTCACCACGGCCGCGATCACGCTCGGTGTGGTGATCACCCTGCTGCTCGGCGTGGTGCCCACCTTCGCCTTGAACTGGGCCGCACTCGGTGCGTTCGCTTCCTGATCCGGTGATGAGCAGGTCGACCTCCGAGCAGCTCGCTGGCGTGGAGCTGGCCGACTCCACGCTGCGCGCCACCCTGGAGGGCGGCTTGCGGAAGGTGGAGGAGCTGCTGCACCGGGAGGTGCAAAGCAAGTTCCGCTTCCTCACCGAAACCTCGCTGCACCTGGTGGACGCCGGTGGCAAGCGGTTCCGGCCGCTGTTCACCCTGCTTGCCAGCCAGTTCGGGCGCGATCAGGGGCGCAGTGCCGACGTGGTGCGCGCCGCCGCCGTGGTGGAGCTGGTGCATCTCGCCACGCTTTACCACGACGATGTGATGGACGAGGCCACCATGCGCCGGGGGGCGGTGAGCGCTAACGCCCGCTGGGACAACACCGTCGCGATCCTCACCGGCGATTTCCTGTTCGCGCACGCCTCCCGCATGGTCGCTGACCTGGGCCCGGAGGCGGTGCGGATCATTGCCTGCACCTTCGCCGAGCTGGTCACCGGCCAGATGCGGGAGACCATGGGGCCCGCCGCGGGCGTCGATCCGGTGGCGCACTACCTCGCGGTGGTGGCGGAGAAGACTGGCTCGCTGATCGCCACCGCGGGCCGCTACGGTGCGATGTTCTCCGGTGCCCCCCAGGAGCGCGTCGACGCGCTGCGCCGGTTCGGGGAGACGATCGGCACTGCGTTCCAGATCTCCGATGACATCATCGATATCGCCTCGCCCGCCACCCAGTCCGGCAAGACGCCGGGAACCGACCTGCGGGAGGGGATACGCACCCTGCCGATGCTCTACGCGCTGGCCGACGGGAGCCCGTGCGGGGAGCGGCTGCGGGTCTTGCTGGCCGCTCCGCTGACCGACGACGCACTGGTCGCCGAGGCGCTGTGGCTGCTGCGCCGGTCGCCTGGCCTGGACCAGGCGGTGCGTACCCTGCGCTCCTACACCGACTCGGCGCGCGCCGAACTCGCGGTGCTGCCCGCCTGCCCCGCCCGCGACGCGTTGGCGTCGGTCACCGACTACCTGGCCGCCCGCACCGGCTGACCCAGTTTTCCGCCGCCCGGGCGATCGCCTACAGCAGCTTCAGCCGCTAGTCGCGGATGACGGCTTTGCTGCGCATGAGGAACTCGCCCAGGTAGGCGTCGTGTGGCAGGCCCGGTTCCATCCAGTACGTCGGGTGGTTGCCGATGTAGAGGTTCTTGATGGTCGGGTCGGCCAGCAGGTCGTCCAGCAACTGTTCGTCTGGGTGACGGCGGTCAGCACGAGGGTGTCGGTGAACACCGAGGTGCCGGCCTCGCAGGTCCAGGGTGCCACCCACACGCACGGGAAACCCAGCTCGACGTTCACCTGGGTGGCGTGGGGGCTGTCCACCTGGTGCACGGCGGGCCGCAGCACCGCGCTGCCGTCGCCGAGCTCGTCGACCACACCGTGACCGCCGAGGTGGGAGGTGGTGCCCGCCGCCTTGGTGAGTAGGTATTCCTCGAACGTTTTCGCGGCCTCGAGGGAGTACCCGGGCAGGACCGCCTTCTCGTCATCCGGCGGCAGGGAGGGGATCGTGGCGAGGCGTTCGGCGATCGCCTCCGCAACGGGGGTGGGGTCACCCTCGACGAACACGGCGGTGGTGTTGACACAGCCGAGGCCGCCCTGGTAGCTGATCGAGTCGACGATCATGTCCAGGTAGTCCCGCCAGTCGGTCCGCTATTCGGAACCGAATGGCGGTTACCGGTCCCTCGCCGACCGCCATTAGGCTCCGAATGGCGGCGAGCCGGGGGAATCCGGACAGCGCGGACCGACTGAGCATGGCGAATCACTGCTTGCCCTCCCGCGGTGTCGTGCGCCGGGATTGTAGGGAGGCCAGCTGCGGGCCGGTCTCATAGCGCACCGCCTCGGCATGCTCGGGCATCGCGGCGGTGGCCCGCAGGGCGGTCTTGGTGGCGATCACCAGGTCGCGGGGAGCCGCTGCGGCGTGCCGTGCGAGATCCACTGCGGCGGCCACCACCGCCTCGTGCGCGGCGGGCGAGCGGGCCTCGCCGTCCACCTCGATCAGGCGGTAGGCCAGCCCGGTGCGCACTGCCTCCTGGGCGTCCAGCGCGACGCCGAACAGGGCCATCGCCGCGGTGGTCTGATAACCGACGGCGCGGCGCGCCAGCCACGTCATGCCGCCGCCGGGATGGATGCCCAGCTGCAGGAAGCGCGCGTCGAACACCGCGCTCGGGCCGACCAGGCGCACATCGCAGGCCAGCGCCAGGTTGAGCCCGGCGCCCACCGCCGCTCCGTTGACGGCCGCGAGGGTGGGCACCGCGGCATGGGCCACCGCGAGGAAGCCGGCGTAGATGCGGTGTAGGTCAGCCTCGGAGCCCGACTGGGCGGCTGCGGCGAGCGCGCCGAGATCACCCCCGGCACAGAACGCGGGCGGCGCGCCGGTGATCACCATGGCGTGCACTGACTCGTCCTGGTCGCAGGCTGTGACGGCGCGGGCCAGTCGGTCGGACAGCTCGAAGCTCAACGCATTGCGGCGGGTCGGATCGGACACGGTCAGCACGGCCACGCTGCCGCGTCGCTCCTGGAGTATGTCCATACCCGTGAGTGTCTAACAGTGCTATAGCTCGCAATGCCACTCACGGGGCGCCAGCCCCCTCTCCAGCAGGGTGGAGAGCACCACGGTGGAGACCGTGCGCTCTACGAAGTCCACCGCCCGCAGCCGCTCCAGCGCGGACTCCAGGTGGGCGATGCCCCCGGCGCGCAGGTGCACGATCGCGTCCGCCGCGCCGGAGACGGTATAGGCCGCCACCACCTCGGGCAGCAGCAGAAGGCCGGCCCGGATCCGGGAGGGCGCCACGTTGCCCCGGCAGTGCACCTCGACGAAGGCCTCCGTGCCCCAACCCAGCGCCCCAGGGTCGACTACAGCGGTGAAACCGCGCAGCACGCCAGCGTCGAGCAGCTTGTCAACCCGGCGCTTGACCGCAGGGGCGGAGAGCCCAACAATCCCGCCGATCTCCGCGTAGCTGCGCCGGGCATGGGCAACCAGTTGCGCCACAATCTGCTGGTCAATGGAGTCCATACGTAACATTCTGCTGCCCTACCCGCAACACAATCACATTGAAAGCTGGATATCCCGCTCAATACCATCAGATCATGTCGTCTGCGCTGTGGTCGGCGAGCCCGATGCGGGTCGCTACCGCGCGCCGATACCTGATGTGCCCGCCGCGGTACTTCACGGTGAGCTACGCGATCAACCCCTGGATGGATCCCACCCAGCCGGCGGACCCCGCCCGGGCGATGGCGCAGTGGACCGCACTGGCCGGCACCTACCGCGCGCTCGGGCACACCGTGGAGCTGATCGATCCCGAGCCGGGCCTGCCGGACATGGTGTTCGCGGCCAACGCCGGTACCGTGATCGACGGCGTCGTCCTGGGTGCCCGATTCCGCCACGCGGAGCGAGCCGCGGAGGCAGGGCATTACCGGCGCTGGTTTCTCGAGCACGGCGCGCCCGACATGGTGATGCCCAGCGCGGTCAACGAGGGCGAGGGAGACCTGGTCTGGACTGGACGGCTGCTGCTGGCCGGTACCGGGTTTCGCACCGAGCTGGCGGCGCACGCCGAGGCGCACGAACTCCTCGGGGTGCCGGTGATCACGCTGCGGCTGGTCGACCCCCGCTACTACCACCTCGACACCTGCCTGCTGATGCTCCACGATTCGCCCGCCGCCCCGCTGATCGCCTACTACCCGGCGGCGTTCTCGCCGGGCTCGCGGCGGGTGCTGGCCCGGTTGTTCCCCGACGCGGTGATCGCCGGCCCGGCGGACGCGGCGTGCCTGGGGCTCAACGGCGTCTCGGATGGCCGCTCCGTGGTGCTGCCGCGGGAGGCGGTAGGTCTGGGCCGCGCCCTGGCCACCCGCGGCTTCGAGCCGGTGTTCGTCGAGGTCTCCGAACTGCGCCGGGCCGGCGGCGGACCCAAATGCTGCACCCTGCAGCTGCGCGCCTGAGGTGAGCCGCGGAACTCCGCACCCGGTGAGCGCGTTGCACTGAGCAGAGCCCGAACACACCGGGAGGCGGAACGAACTGTGCACAACCACTTCAACGGGCTGAAGACCGCACTCCTGCTGGGTGGGCTGTCAGCGTTGGTGGTGCTGATCGGGTCGTTCTTCGGTCGTAGCGGGGTGTTCATCGCGGTGGTGTTCGCGATCGGGATGAACGTCTACGCCTACTTCAACTCCGACAAGATCGCATTGCGCGCGATGCACGCTCAGCCGGTCTCCGAGCCTGAACAGCCCATGATGTATCGCATTGTGCGGCAGCTGGCGACCGAGGCGCGGGCGCCGATGCCGCGGCTATATGTCAGCCCCACCCAAGCACCCAACGCCTTTGCCACGGGACGCAACCCGCGCCACGCCGCGGTGTGTTGCACCGTCGGGATCCTCGAGCTGTTGGATGAGCGTGAGCTGCGTGGGGTGCTCGGCCACGAGCTCTCGCATGTCTACAACAGGGACATTCTCATCTCCTCCGTCGCCGGGGCACTGGCCGGCATGGTGACCGCACTGTCGAACCTGGCGATGTTCGCGGGATTCTTCGGTGGCGGCAGGGATCGCTCAAACCCGATCGGGCTGCTGCTCATCGCGCTGCTTGGCCCGATCGCGGCCGGCATCGTGCAGCTGGCGGTGAGCCGCTCACGGGAGTACCAAGCCGACGCCTCCGGCGCGAGCCTCACCGGTGACCCGCTGGCGTTGGCCAGCGCACTGCGCAAGCTGGAGTACGGCACCCAGACGGCGCCGCTTCGTCCCGAGCCCGCGGTGGCCGCGCAGTCCCACCTGATGATCGCCAACCCGTTCCGGATGGACGACGCGGCTGCGCGGTTGTTCTCCACTCACCCGCCCATCGCCGAGCGGGTGCATCGCTTGGAGGAGATGGCTCGACGCCAGCTGCCCTGACGTGCTTGTCTGCCGCTGGCGCTAGGTCAGTGTGGAGCGGGCGATGTCCATGATGTACTGGCCGTAGCTGGACTTCGCCAGCGCCTGGCCCAGCGCGTAGCAGGCGTCGGCGTCGATGAAACCCATCCGCAGCGCGATCTCCTCCAGGCAGGCGATCCGCACCCCTTGCCGGTGTTCGAGCACCTGGACGAACTGGCTGGCCTCCAGCAGCGACTCGTGGGTTCCGGTGTCCAACCAGGCGAAGCCGCGGCCCAGGTCGATCAGCGTCGCCCGGCCCTGCTGCAGGTAGTGCACGTTCACATCGGTGATCTCCAGCTCGCCGCGAGCGGAGGGGGCGAGCGAGCGAGCGATCTTCACCACGTCGTTGTCGTAGAAGTACAGGCCGGTGATCGCCTTGTTCGACCGGGGAACCGCCGGCTTCTCTTCGATGGAGATCAACTTTCCGGCGGCGTCGACCTCGCCGACCCCGTAGCGCCGCGGATCTTTGACCGGGTACCCGAACAGCACGCAACCGTCCAAGCCAGCCGCACACTGCTGGAGCTTGCCGGAGAAACCAGGACCGTAGAAGATGTTGTCGCCCAGCACCAGCGCCACCGAATCGTCGGCGATGAACTTCTCGCCGATCACGAAGGCTTCCGCCAGGCCGCCCGGCTGGGCCTGCTCGGCGTAGCTCAGCCGCAACCCCAGCGCGGCGCCGTCCCCCAGCAGGCGGCGGAACAGCGGCAGGTCCGCCGGGGTGGAGATGATCAAGATCTGCCGGATCCCGGCCAGCATGAGCACCGAGAGCGGGTAGTACACCATCGGCTTGTCGTACACCGGCAGCAGCTGCTTGCACACGGCCTGGGTGATTGGATGCAGGCGAGTGCCACTTCCGCCCGCCAGCACGATCCCCTTCACCGGTAGTTGGTGAACTGCAAGGCAACGCCGAAGTCGTGGCCCTTCAACAGGGCGATGACGGCTTGCAGATCGTCGCGCTTCTTGCCCGAGACGCGTAGCTGGTCGCCCTGGATCTGAGCCTGCACTCCCTTCAGTTTCTCGTCCCGGACCGCCTTGGCGATCTCCTTGGCCTTGTCCTGGCTGATGCCTTGCAGGATGCGCCCGGTGCTCCGGTAGACCTTGCCCGAGGCGGCCGGCTCGGCCACGTCAAAGGACTTCAGCGAGATTCCTCGCTTGACCAGCTTGGTCTTGACCACGTCGATGGCGGCGCGGCACCGCTCCTCGGTCTCTGCCTCGATCGTCATCGTTTCCTGACTGGCCCAGGTCACTTTCGCCCCGGTGCTCCGGAAGTCGAACCGGGTCGACAGCTCCTTGGCCGCCTGATGGAGTGCATTGTCCACTTCTTGCCGGTCAACCTTGCTGACCACATCGAACGACGGATCCGCCACCGTAGCCTCCTCCCGCCCCGCCGGTGCAGACCTTACCCGCCAGGCCCGCTCCGACTGGGCATCACGGGCTGTGTATCGTGACCAGCGGCCGGTGCGTCCGGCCCCCAGGCGGGTTGCCCGAGCGGCCAATGGGAGCGGACTGTAAATCCGTCGGCTGATGCCTACCAAGGTTCGAATCCTTGACCCGCCACCAGGGAAAACAGGGTAGCCCATGCCCGGAGAGTTGATCTCTGGGCATGGTTTTGGGCATGAGCTACGCTG
>Ga0213881_10000411_pt1 | contig 29098 bp, 31 predicted proteins | sample BarmaccoBMER_R08_FD_160104 | JGI IMG/M metagenome (GOLD analysis project Ga0213881, IMG submission 160104) | Barbacenia macrantha exposed rock microbial communities from rupestrian grasslands, the National Park of Serra do Cipo, Brazil - ER_R08 ... | reverse complement strand
GGTGACTCTATTCACGCGTGATTTCGACAGGTCATTGGTGTCGTCCTGCTGAGTGTCGGCAGCACTGCGGATCCGGTGTGCTGATCCGGGTGCACACCTCGTGAGCAGGCCCATCTGGCTGGGGAGGGGAACCGGGCGGCCCAGCAGCAGGGCGGCTCGGCTGCGGAGTGGTTTGGTCAGGTCGAGGTGGTTGCCGCGGGTGGTGCTGTGCAGGGTCTGGGTGATCGCGACCAACTCGGCGAATCGACCGGTGGGGGTATCGAGCAGGAGGGCCAGCTCGTCGCGGACCCGAGCGGCGAGGCGTGGGAGCAGCAGACTGTAGCTGTGCAGGACGGCGGCGTCGTAGCCACGGGGGGCAAGACCCCAGCCCTCCCAGTCGAGGATGTGCAGAGTCGGCGCGCAGAGGTTGGCGTAGTGGAAGTCGCCGTGCGCCGTGGACCACGACGGCACTGTGGTGTCGAGCGGCGTGCCGAGAAAGTGGGGCATGGCGCGGTCGAGGTAGTGCGGGAAGACCGTGACGCGGCGGGTGGGAACCGTGGCGATGTCCTCGAGTGCGGTGCGCAGCGCCGCCCACCAGGTTGACGGCAGGTCGGGCTCGGTGAGCACGGTGGGGGACGTCGCAGCGGGGTGGTCGGCTACCCGCTCATACAGCTCCGCTCGGTACTCCCACGGATCATGGCTCCAGTCGTGGCTGGCGCGAAGCTGGGGGCGCGGTACCGACTTGGGGATCGCCTGCTCGGCCTTCAGGGAACCGTCCCAGAAGGTGCGAGCGATGCGGCCTATAGGAGCGCAGGCGATGCGGAGCCAGGCTGGACCATCCGGGGCGATGACAGGCTTGCTGAGGGTTCTGCCGCGCCAGCCCCACGCCTCATGGACGTCCTGATCGGGCCGGACGTCCAGAGCGGTCACGGCCTCGCGGTGGGCGGTTCGCATCCGCTCCACGACCTCGGGGTCATCCGGTTCCGCCCACATTACTTGGGGTCGCGCAGCGGCACGTTCCGGATTGAGGCGTCGAGCACGGTGACGGTGTGCGCCAGCGTGAGGGGCGCCCCGAGCCGTCGGGCGCTGGCCGCGATCTGCATCAGGCACCCGGGGTTGGCGGTGACCAGCACTGAGGCGCCGGTGGCGAGCACGTTGCGCGCTTTGCGGTCTCCTAGTTCGGTGGCCGGCTCGGGGTGGAGCAGGTTGTAGATCCCCGCCGAACCGCAGCACAGGTCGCCTTCAGCGATCTCGATCAGCGTCAAGCCGGGGATGGCCCGCAGCAGCTCCCGGGGTTGGGATCGGACGCCTTGGGCGTGTCCGAGATGGCAGGCGTCGTGGTAGGCGACCGTGATCTCCAGCGGGTGGCGCACCGCCACCGGGCCGAGTTCGACGAGCAGTTCGGAGACGTCACGGGTGCGCTCGACGAAAGCCTGCGCCCGGGCGGCGTAGCCGGGGTCGTCCCGCAGCAGGTGTGCGTAGTCCTTCATCGCCGAACCGCAGCCTGCGGCGTTGACCACAACATGATCCACCTTGGCGGCCTCGAAGCGTTCGATCAGCGCCCGGGCGAAGGAGATCGCCTCGGCCTCACGGCCGGTGTGCTGGGACAGCGCTCCGCAGCAGCCCTGCCCGCGGGGGATCACGACGTCACAGCCCTCAGCGGCGAGCACCCGCGCGGTAGCGGCGTTGACCTGCGGGAACAATGCGTCCTGCACGCAGCCGGTGAGCATCCCCACCACCGCACGGCGCCGCCCCGAGGCGGGCAGCCGCGCTGGCAGGCCCGGCCGCCGGGTCAGCGTCGGGGTCAGCGACTCCAGCACCCGCAGCGTCGGGGGTAACCGGTCGGCCAGCCCGGTTCGCCGGAGGAACCGGTCCAGCCCGCTGCGCTGGTAGGCCGCCAGCGGCCCACGCAACGCCCGCAGTCGCCTCGGGTAGGGGAACAACCAGAAGATCGCCTCACGGAGCAGCCGCTCCCGGCGGGGACGCTCGTAGCGCCGCTGGACCTGCGTGCGGGTATCGGCGATCAGGGTGCCGTAGCGCACGCCGGAAGGGCAGGCCGTGACGCAGGCCATGCACCCCAGGCAGGCGTCAAAGTGGCTCACCATCGATGCGGACAGCGGCTCACCCTCCAAGCCGCTTTTCATCAGATGGATGCGTCCGCGGGGAGAGTCCATCTCCTGCCCCCACAGCAGGTAGGTGGGGCAGGAGGGCAGGCAGAACCCGCAGTGCACGCAGTCCTTGATCAGATCAAGCTGCGGCGGATGATGATCATCGAAGGCACCCGGCACGGGCTCACTCATCAGATCCCTCCCACGAACCGGCCCGGCGCCAGCCGATGCTCGGGGTCGAACTGGTCCTTGAGCCGGCGCATCAACGCCAGCGCGGGTACCGGCCCCCACACGTCGAGACCAGCCTTGCACGACGGTGGTGCACAGCGCAGCACCGCCGTGCCACCGTGCCGGGCCGCGATCCCGCGCAGCTGCGCCAGCTCGGTACCCAGCCGCTCACCGTCGGGTAGGCCGGCGGTGAGCACTCCGGCCCCGGCTGAGCCGCGCAGCGCGCCCGGGGCGGTGGCGAGCAGCTCGACCAGTCCGGTGGGCTCGCAGGTCACCATCGCGGCGGGTCCCTGCGGTGGGTGGGGGGGCTGACCCCACCAGCCCGGTGGCAGCTCGCTCACCGTGGCCGGCGTCCCCGCCAGGCCACCGAGCAGCTCCGCGACGGCCTCGGCGCGGTCACCGATCCCGGCGCTGCGGCCCTCGAGGGCGACCCCGACGCTCACCACCGGATCGCCCAGCGCCGCGCGGTCCACCTCGAGGGCTACCGGGTCGTGCTGCGAGGCCCGGACCGCCGCGATGGCGGCCGCGGCGCGGGCGGCATCAGCGGCCGGCACGGTGACCCAACGGCTCGCCTCGGGCAGCGGATGCAGCCGGAACACCGCCTCGGTGATCACACCCAGGGTGCCTAACGAGCCGGTGTAGAGCTTGCCCAGGTCATAGCCGGCGACGTTTTTCACCACCGTTCCCCCGGAACGGGCCACGGTGCCGTCGGCGAGGACCACGGTGATGCCGATGAGCAGATCACGCACCGAGCCGTACTGGTAGCGCAGTGGCCCCGCCGTCGCGGTGGCGATCGTGCCCCCCACGGTGCCGGCGCCGTCCAGCGCCAGTCGCTGCCGGTGCGGCGCCAACGCATCCTGAAGGTCAACCATCCGCAGCCCGGCCTGCACGGTGACGACCAGGTCACCCGCGACATGCGCGAGCACCGTGCCCATCCGGCTGGTGTCCACGATCAGCTCCACGCCGGTGGGTGCGGCTCCCCAGGCTAGCCGGCTGCCGGTGCCCCGGGCCACCACCCGCAGCCCCAGCCCGGCCGCCGCGCTCAGCACCGCCGAGACCTCCTGGGTGCTGCCCGGCCACGCCACCCAGCGCGCCGGCACCCCATCCACCGTGTCCCCGGCGGTGGCCTCGGCCACCTCACCGCAGGATGTCCGCAACGCCGCGAGCGTGCCGGTGACCATCAGAACTGCTCGGCCAGGCCCGCGGCCTGCAACGGGTGCACACCCCGGTGCTTGCCGGGCACCTCACCGCACAGCCGAGGAGTGGGGAACACCTTGCCGGGGTTGCACACCCCGGTGGGATCGAAGGCACAGCGCAACCGCTGCATGGTGTCCAGGTCGTCGTCGGTGAACATCCGCGGCATGTAGTGAGCCTTGTCCATCCCGACGCCGTGCTCACCGGTGATCGAGCCGCCGTAGGCGATGCACAGGTCAAGGATCGCGCCCGAAAGCTCCTCCGCGGTCTGCGCCTCACCGGGTTTGGCCTCGTCGAACAGCACCAGCGGGTGCAGGTTGCCATCGCCAGCGTGGAACACGTTGGCCACCCGCACCCCCGTGCCGGCCGACAGCTCAGCGATGCGGCGCAGCACCTCGGGCAGCACCGTTCGCGGGATCACCCCGTCCTGCACGATGTAGTCGGGGCTGATCCGGCCCACCGCGGCAAACGCCGACTTGCGGCCCCTCCAGAACAGGGCGCGCTGGGCGGTGTTGCAGGCTACCCGGATCTCGAAGGCGCCCGCCGCGGTGCAGTGCTGGTGCACCGCGGCGAAGGTGTGCTCCACCTCGACGCTGGGGCCGTCCAGTTCCACGATGAGCACCGCCCCGGCGCCCTCGGGGTAACCGCAGGCCACGGCAGCCTCGGCCGCCTCGATCGCCAGCGCGTCCATCATCTCGATGGCCGCCGGGGTGACGCCGTCGGCGATGATTGCCGACACCGCCCTGCCCGCCTCGTCCACCTCGGGGAAGGCGGCAAGCAGGCAGCGCACCGACTCTGGCTGCCGCAGCAGCCGCACCACAATCTTGGTGGCGATCCCGAGGGTGCCCTCGCTGCCGACGAACGCGCCGAGCAAGTCGTACCCGGGCACCTCACGGGTCCGTCCGCCCAACCACACCAGCTCGCCGCCCGGGGTGACGACCTCGGCACCGAGCACGTGGTGGGTGGTGAACCCGTACTTGAGGCAGTGCGCCCCGCCGGAGTTCTCCGCGACGTTGCCGCCCACCGAGCAGATCTGCTGGCTGGAGGGGTCGGGCGCGAAGTACCAGCCGTGCGGTGCGGCGGCTTTGGTCACCTCAAGGTTGATCACTCCGGGCTCGACGATCGCGCGCTCGTTGGCGGGGTCGATCTCCAGGATCCGGCGCATCCGCGAGGTCACGATCAGCACCCCCTCGGCATGCGGCAGCGCGCCGCCGGAGAGCCCGGTACCCGAGCCGCGGGCCACGAAGGGCACCCCTGCGGCGGCGCAGGCCCGGACCACCGCGGCGACCTGCTCGGCGGACTCCGGCAGCACCACCAGGCCCGGCACCACGCGGTAGTGCGCCAACCCGTCGCATTCGTAGGTCCGGAGCTGTTGCCGGTCAGTGATCACCGCACCCGGCCCGCACAGCGCCCTGAACTCTGCCGCCAGTAACCCCAGCGCCGCCAGTAACCCCAGCCCAGTATCCTGGTGAGTCATCGCCCGCTCCCACTTCTCCTATGCTGGCCACTCCTACCATGCTGCTCTGGATGGTGCCCCGGCAGAATGATGGCGTGGTCAGCACCCGGCACCCGTTTCTGGACGGGCCCTTTCCCCGTGCATTCGCCCACCGGGGTTGGCATCTTGGCGAGTTGGCCGGCATGGAGAACTCGCTGGCCGCGTTCCGCTCGGCAGCCGCGGAGGGCTATCACTACCTGGAGACCGACGTCCGGGCCACCCGGGACGGCGTGGTCGTGATCATGCACGACGCGACGCTGGACCGCACGACCGACGCCTCCGGCGAGGTCGAAAAGCTGGACTGGGGACGGGTGAAAACCGCGCGGGTCGGTGGCCGCGAGCCGGTCTGCCAGCTGGCCGACCTGCTTGAAGAGCTCCCGAAGGCCCTGCTCAACATCGACGTCAAGGCGGATTCGGCGGTCGAGCCAGTGCTGGAGCTGCTGCGTCGCGCCCGCGCCTGGCACCGGGTGTGCCTCGCGTCGTTCTCTGGAGCGCGGCTGCAGCGGCTGCGGCGGGCCGTCGGGCCCGCGCTGCTGACCTCGACGAGCCCGGCGTCGGCGGCGGCGCTGCGGCTGCGGTCAGCGTCATCCTTGACGTCTCAGGTGGAAGTACCGATCCGCGGAGGGGTGGCGCAACTGCCGGTACGGGTGTTCGGCATCCCGGTGATCGACCGCGCGCTCCTGCGTTACGCGCATCACCGCGATCTGGAAGTGCACGTGTGGACGGTGGACCGGGCCGAAGAGATGAACGCTCTGCTCGATCTCGGCGTCGACGGTCTGATCACCGACCGGCCCGACGTGCTGCGCGACGTGCTACGCGCCCGGCGGGCCTGGCCCGAGGCAGACACCCAGATCCGGTAGGTGCAGGTGAGCGAGCCAACAGACCAGCCCGCCCCGGGCCTCCAGCTGGACGAGCCAACCCGCCGCCGCGATCAACGCGCCTGGTGCTGGTATGACTGGGCGAGCTCCGTATTCCCCAGCTCGATTATCACCGTGTTTTTCTCGCTCTACCTCACCATGGTGGCGAGGAACGGCGCACTGGCCGCCGGCCAGACGTGCCCGACCCGCAATGCCCTGGTCGACTGCAACATCTCACTATTCGGGTGGCAGTTCCCGGCCGGTTCGCTGTTCGACTACCTGCTGGCGGCCTCCACCCTCCTGCAGGTCCTCGTGCTGCCGTTGACCGGCGCCATCGTCGACCGCACTCAGCACAAGCGGCGGATGCTGGGGCTCTTCGTGGTCATGGGGGCGGGTGCCACCGCGCTGCTCGCGCTGGTGACCGGAGCTAACTGGCGGCTAGGCGTCGTACTGTTCATCGTGGCCACCACTGGCTACTACGCGTCAGTGGTCGTGTACTATTCAGTGCTGCCCGAGATTGCGACGGCTGACGAGCGCGACAAGCTGTCCTCCCGTGGCTGGGCTTTCGGTTATCTGGGCGGCGGCATCGCGCTGGCCCTGAACGTGGCGACCTATCTCGGCCGGGATGCGCTGGGGCTTTCCCAATCAGCGGCGGTCCGGGTCTGTTTTGTCACCGCTGCGCTGTGGTGGGTCGCCTTCACCCTCCATCCATTGTCCCGGATGCGCAGCTACCGGACTCCGCAGGGCACCGAGCGGGGTCTGTCGGTGCTCCTCGGCGGTTTCCGCCAGCTGTCCGGCACACTGCGCAATGCCCGGAACTACCCTCTGACGCTGGGCTTCCTAGCCGCCTACCTGGTCTACGCCGACGGGATCAGCACGGTGGCCAGCGTCGCCGTCCAGTACGGCAGCCTTGAGTTGGGGTTGGCGAGCAGCACGCTGATCGGCACCATCCTGATGGTGCAGTTCGTGGCATTCGCCGGCGCGCTCCTGCACGGTCGGCTCGCCGGCCGCTTCGGCGCCAAGCGCACGATCATGGGCAGCTTGGTGATGTGGACTGGTGTGATCTCGGCCGCCTACTTCGTCCAGGCGCACGACGATCTCCAGTTCTACGCCGTGGCCGTCGGCATCGGGCTGGTGCTGGGCGGCACCAACGCGCTGTCCCGGTCGCTGTTCAGCCAGTTGGTGCCGGCGGGCCGGGAAGCGGAGTACTTCTCGGTCTACAAGATCGGCGAGCGGGCCACCTCCGCGGTGGGGCCGCTGGTGTTCGGCGCCGTCGGGGCTGCCACCGGCTCGTTCCGTCCGGCCATCGTGTCCCTGGTGGCGTTTTTCCTCATCGGCTTCGTGCTGGTGTCGCTGGTCCCGGTGCGCCGGGCGATCCGGGCGGCGGGTAACCCCGAGCCGGTAGTCGTCTAGTCCTGCACCATACCCAATGGGACCATGTCTACACCCGAAAGGGTGGCGTGACGTACCCTGTGGTGAAGTAACAACTCAGATTGCCCCGTCGATCCACCCTGTGTGGGGGATGCTTGCTGGTGAGCGGTGAAGCAGTCATCGCTTCCGGGCAGCGGGTCCGGGAACGGTGCGGGTTTCTTTGGCGTTACACCCGGTGGGCTGGATCCGGGACCTGCAGGGTCACCGGGCCGGAGAGAGGAGACGCCATGGCCGACCGCGTTCTTCGTGGCAGCCGGCTCGGAACAGTCAGTTACGAGACCGACCGGGACCATGACCTTGCTCCGCGCCGGGTAGTGGCCTACGCCTGCCCCAAGGGCCACGAGTTCACCGTGTCGTTCGCCGACGACGCCGAATCGCCGATGATCTGGGAGTGCCGGCTGCACGGCGACGAGTCCAGGCTGTTTGACGGCGCGGCACCGGAGCCGAAGAAGGCCAAGCCGCCGCGCACGCACTGGGACATGCTGCTGGAACGCCGCAGCATCCCCGAGCTCGAAGAGCTGCTCGACGAGCGGCTGAACGAACTGCGCGGTCGTCGCACCCGCTCCGCCTGATCGTCACCCCGGGGCCGGCAGGGCAGCTGCGGGTGATGATGCCCGCCCACACTTGCTCAGCATGTCCGGGACTCCTGGCAGCTCCAGCAGGAACGCTCCGGCGGTGCGGCCATGCTCGCAGCGGCGATCCGGCGCCCACACAACACCTCATAGCACCCCGTGCCTTCGCGTAGCCCCTGCTCGAAGGCCTCGCGGGTCACCCAGTGCGCCAACCCAGTGCCATCGACCATCTCGGCCATCAACGGCTGTGGCTTCCCCGCCGGAGGTCGTCGGCCCAGGCGACGCCACCACGGAGGTTGTGATGCTTGCCGCTCATCACGCGCTCCCGACGACCAGGCACGTCGAACAGGGTGTGCCTGCTCCGCGCAGGGCCACATCCTGGAGGACGAGCAGGGCGCCGCAGTGCGCCACCGCACAGCCCCCCGCGAGCCTGAGCGCAGCCCGGGGATTGATCAGGTGCAGCCGCTCATCAACCCGGCACCGCACCCACATCACCCGGGCCACGTTCGGACACCCGCCGGCAGCGACAACCGACTGGCCCCCAGCAGTAATCCTGAGGGCTCACCCACCGGTCCACCGGAACCGCGGTGGGCCTCTCGGCGATCTCCGCGCACGTCGGGCACGTGCGATGCGCACCCCCCGGGGGCCGCTCATGCCAGGGGCTCCCCGAGGGCAGCACCGCACCACATCGGGCCTTGAGCACACCCCAGGGAAGATCACCAGCCAGCACCAGCAGATGCACCCGACCATCCACCGGGGACAACGTCCACCGCACCACGCCCCTCACCGGATCTCACCCTCCAGCTGGCGTGCGGCCCGATCAGCCCACCCCACCAGGGCAGCCCGCCTTTGCTCGTCACTCAACCCGGACACCTCCCCCGCCAAGGCGTCAGCGATCTCCCCACTCGGCTAGAGTGGCCAACTCAGGCTTGCGGTGACGAGCCATTCGCGGGTGTGGGCAACCCCTGGCAACACGATCCGAGGGGCGATGGACAACGCGGTCACGCCGGGCACGGCACTACGCCAGCTCCGCCTCACTAAGGGGCTGGCCTGCGAAAACTTGCTCGCGATATGTGCTGTGACCCAGGGCACCTGTCCCGGATGGAGTCTGGCGTTCGCCCGCTGTCGTTGGAATGCGCCCAGATGGCGGACCGTTGCCTGGATACCGGCGGAGCTCTCACCGCCCTGGTGCGCGCGGGTTACGCTGGTCAGCGATGGCATGACGGGCGGGCAGAGCCCAATGGCGGCCTGCTAATCGTCGAGGTGGCTACGTCGGAAGGAAAGATCGTCGTGCCCGTACCGCGACGCGACGTGTTCATGGCACTGGGTATCGGTGCCAGCTCCATGCTTCCCGACCTGCACCGCACCACCGTTCCCCCGAAGCGGTCGGCGAATTGGAAAAGGCCCTGGAAGGCTTCAGGATCGCTGGCCGGGTCATGCCGCCCGCTCAGCTGCTCGATGCGTTGACCGGGCGGGTCGCGGTCATCAGCGCCATGCGCCGGAAAGCAAGCCCCGAGATAGCCACCAGGCTCGCGATCACGCAGGCCCGCTATGCCGAGTTCTCGAGCTGGATGCACGAGGAGGCCGGTAACCTCACCCAGGCGATCTGGTGGCTCGACCGGGCCGGGGAGTGGGCACACGCCAGCAGGTGGGCACCCATGGTCGCCTTCACCTCGGTGCGCAAGGGCGTGATCGCGAGCATGCACGCCGCGGATGCCCACCGCACTGTTGACTTTGCCCAGGCGGCCTTACACACTCGCGGCGCGTCCGCTGCGGTGTTGCGGTTCGCCGCCGCTCAGCTTGCCTACGGTCACGCCCTCGCCGGTGACCTAGGCGCCAGCCGCCGGGCACTAGAGCTGGCCGGCAGCTATTACCAGAAGGCCGCTGCGCACCCCGAGGACGAGCTGTCCGTCGGCCCCCGGCTCCTAGACGATGACCACGTCGGGCGTAACTGGGCTACCTGCACCATCTTCGCTGGCTACGGTGAGCCAGCCATCGAAGTGCTGTCTCCGCGGATGACCGCTATCAAGGGCGACTCACCCCGCGCCTACGCGCTCCACGGTGCCTGGCTAGCCCACGCCTACGCGCTGGCCGGGCACCCCGACGAGGTCGCCCGCACCCTTGCTGAGGTGCTCGACACGACTGCGGTCACCGAGTCGGCGACCGCGCGCCGCGAACTCGGCCGCATCCGTCCTATTCTGGAGAGCCGCTGGCCGAGGCGATCTGACCTGCAAGACATCGCCCATCGGCTGGCTTTCCCTGCCTGACCGAAGGCAAGCGGGCATAAGGATGCTGGGCCAGCGCCCGGCATGGGCAGCCACCCCACCGCACGAACGAGCTGGTTATCTTCGTCGGCTCGCCTTCGGGTTCCAGGCGCGGACCGCTGGTGATTATGGACCCCCTCGGTGTGGTCGCTGCGATCACGCCGTGGAATTTTCCGCTGCACCAGGTCATCCTCAAAGTCGCGGCTGCGCTCGCCGCTGGCTCCACCGTGATCGTCAAGCCCAGTGAGTTCGCCCCCCTGTCGACCGATCTGTTGGCCGAGCTCGCTCACGACGCCGGCCTTCCCGCAGGAGTGCTCAACATTGTCCATGGCACCGGGCCGAGGGTGGGTGACGCCCTCGCCCGCCACCCCGGCATCGATATGGTGTCCTTCACCGGTTCCCCCCGAGCTGGTCGCGAGGTTGCTTGTCGCGCTGGCGAGACCCTGAAAAAAGTTACCCTTGTGTCACGTCGCGCGGCTGTAGGCATCGCTGCGGAACAGCGCTGTGAACTCCCCGGGGCCGTAGCGGTCCTCCAGCCAGCTCTGGAGCGGGGAGAGGTTTCCGTCGAGGGTTGCGCGGATGAGCAGTTCGTGTAGCTCGTCGCAGTCAGGCCCGCCGATCTCAGTCAGGAATGTGGCGTAGGGAGCCGTGACCGATGCGGTATAGCCGTTCATGGCGGTCAAGCCAGGGATCGGTGTTCTCGGGGGCGTGAAGCGCGTCTCCGGTGCTGTCGTGCCAGGCGTAGTGATCCACTCCGGCCGTCGGGCAGGGGATTCCTGCGGTGGCGGCCACGTCCCGGACTACGGCCACCGTTTCCCGGTCGAAGGCGCCTTCCATGATGATGCCGAGGTTGCGGGTCGAGGCTGAGCCTTGGGGGTCGGGTGCGGAGTAGCTGCTGCCGTTCTCCCGGCGGAAGTTGATGCCGTGCTGGTTGCGGTGGATCCCGGTGGTCCCGAGCCGGTAGGACCGGAAGGTTCCCCAGTGGAAGCAGTCGTGCGTGTAGGTGCGGATCAGGTCGAGTCCGGCAATACCGGGAGCGCTGGGGGCGTCGCCGTGCAGGTCGCCGTAGCGGGTGACGACTGCTGCGGCCTGGACGTAGCGGTAGCCCGGCGGCAGTCCCCCGGGTACCGGGTTGGGGCAGTGGAAGCCTCCCCAAACTGGCCGCGTCGAGGCAACGCCGACGAAGACGCGCTCGTGCGGGAGTAACTCAGACAGCCCTAGTTCGGCGAACCGCTCCCGCGCCAGCCGGGCGCCGAGGGTGAACACGTCGCGGTCGCTGAAGCCGGGGAGCATGGTGTCGAGGGTCTGGAAGGCCAGCGTCGGATGTGTCTCGGCCAGCTTGAGCGTGCGGTTGGGGTGCTGGCGGAAGCGGATCAGTCGCTCAGAGATCTCCCGTTTCTGTTGCGGCGTGCCCGTGAGCTTCTCGTGGGGCGTGAGCACGGTCAACATCGTCCCCCTTGAACCAGCAGCGATGGTGGGCGATCAGATCTCGGTGCTGCGGCAGCAGGCCCTCTGGCAACTCGTCGATGTTGAAGAAGCGGGCGTCGAGGACCTCCTTCCGGTCGGGCCGGTAGGTGCCGCCGACGTGCTCGGCGAGGTAGGCGACCTCGGCGCGGAGCTTGAAGCCGGTGACCAGGCGGACCGGGTTAGGCTCGACCTTCACCTCGAAGCCGGTCTCCTCGCGCGCTTCACGGACGACGGTGTCCTCCCAGCGCTCCCCGGACTCGGCGTAGCCGGTGACCAGGCCCCACGGTCGGCTCGGCTTCCACATGCGGCCCTTAATGAGCAGCACCTGGCCGGCGCTGTTCCGCACGAGCCCGGAGACGCCGACGATGTACTTGGTGTGGACGATCCACAGGATGCGCCACTGCACGCCGCCTGCGTGCCGTCCGATGAACGTCCAGATCTTCTCTCGCATGGCCGTCAGCCTCGCAGCCGTCAACGGGTCGCGGTGGGAGGGACCCACCGCCCCTCGTCGTCGCGGCACCGCGTCTCGGTGGGGGCTGACCGGAAGAGAGAAGTTTGGATCTGTCGGTGCTTTGCCGTGGAACATTCGGTTAGGGTGGCCAACTCAGGCTTGCGATGACGAGCCATCCGCGGATATGGGCAACGACTGGCAACACGATCCGAGGGCGCAGTCTGGTCAGCGGACCCTGACCACGCCGCGACCTTCGCCCGCCGATTGCGTACCGGCCAAGTCGACCTCAACGGCGGCCGGTACAACCCGCTCGCCTCCTTCGGCGGTTTCGGACACTCCGGCATCGGACGCGAATATGGCAGTTACGGCCTGTGGGAGTTCTGCGAGCCCAAATCATTACAATCTTGACATTCGGGTAGCGGCATTAGTGGACCACTTCGTCGCAGCTCCAGGAGAACTGGGCCAAGGTCTGCGGGACACCACCAGGCGGGCTGCTAGCCCGACGACGCCCAGTGCCGCCAGTGCCCACTCCGGCAGGGACCCGAGCCGGGTGGCAAGGGTGGTACCAGAACGCAAGGGGACTCGCGCCACGAGCGCGGCTGGCGTGAACAAGCGGGTGTGCTGCTGCACGGCCCCGTCCGGGGCGATGACCGCACTGACCCCGCTGGTGGCCGCCACCAGCACGGTCCGGCCGTGCTCCACCGCCCGGACCCGGGCGATCGCCAGCTGCTGGTACGTCATCTCGGTGAAGCCGAAGGTGGCGTTGTTGGTGGGCACGGCGATCAGCTGGGCACCGGAGCGCACGCTGCGGCGCACCAGATCGTCAAAGATCACCTCGTAGCAGGTGGCTACTCCGAGCCTGACGGGCCCGATGGTCACCGCGCCGTTGTCATGACCCGGTACGAAATTGCCCGCGCGCTCTGCGTAGGGGCTGAACAGCCGGAAAAAGTCCCGGTAGGGCAGGTACTCGCCGAAGGGCTGCAGATGGCGTTTGTCATGCCGCTCCCCTGGCCCGGTCCGCGGACTCCACACGATGGTGGTGTTGGTGTCATGCCCACCATCGTCGGTGCGCAGCACGGCGCCGACCAGGATGGGCACGCCGATCGCACGGACCGCCCGGTTGATCACGACCCGGGCATCCGGGTTGCGCAGTGGATCGATATCGGAGGAGTTCTCCGGCCAGATCACCAGCGCTGGCCGAGGGTAGCGGCCGGCCGCGACGTCGGCCGCGAGCTGCAATGTGCGCGCGACATGGTTGTCCAGGACGGCGCGGCGCTGGGCGTTGAAGTCCAGCCCAGCCCGGGGCACGTTGCCCTGGACCAGCGCAACGACCACCTGGCCATCAACCGTGGTCCTCCCTACCAGGAGGCGGGCCGAAATGATCCCCAGAGCCACCGGGACTACCGCAAGCAGGGCAGGCACGGCATACCACGCCAGCCGATGTCTGCTCAGCCGCGGATATCCCTGCGCGTATCCCCGCGCGAGCCGGTGGGCCAGCTCCCCGGCGCCGAATCCGGTCAGCACCACGGCCGCGGTCAGCAGCGGAGCCCCGCCGATCACCGCCACCGGCAGGAACACCCCGGTCGGCTGGCCGAACGCCACCCGTCCCCAGGGGAACCCACCGAAGGGCACCCGAGCAATCACTGCCTCGGCCGCCACCCACACCCCCGTTGCCCACACCGGTGCTGCTGGCATCCGGGACACCACGGCGACGCCCGCACCGGCCACGGCCAGCACCAGCGCCTCGACGGTCGCCAACGCCAGCCACGGCAGCGAGCCCACGAACTCCCCGACCCACGACAGCAGCGGTACGAAGAAGCCGAGCCCAAAGGCGACCCCGTACCCGAACCCGGCGCGGGCCGCCCGCCCGCGTAACACCGCCCACAACACCGCGAAAACCACCGGCGCGAGCCACCACAGTTCTCGCGGCGGGGCGCCGGCGTAGAGCAGCACCCCCGCACCGGCAGCGGTACTCACCCGCACCGGGATCCAGCCAGGTCGGCGTGGACGGGGCGGCTCCAGAACGGGTGGGTTGTCCGCGGTCACCGTCGGCGCAGCCATGCCGATCAGCCTACGATCGCCGGTCTGCCCGGGGCAGAACGCCGTCGCGTTCGAAAAGGATCTGGCCGCGGTGCACCGTGCGCAGGCAGGTGGGCGGATCGGCCCCCGGAGATCCGGCCTCCCAGAATCCGGCACAGAATCCGGTGCCGTCCCAGATCGCGTAGGATGCCGGCGCGCCGGGCCGTAGCGTGCCGGCCAGCGAGTTCGTGGCGGCCGCGGCCCGATACCCGCCGTAGGTGTGCGCCGTGAGTGCCTCCATCACGCCGAGCTGCGAGCCGGGGCTGTGATGTCCCACCGCGGCGCGCACCGCGCCCCACGGGTCGGGCGGCGTCACCGGCGCGTCGGAACCGAACGCCAGCACGACGCCAGTGGCCGCCAGCAGCGCGAAGGGGTTCATCGCGGCAGCTCGCGGTGTCCCCAGCCGGAGCGCGTACATCCCCTCCGCACCGCCCCAGGCAGCGTCGAAGGCCGGTTGCACGCTGGCCACCACGCCCCAGGTCGCCAACCGGCGGGCCTGATGGGGATCCACCATCTCCAGATGATCGAGCCGATGCCGGCGCTCCCGCAGCGCGGTGGCGCCGAGATCGGCCTGCGCAGCCTCGAAGCCGGCCACCACCGAGTCGGTCGCGGCATCCCCGATCACATGGAACCCAGCCTGGGTGCCAGCCAGAGTGCAGGCCCGGACGTGGTCCGCGATCTGTTGCGCGTCGAGGTAGGAGACACCGCAGGTACCGGGGGCGTCTGCGTAGGGGGTGCGCAGCGCGGCGGTCCGCGAGCCGAGCGCCCCGTCACAGAACAGGTCACCCGCTAGCCCGTGCGCCCCGGTGACAGCGAGCAGCTCGCGGGCCTGCTCGGGCGTGCTGACGGCTTGACCCCAGTAACCGACCACCTCGACTCCGTGGTCTGCGGCCAACAGATCAGCAAGATCGTCGATTCCCGAGATCTCGGGACCTGCGCATTCGTGCACCACCGCGATCCCGCGCGCAGCTACCCCGGTCAGGAAGGCCCGTTGGGCGCTGCGCCTCTGACTGGGAGTGATCGACTCCCGGGCGGCTCGGCGGGCGTGGTGGTGGGCTTGCCGAGTCAAGGGTCCCTCGCTCGCCCAACCGGGCGCGCTGATCGCCTCGGTGACCCGGTCCAGGAGCGCTGAGGACACCGCGGCGCTGTGCGCGTCGATCCGAGACAGGTACACCGGCGCGCCACCTGAGGCCCGGTCCAGCTCAGCACGCTTCGGCGGGCGGCGCTCCGGCCACGACGTCTCATCCCACCCATGTCCCCACAACACGGTGCCCGGACAGGACCGCTGCGCGACCTGCTCCAGGCACTGCGCGAGGCTAGCGCAGCCGGTGAGATCAAGCCCGCTGGCAAGCAGTCCCGCAGAGGTGGCGTGCACGTGCGCATCGACGAAGGCCGGGGTGAGGAGCGCACCCCATAGTTCGAGTACTTCGTCCGCGCCGCCGAAGCGAGCCCGGCCGGTGCTGTCGTCCCCTACCCAGGCCACTGTCCCGTCCACGACGGCCAGCGCGGTGGCCCCAGCGAGGGTGGGGATGCACCCGTCCAGCAGCAGTGTGGTGCTCATGGGCTCGGCAGAGTATGCCCACTACCTTGGATTCCTCCCATACCCCTGGGAGTCGAGGACCTCGCCTTCGATGACGGCACCTCGCGCAAGACGCACCTGAACGCGCTTTGCCGCTGAGGCCAGGATCCGGCGCCGGACCAGCGCGCGGGTGGGCGGCAACAGGAGCAGCAGCCCTGCGGCATCGGACACGAAGCCCGGCAGGATGATCAGTACCCCGGCTGCGGCGATCAGCATGCCGTCGAGCAGTTCCCGATGCGGAGGGTTGCGGGTACGCAGTGCCTCGATCAGCGCGCCCAGCGCGCGCACCCCTTCGTGCCGCAGGAGGGCCGCCCCGAGCAGCGACGCGAGAATCAACAGCCCGATGGTGGCGAGGATCCCGATCGCATGCCCCACCACGACGAGCACCGTCAACTCGACGACGGCGGCGGCCAGCAGGACCAGCAGGACCGGCATAGTGAGATGCTCCCTCCGGCCGGATGGGCGGCAGACCTAACTAGTGGAACGCCCGAAGCGGCGAGTTCACTCCCGAGCGTAACCCGTCTGAGGTGCCCGGTTCATCCTGTATGCCGCTCTATCCAGGGGGGCGGACGGCCTAGATGCATCCAGCGAGGCCGCTAGATGAAATCGAGGTAACCCATCTGGAGGTCCTGCCCTTGCAGGTCGAACACGCCGCCTTTATCGTGATGTGACTCACGTGCATGACCAACCACGGTCGGGAGGTGTGCGGCGTGTCCGGGGGGTCACCAGCCGGGACCGCCACCGCCGCAGAATTGTTCGAGCGGCGGGTACTACCCCTTTACCACCTCGCCGACGAGGCCGCGGCGATCGCCACGGCGTGCCATGCCATGGCCGTTCGGTTCCACCAAGGCGGCACTCTTGTCGTCTTCGGCAACGGGACAGCCAGTACGGATGCGCAGCACGTCGCGGTCGAGTTCGTGCACCCGGTGATCATGGGTAAGCGGGCATTGCCGGCGATCTCGCTGACCGCTGATGTCGCGACGGTGACCGGTATTGCCGGCACGGAGGGCTTCGAAGAGGTCTTCGCGCACCAACTGCGTCACCTGGCCTCCGCCCGGGACATCGCGCTGGGCATCTCCCCCGATGGCCGGTGCGGCAACGTCCTACGCGGGCTGGTCACCGCCCGGGAGCTGGGCATGCTGACGATCGCGCTCGTTGGCGGCGACGGCGGCCCTATCGCGTCGCTGCCGGCCGCCGATCACATCGTGGTAGCCCGTTCCGACGACCCGCGAGTGATCAAAGAAGTCCACGTCACCGCCTACCACGTGCTGTGGGAACTAGTTCACGTGTTTTTCCAGCACCCGGACCTGCTGGAGCCGAGGGCAGTCGCATGACTATTCCCGAATGTCATGGCGAGGTGTGCATCACCTGCTCGGACCAGGCCGTCACAGTTCGCGTCGTTGAGTTGCTCCCTGACGACTTGGCCGTGGTGGACACGGGGTCCGGTCGAGAAGAAGTGAGCGTTGCGTTGGTGACAGCGGAGGTTGGCGACGAGATCCTCGTCCATGCCAAGGAAGCAATCGCGATCGTGGGACGGCCGCAATGAACCGCGGAACCAACGGCCACAGCAACACCGGACCAGCGGCACGGTCTGCTGCCCAGTCCCAGTCTGCACGGTCTCAGTCCGATGACTTGGCATCGCTGTACCCATTCCTGTATGCCCACCCTGACAACCTCGGCCAGGACACCCCCACAGCGGGAGATCTCGAGGCAGTCCTGGCCGAGGTGCGCCGTTCCACGGTGGACAAGGCGCACCAGATCGTGGCGCTCCGGCGGGAGGTCCTGGCTCGCGATAGTCAGCGGCTGGCCGCGTGCGCCTCGGCAATGGCGGCGGCGTTCGCCACCGGCGGACGGCTGTTTGCCATCGGCAACGGGGGCAGCTGCACCGACGCAGCTGACCTCGCTAGCCTGTTCCTGCACCCGGGTCCGGGACGGCGGGCCTTGCCCGCCTTCGCGCTTACCGGTGATATCGCGGTGCTGACGGCGCTGTCGAACGATGTCTCCTTTGACGTTGTCTTCGCCCGCCAGATCGCAGCGTTTGGGCGGCGCGGTGACGTCGTCGTCGGGTTGTCCACTTCGGGTAATTCCACCAACCTCGTACGTGCCTTTGAGGAGGCGAGCAGGCGCAGCCTGCTCACCGTCGGCCTGGCGGGTTACGAAGGTGGGGCGATGGCCGAACTGGGCAGCATCGACCACCTGTTCGTGGTCCCTTCTGACTCCGTGCACCGGATCCAGGAGGCACAGACCACGATCTACCACACGCTGTGGGAGCTCACGGTTGACGAGCTAACCAGCAGAATGCGACATCCGGAACGAGAGAGCGACCGGAGGTCGCTCGTGGAGTAGGGGATCATGACAAGACCAACTGCACAAGCCACTCCCACCCAAGAAGAAGAGAGCCCGATCCACATTCTGTGGATCAACTGCGGGTTGTCCTGCGATGGTGACTCGGTAGCCCTGACCGCGGCGACCCAACCCAGCATCGAGGAAATCGCGTTGGGCGCTCTTCCTGGACTGCCTAAGATTGCGGTGCACTGGCCGCTGATTGACTTTGAATGCGGTCCTGACCAGGGTGCCGACACCTTCATCGAGTGGTTCCACAAGGCTGACCGGGGTGAGCTGGAACCATTCGTACTCGTCCTTGAAGGCTCCATCCCCAACGAATCAATCAACGGGGAGGGCTACTTCACTGGTTTCGGGTACCACCACGACACCATGCAGCCGTACACCATCAACGAGTGGATAGACCTGCTGGCGCCCAAGGCGACGATCGTGCTCGCGGCCGGAACCTGCGCCTGCTACGGCGGTATCCACGGCATGGCGGGGAACCCGACGGGGGCCATGGGGGTGCCGGACTACCTGGGCTGGGACTGGAAGTCCAAGGCCGGAATCCCGATCGTCTGCGTGCCTGGCTGCCCGGTCCACCCGGACAACCTATCCGAGACGATCCTGTATTTGCTGTACCAGGCCGCCGGCGCCGCGCCAATGATTCCGTTGGACGAGCACCTGCGTCCGCAGTGGCTGTTCGGTGCCACCGTGCACGAGGGTTGTGACCGGGCCGGGTACTACGAGCAGGGCGAGTTCGCCAAGACCTACGACTCACCGAAGTGCCTGGTGAAGCTCGGCTGCTGGGGCCCGGTTGTGAAGTGCAACGTGCCCAAGCGGGGCTGGATCAACGGTGTGGGCGGCTGCCCCAACGTCGGTGGCATCTGCATCGGCTGCACCATGCCCGGCTTCCCGGACAAGTTCATGCCCTTCATGGACGCGCCTCCGGGTTCCCTGGTATCGGGGACCGCAAGCACGGCCTACGGCACGGTCATCCGGGCGCTGCGCAACATCACGCTCAACAAGACCAATACCGAACCCAAGTGGCGCAAGAAGGGCCGCACACTCGAAACCGGCTACAAGCCGTCCTGGTGATCGCCGACCGGCTGAAGAAAGGCATCTAGACGATGACAAGAACTGCACCAAGGGGTCAGCTCACCGAGATGGTGTGGGACCCAGTTACCCGTATCGTGGGTAGCCTCGGTATCTACACAAAGATCGATTTCGCGGCCCGCAGAGTTGCTGAATGCCACAGCTCGTCCTCGGTTTTCCGTGGATATTCCATTTTCATGAGGGGCAAGGACCCCCGCGACGCCCACTTCATCACCAGTCGTATCTGTGGGATCTGCGGGGACAACCACGCCACCTGCTCGGTGTACAACCAGAACATGGCGTATGGGGTAGTTCCACCGCACCTCGGTGAATGGTGCATCAACCTGGGCGAAGCGGCCGAGTACATGTTCGACCACAACATCTTCCAGGAGAACCTGGTCGGGGTCGACTACTGCGAGAAGATGGTCGCCGAGACCAACCCCGGCGTCCTCGACCAGGCCAACCGCACCCCGGCGCCGAACGCCGAGGCCCATGGGTACCAGTACATCGGCGACATCATGCGGGCACTCAACCCGCTCGCGGGTGAGTTCTACCGCGAGGCACTGCAGGTCTCCCGCTACACCCGGGAGATGTTCTGCCTCATGGAGGGCCGCCACGTGCACCCCTCCACGCTGTACCCGGGTGGCACCGGCTGTGTCGCCACCCACCAGCTGTTCACCGACTACTACACCCGCCTCATGCGCTACGTGGAGTTCATCAAGCGGGTTGTGCCACTGCACGACGACCTGTTCAACTTCTTCTACGACGCAATACCTGGTTATGAAGAGGTCGGCAGGCGTCGGGTACTGCTGGGTTGCTGGGGCGCTCAGAACGACCCGGAGCACTGCGACTTCAACTACCGCAACATGACCAACTGGGGTCGCAAGATGTTCGTCACCCCTGGGGTGGTGGTGGACGGCAAGCTGGTCACCAATGACCTGGTGAAGATCAACCTTGGGTTGCGGATCCTGCTTGGTCACTCGTTCTACGAGGACTGGGACGGTCAGGAGATTTTCGTCGACAAGGACCCGCTGGGTAACCCGGTCGACCGGAGACACCCCTGGAACCAGCACACCATCCCGCGGCCACAGAAGCGCGACTTCAACGGCCCCTACAGCTGGACCATGTCGCCTCGGTGGTTTGACGGTAAGGATCATCTCGCCCTGGACACCGGCGGTGGACCGCTCGCTCGGTTGTGGCCGACGGCGCTGTCCGGGCTGGTCGACACAGGCTTCGTCAAGGCCACCGGCAAGAGCGTCATCATCAACCTGCCAAGGACGATGACGAAGCCCGAGGTCACCTTCGAGTGGAACATCCCGTACGACAAGGCCGGCAAGCCGCTGTCCAACGCGATCGAGCGCAACCGGGCTCGCAGCTACTTCCAGGCCTACCAGGCCGCGATGGGGCTGTACTTCGTGGAGAAGGCCCTGGCCGAGGTGCGTGCTGGCCGCACTGCCACCTGGTCGCCGTTCAAGGTGCCCAAGGAAGCGATCAGCTGCGGGTGGACCGAGGCGGTCCGTGGCGTGCTGTCCCACCACATGGTGATCCGGGACGGGAAGATCGCCAACTACCACCCGTACCCGCCCACCCCGTGGAACGGCAGTGTCCGTGATATCTACGGAACGCCGGGACCCTACGAGGACGCCGTACAGAACACGCCGATCTTCGAGGAAAACCCACCGGCGAGCTTCAAGGGCATCGACATCATGCGGGCGGTGCGTAGCTTCGACCCGTGCCTGCCCTGTGGTGTGCACATGTATCTGGGAGAAGGTAAGGAACTGAAGCGACTGCACACGCCACACGCGTTCAACACGGGTGACTGAGTCGTGCCCACGAGTAACACATCGGATATCCAGGCGGTAGGGGAACGGGTCGAGGCGATGCTCGCGGAGTTCGCCTCGACCTCCGACCCGACGATCGCCGAGCGGGCCGAGGAGTTGGTGAGCCTGCTCGTCGAGTTCTACGGTGCGGGCCTGGCCCGGATCATGGAGCTGCTCGACGAGCAGGCGCTCGCCCCGCTACTCGCTGACAAGGCAGTGGCGGGTCTGCTGGTGCTGCACGACCTGCACCCGCAGAGCACCGAGGAACGGGTCCTCGCCGCGCTGGATCGGGTCCGGCCCTACCTCGGCTCGCATGCCGGCGACGTCGAATACCTCGGGCTGGACCCCGATGGCACTGTGCGGTTGCGGTTGGCGGGCAGCTGTGACGGCTGCCCGTCCTCGGCGCTCACGGTGAAGATGGCCATCGAAAAGGGGATCGAGGACGTCGCTCCCGAAGTCACCAAGGTGCAGGTGGAGGGAGTGGCGCCCGATCCGGCGTCGCGGCTGACCGCGGGCGCGACGCCGGAAGGGCACACCCTGCTCCCGCTGCACCAGGTGAGCCGGCAGCCAGAGCCATCGGGTGCCACCTGGGTCCAGGTCGAGGGGATCGAAGATCTCGGCCAGGGCCGGGTGGTTTCCAAACGGGTTGCCGACACCGCGGCAGTGGTGTGCAACGTAGGAGGGAGCCTGTACGCCTACGCCGACCACTGCCCGCTCTGTGGCTCGGGACTGAGCGGCGCGGAGCTGGAAGGGGCCTTGCTGGCGTGCCCCGGCTGCGCGCAGCGTTACGACGTGGTCCGGGCCGGCCGTGGATTGAGCAGAGCCACCGAGGCAGCCAGGCCACACCTCGACCCGCTGCCGCTGCTGGCCGAGAATGACGGGATCCGGATCGCGGTCCCGGTCCCCGCTCAGGTGATGTCATGAAGGGGGGGCTGCGGCGCTTTGTGGCGGGCGCCGCTCCCCCAGCACCGCCCCCGGCCGAACAGGTCGAGCGGTGCGAGATGTGTGCCCAGCCGATCGGCGAGCGGCATGGGCACGTGGTCGATGTCGAGAACCGCGGACTGATGTGCACCTGCCGCCCCTGCTCCCTGTTGTTCGTCCAGGAGGGCGCGGGTGGTGGGCGGTACCGCGCAGTTCCGGAACGCTACCGGTACGCCGCCGACGTGCCGCTGGCCGAAGCGACCTGGGACTCTATCGGGATCCCGGTGGCGATGGCGTTCTTCTTCACCAACAGCGCGCTCGGCAACACGGTCGCCTTCTACCCGAGTCCGGCAGGGGCGACCGAATCGCTGCTGTCGCTGGAGGCCTGGACGGACCTGATGGCCGCCATCCCGGCCCTGGCCGACCTGAAACCCGATGTTGAGGCGCTGCTGGTGCACAAGTCAGAGCGTGGGTTTGAGTTCTTCGCGGTTCCGATCGACGCCTGCTACCAGCTGGTCGGTCTGGTCCGTATGTACTGGAAGGGCTTCGACGGCGGCGAGGAGGCGTGGGCGGCGATCCACGAGTTCTTCGCTGGCCTGCGGGAGCGCAGCGAGCAGGTGGAGGTTACCGGTGGCTGAGCTGTCGTTCACCTGCCTTGACGTGCGGCCCGAGGGCTACGCCGTGGCGCCGACGCTGCTGTTCCGGCTGCGGGTGGAGAACCCTACTGGGCAGCGGGTACGGGCCATCGCGCTGCGTTGTCAGATCCGGATCGAACCCGCGCGCCGTGGGTACGGCGAGCAGGAGGCCGAGCGGCTGCTGGAGTTGTTCGGTGAACGCGGACGCTGGGGTGACACGCTCAAGCCATTCCAGTTCGCCCACGCCTCGACGGTTGTCCCCAGCTTCACCGACAGCATCGAGGTTGACGTAGCCGTGCCGTGCAGCTACGACATGGAGGTCGCCGCAGGCCGATACTTCCATGCCCTCAAGGATGGCGAGATCCCGTTTATCCTGTTGTTCAGTGGGACTATATTCAGCGACGGCGAGCAGGCGCTGTGGATCGAGCAGGTGCCCTGGCACGCCGAGACCCGATACCGGATGCCGGTGGCGGTGTGGCGCGAGATGATGGACATGCACTTCCCCGCCAGTGGGTGGCTGCGGTTGCGCCGCGACACGATCGACGCCCTCGCCGATTTTAGGGCGACCCGCGCCCTGCCTACCTGGGACGACGCCATTGTCGCCATGCTGGACACGGCCCGGGAACACACGACGGAGGGGGGATCGTGAGCGCTCCGATCGACATCGCGCGGGGAGTGGCGGACGCCGTCCTTTACGAGGGTTACCTGCTCTACCCCTACCGGGCGTCGTCGCGCAAAAACCAGGTCCGCTGGCAATGGGGGGTTCTCGTGCCTCCCGCCTATGCCGCCGCCGGGCACGGTGAGCATGCCACCTCGCACAGCGAGTGCCTGCTGGAACCCGGCACCGATGATCCGGTCCTGCACATCCGGCTGCGGTTCCTGCAGTTGCAGCACCGCAGCAGTGGGGACGGGCCAGTGCCCGAGTTCGACGAGGCGGTGGAGCACGAGATCGACTCGGTGCTGCCAGTGTCCGATCTGCTGGATACCGAGCAGGTGGTTCCGGTCAGCGTGCCCGGAGGCACCGAGACCAGCGAGGGCGTCACCAGACAGCGCTGGCCGCTGCGGGGCGAGATCCGGCTGTCCGCGCGGCGGCTGGAAGGCCCCTATGGTGTGCTGCAACTCGCCGTCGAGGTCGTCAACACCGGGCAGTGGGACGAACCGGAGGCTGAGCGGCAGCTGGCACTGCGGCATTCGCTGATCGCCGCGCACACCGTGCTTGCGGTCACCAATGGGGAGTTCATCTCGTTGATCGACCCGCCGGAATGGGCCAAACCCGCCGCCGAGAGATGCCGCAACGAACGCACCTGGCCGGTGATGGTCGGCGAAGTGGGACGCCGCGACGTGATCCTGATCTCGCCGATCATCCTCTATGACTACCCGGTGATTGCGCCGGAGAGTCCCGGTGAGTTGTTTGATGGCACCGAGATCGACGAGATCCTCACGCTGCGCACGATGACGCTCACCGAAGAGGAGAAGGCCGAGGTGCGGGCTACCGACGAGCGGGCCCGCAAGCTGATAGACCGCATCGACACGATGCCCCCCGAAATGCTCGACAAGCTGCACGGCGCGATCCGCTATCTCAGCGAGACCCCCCGCACTCGCGACGAGCCGGACCCGATCGAGACGATCACCACCCCCGGCACGCCGTGGTGGGATCCGGCCGCGGATGCCTCGGTGGATCCAGAAACCGACAGCGTGACCATCGACGGAGTCGAGGTCGCCAAGGGCAGCCAAGTGCTGCTCATGCCGGGGTCACGCCGGGCAGACGCCCAGGACATGTTCCTGGAGGGGCTCACCGCTACCGTTGCCGCCGTGTTGCTCGACGTCGATGGGAGCACCCACGTCGCGGTCACCATCAACGACGATCCGGGTGCGGAGATCTCCATCGCGCACGGCCGGTTCCGCTATTTCGCACCAGAGGAACTCAAGCCGCTGGGGGGCCAGTCATGACCACGACCATGGTGGCCGGGCTCGGCAACATCTTCAACAGCGACGACGCATTCGGCGTCGAGCTGGCTGGCCGGCTCGCCAAGGAGACCTTGCCCGAGGGCGTGAAGGTCACCGACTACGGGGTCCGCTTCAGGGACGTGGCCTACGACCTCCGGGAGATGGCCCCGGACACCACGATCCTGCTCGACGCCGTTTCCCGCGATGGCGAGCCGGGAACGCTCTACGTGCTGGAGGTCGGGCCCGGTGGCGTGCCCGGCATCGAGCCCTCAGCTGTCGACGGGCACGGAATGACTATCGATGCGGTACTTGCGCTGCTGGAACGCCTCGGCGGCAGCGCGGGGCGGACCCTCCTGGTCGGCTGCGAGCCGGCCAGCACCGAGGAAGGTATGGGATTGTCCCCGACCGTCGCCGCAGCGCTCGACAAGGCTGTCGGCGTAGTTATGGATCTGCTCACCGACAAGGAAGGAAGTGACAGGGATGTTCCGTCTGGTGCGTCGTCTGCTGTTCTGGGGATCAGTGATTGTCCTGGCTAATGTAGCGGTACAGGTCTCTAAGGACGTGGCCCGCTACAAGCAAATCAGCGAGATGTAACCCAACTCCCACCACGGAGGTAGTAGCCCATGTGCCTCGGCATCCCGGGCGAGGTCATTGAGATCTTGCCTGACCAGCCCGATCTGGCCAGGGTCGATGTCAGCGGGGTCAAGCGCGCCATCAATATCGGCCTGTTGACCGATGACCCGCCTGTTCCTGGTGACTGGATTCTGATTCACGTCGGTTTCGCGTTATCCAAGATCGACGAGCAGGAGGCCAAGGCAGCAATGGACTTCCTGATAAGCATCGGGCAGGCCTACGAAGACGAGATTGCCGCCCTACTCGAGTCGCGGATTGACGAAAGGCAGTGAGTGGTATGCGGTTCGTCGATGAGTACCGGGATGCTGAGAAGGCTCGTGCGCTGGCCGCCAAGATCGCGGCGCTGTGTGAGCCGGGGCGGCATTACAAGTTCATGGAGGTCTGCGGCGGGCACACGCACACCATCTACAAGCACGGGCTGGAGGACTACCTTCCGGAGTCCGTCAGCCTGGTCCACGGGCCGGGCTGCCCGGTATGCGTGATCCCGATGGGTCGGGTGGACGACGCGATCGCGCTGGCCGAGCAGCCGGACGTGATCATGACGTCTTTCGGCGACATGATGCGGGTGCCCGGCGGACGCGGATCGTTCTTCGACTCCTCGGCCGCCGGCACCGACATCCGGATGGTCTATTCCCCACTCGATGCGCTGAAGGTCGCCCGGCAGAACCCGGACAAGCATGTGATCTTCATGGCGATCGGGATGGAGACCACCGCGCCGTCCACCGCGATGACCGTGCTGCGGGCGGCGGCAGAGGGCATCGAGAACTTCTCGATCTTCTGCAACCATGTCATGATCGTTCCGGCGATCAAGGCCATCCTTGACTCTCCCGACCTGCGGTTGGATGGGTTCATCGGCCCCGGCCACGTCTCGACCGTCATCGGCTGCCGGCCCTATGAGTTCATCGCCTCGGAGTACGGCAAGCCGATAGTCACGGCCGGGTTCGAGCCGCTGGACATCCTGCAGTCGGTCTACATGCTGCTGCAGCAGCTGGCCGAGGGGCGCTGCGAGGTGGAGAACCAGTACTCCCGAGTGGTGCCGTGGCAGGGCAATACGGTGGCATTGCGAGCGGTGGGCGAGGTGATGGAGCTACGGCCCTTCTTCGAATGGCGTGGGCTCGGCTTCATTTCGCACTCCGCACTCCAGGTCCGGGAGCGCTACGCCGCCTTCGACGCCGAGCGGCGCTTCGCCATACCCGGCGTCAGGGTCGCCGATCCGAAGGCATGTCAATGCGGCGAGGTGCTCAAGGGCGTCCTCAAGCCTTGGGAGTGCAAGGTGTTCGGCACCGCGTGCACACCGGAGATGCCGATCGGTACCTGCATGGTCTCCTCTGAGGGCGCCTGCGCGGCGTACTACAACTTCGGTCGGTTCAGCCGTCAGCGGGTCCGTGAAGTCACCATCGAGGCGAGCAGGGCATGACGCATCAGGACACCACCCAGCAGTCCCGGGCTGGCTGGGCGGAAGCCGTCGTCGAGCACACCTCTGGGCACGCCGAGGAACATGACGCGGGACACCCCGCGCATGCCGCAGCCGGGACCGAACACACCGGCCGGGAGCAGTTGGTGCTGGAACGCATCGAGCGGGCCCGGCGGGCCCGGCCCCGGGTGCGGGAGAAGCTCATTACTCTCGCGCACGGCGCCGGTGGCAAGGCCACCCAGTCGCTGATCGAGGCAATCTTCCTGGACGCTTTCCGCAACCCCTTACTAGAACCGTTGGAGGACGCCGCGACGGTGACGGCCGGTGATGTGCGGCTGGCCTTCACCACGGACTCCTACGTGGTGTCGCCGCTGTTCTTCCCGGGTGGGAACATCGGTGACCTCGCGGTCAACGGCACGATCAACGACTTGGCCGTCTCCGGTGCGCGGCCGGCCCATCTCTCCGCCGGGTTCATCCTGGAGGAGGGATTCCCCGTCGAGGACCTGCAGCGGATCGTGGCGTCGATGGCCGCGGCCGCTGCCGCGGCCGGAGTCTCGATCGTCACCGGTGACACCAAGGTCGTGCAGCGAGGCAAGGCGGACGGCTGCTACATCAACACAGCCGGAGTCGGATTGATCACCGGCGACGCGAACCTGGGCGTGGCCACTGCTCGCCCTGGCGACACGGTGATCGTCTCCGGTCCGGTGGGCGAGCATGGCATCACCGTCATGCTGGCGCGCGGCGAGCTGGACCTCGACGCCGATTTGGTCTCCGATACCGCGCCGGTGCACGACCTGGTGCGGGGTCTGCTCGACGCGGTGGGTCCGGACGTCCGGGCTATGCGCGATGCCACCCGCGGTGGAGTCGCGACGATCCTCAACGAGGTGGCCACGGCCGCGGGCGTGGCGGTGGTGGTCGACGAGGAAGCCGTTCCGGTGCGGCCGGAGGTCCGTGGCGCCTGCGAGTTGTTGGGCATCGACCCGCTCTACGTCGCCTGTGAGGGACGCATCGTGGCGATTGTCGACCCGGGCGCGGCCGACGCCGCGGTGGCCGCGTTGCGGGCGCACCCGCTGGGCGCCGGGGCCACCGCGGTCGGCCACGTTGCCGAGGACCCGCCCGGGCTGGTCCTGCTCAAGACCGGCTTTGGCGGCACCCGGATCATCGATCTGCTCGTCGGCGACCCGCTGCCGCGGATCTGCTGAGCACACTGCAAGGGAGGGTCCGCTGAACCGGAGCGAGTTGATCACCACGCTCGTGGCCGACTGGCCCGAACCTGGTGAGATTGTCTACATCGAACGCCGGGGCGACAGCTATGCGCTGCGGCGCCTCGGCGCCGATGGGTCCTTCCCCGTGCCAACACCGGATGAGTCGTTGCCCGATTCCTGGATCTACTACAGTGGGTGGCAGGAACACCATCAGAACGACCTGCCGGCGTTTTTCGACGACTTGTTCGCCGAGATGGACGCGGCGGCCGGGGGACACGATCGTTGCCGCTGGTCGCCGGACGACCCGTGGCCCCACGGGCACTGAATCACGGCACTGAGGTCGAGTTGCGATGGTCTACCGCATCGATGCATCCGACCGGACAGCGTTCAAGCGCTGCCGCCGGGAATGGGACCTGAGTTCGCATAACCGGCAGAACCTCGAACCGATCCGCCGTCCCCCAGGGCCGATCGACCTCACTCGGGCGCTCCGTGATGCCCTTGCGGTGTACTACTTTCCCGGGATGTGGGAGTGGGACCGGGTGATCGTGCAACCTCTCGTGCATCAGGCCCTGGATCGTTCGGTACGCGGCCAAACCGAGGCCCCAGCCGACCAGAGCTGGCAAGAGTTGCTGGCCCAGGGCCATGCGCTGCTCGACGCCTATGCGGCATGGGCGCCAACGGTTGATCACTTCACCCCGATCCGCGTCGAGACGGACTTCGAGGTGAACGTTTCCGACCCGGCGACGCCCGGCACCAACCTGCTCACCCCGGCCGGGGACGAGGTCCGCTACGGCGACCGGGTCGACCTGCTTGCCGTCGACGCCGACGACGCCTACTGGGTTATCCAGCACCGGCTAGTCACCGAGGAGTGGACCGATCGCGACGCGCTTCAACTGGATGAGCAGACGATCGCGTGGGCCTGGGCATGGCCGCAGTTCTACCTCGGGATGCAGATCACGGGCACGATGTACAACGAAATCCGTGCCGACGCAGGCGGTATGGGCACGCCAGGCACCCCGCCAGCGCAGCGCTCGCCGGTGCGTCACCGCCGGATGTATGCCCGCAGCGGCACCGTCTCTGGCGAAAGACTGCATGCCGAGGGGACCGAGGCGTTCCGCCGCACCCGGATCCGGCGCGGGGCGGCGGAGTTGGCGGCCGCTAGCGCAGCTCTCGCCGCCGAGGCCACCGCCGCCACCAGCCCGAACGTGGAGATCTATCCGAGCCCGGCGCCGGCGGTCTGCGCGCGCTGCTCGTACCGTGCTCCCTGCCTGCTGCTCAACCAAGGTGAGGACCCCACTGCCGAGTTTTCGACGTCCTACCGCGACCGCCCGCTGGAGCCCATCCAAGAGGGACGACTGGGTGGTGTGACCTGGTCGATGAACCGCGGCGCGGCGCCGCCCCA
>Ga0213881_10000410_pt1 | contig 29098 bp, 26 predicted proteins | sample BarmaccoBMER_R08_FD_160104 | JGI IMG/M metagenome (GOLD analysis project Ga0213881, IMG submission 160104) | Barbacenia macrantha exposed rock microbial communities from rupestrian grasslands, the National Park of Serra do Cipo, Brazil - ER_R08 ... | reverse complement strand
GGGGTCGGGACTGGGGCCGAGCGGAGCGAGGGGTGAGGGGCGGGGTCGGGACTGGGGCCGAGCGGAGCGAGGGTGGGGGCGGGCTGTGGGGGGTGGCGAGCGGAGCGAGGGGTGGGGTTGGCGTTGGGGGAGGCGGGGGGTGGGGTGGGGTCGCCGCTGGCCTTCGGCCGTCTTGGGGTGTGAGGCGGCCGATCGGCCGGGGGAGACGACTACCCGTGCCCCCGCGCAGCCAGCTGATCTAGGCGGTAGCGGAGGCGGCATAGGACTACGTTCGCGGTGCCGCGACGGATGGCGCGGTCCAGGATCACGCCGCGCTGGTTGTGCAGCAGGTATTGCCACGCGCTGGACGGCTGGACCTCGGGGATGACCACTACCAGCCGGTGGTACTTGTCGGCACGCTCGATCTCGCACAGATATTTCACGATCGGCTTGCTCAGCGACCGGTGCTCGCTGCGCAACGTGATCAGCGGCACGTCGGGGTGCCACTCGTCCCACTCCGACCGGAACGACACATCCGCAGCGGTGTCCTCGGGGTCCGCGAAACACACGGTTATGGCCGCCACTTCGTCGCCTATCGACAACGCCACATTGATGCCTTCGGCGGTCAGCCGGGACAAGCCGGCTACCGGGACGACGACCAGCGACTTCTCCGCCACCGGAGGCGGCGGCGTCTGACCCAGCCCGAGCAGCGCGCCGATCCGGTTGTAGCTGCGATGGATCCGGTCGAACAACAGGACCAGGCCGGGGATGACCAGGACGATCAGCCATGCGCCTTCGGTGAACTTGCTGATCAGCTCGATGATCGTGGTAGCGAACGTAAGGACGGCCCCGGTGGCGTTGATAGCGGCGCGGGATCGAAATCCGCCAGTACGTTCGTTCATCCAGTGCTTTACCATGCCTAGCTGGGAAAGCGTGAATCCTACAAACACCCCAACGGCGAACAGCGGCACCAGCGCCTGCGTGTCACCTTTTGACACAACCAGCAGGGCGGCGGCGGCCAGCGCAAGCACGATCACCCCGTAGCGGTGCACCTGACGGTCCGCGCGCAAGGCGAACATGTGCGGCAGGAAGTTGTCCCTGGCCAGGATCGCGGCCAGCACGGGCAGGCCGCCGAACGACGTGTTAGCGGCCAGCGCGAGGAGCACCATCGTGATCATCTGGATCGCGAAGTAGAACACGTTGTGGCCGACCGACGCCTCGGTCAACTGGGCGAGCACCGTGGTGGCGTGCTGCGGTATGACATGGAACTTGCGGATCAGGATGCTGAGACCGATCAGCATCGAGCCGAGCAGGATGCCGAGCCACATCTCGGTGTGCTGGGCGCGGCGCTCGCGCGGCCGACGGAACTGCGGCACCGCGTTGGCGATGGCCTCGACGCCGGTCAGCGCGGAACAGCCGGAGGCGAACGCCCTGAGCACCAGCAGCACGCCGACCGATCCGGCCGCCGGGCCGAGGTGGGTGTTCAGCACGACCGCGGGGTGGGCGCGGAACAGGCCGCCCAGGATGACCGCGGCCATCGCGACGATGAACGCGGCCGTGGGCACGATGAAGACCTTGGCGGATTCGGACACGCCCCACAGGTTCAGGCCGGTGATCACGACGAGCGTGCCGAGGCAGAGCCAGGTGGTGGCGCCGTACAGCACGGGGAACGCGGCGGTGATCGCCTCGACGCCGGCCGAAACGCCGACCGCGGCGTTCAATATGTAGTCGACGATGAGGGAGGCCGCGGCGACCAGGCTGGCGTTGCGGCCCAGGTGGGCCCTTGACACGGCGTAGGCGCCGCCGCCACCCGGGAACGCGGCGATGACCTGGCGATAGGACAGGACCAGGGCGGCCAGCAGGACGCAGATCGCCAGCGTTATAGGGAGCGTGTAACCGAGCCCGGCGGCGCCCGCCGCGACCAGCACGACCAGGATCGCCTCGGGACCATAGGCCACCGACGACAGGGCGTCCAGGGACAAGGCGGCCAGGCCCTGAACCGCGGTCAGCCGCTCACGCTCGGCGGCATCCCGCGACGTCCGGGCCGGCATGGTGTCCCTCGTCATGGCTACAGGATGCCACCATCTCGCGAAGGCGAAGTGGAGGCCCGCCTACTCCCAGGTAACGACCAGGTTGTCCTTCTCCCCGAAACGCTCCAGGTGACGGCCGGTCACGTCCTTGACCCGCTCGAGCGCCTCGGCGTCGGTGGCTTCGGCGCGCATGACAAGGGCATCCGGCTCCACGGTCAGCGTGGTGGTGCCGCCGGAACCCCACTTCAGCACCGTGCCGTCCGCGGACTCCACTACTTCGACCCGGTTGCCGAAGTGGCTGGCGAGCTGCTTGCGGTACCGTTCACCGCGCTCGGTGGCGACGCGCGAGGTCGCTGTGAGGCTCATAACGTTGCTTGTCCCCTCTTTCCGTTATATCGACAGTATATCGGAAAGGGGCGGACAGGTATTAGAGTGCTACCGCCAGGATGACGATGATGATCACAACCAGGGCGACACCAGCACCGATCAGGAGGCCGCGGGGCGCTGGCCGGGAGGTGCCCCCGCTTTCCCGCTCCACCTGTTCGGCAAAGGCCCGGAACCGCCCGGTGTTAGCGCTCGGATCTTGGTCCAACTCCGACATGGGCACGACTCTAGCTGCAAAAAGAGCGAACGACCGGCCGAATCACCGGATGGGCGCCAAGTCCCGGTCCAGAAGCCGGGAGAGCACGATAACGCTGCGTGTCCTGATCACGAACGGCTCAGCCCTGATCCGCTCCATCACGTCCTCGAAATGCCGGACGTCGGCCGCCCTGATGTGCAGCAACGCGTCGGCTTCGCCGGTTACCGTGCAGGCGTCGGCCACCTCGGGGTAGCGCCGCACCGCGGCGGCGATCTCCTGCGGCGAAGTGCGGCCGCCGCAGAACAGCTCCACATAGGCTTCGGTGGTCCAGCCCATCGCCGCCGGGTCGACCCGGGCGGAGAACCCGGTGATCGCGCCCTCGGCCTTGAGCCGGTCCACCCTGCGCTTCACGGCCGGCGCGGACAACCCGACCTCGTGCCCGACCAGCGCGTAACTGGCGCGGGCGTCCCTGATCAGGGCGGCGACGATGCGCGCGTCGATATCGTCCACTGTCTTCCCGTGCTTCTCGTGCTTCCCCGTTCCAGTTTTCAATCGATGCCGTAGAGCAGGCCCGGAACATCCGGCGGTCTCACCTGCGCGACGTTGTCGCGGGCGGGATGGGTCCGGCCCGCCGGACCGGCCGCGAACGCGCGGAGCAGATTCGCCGTGGCCTGGTTGACGAACCGTTCGGCCGCCCAGGTCAGGCCGTGGCCGCAGTGCGGTCCGCGCATCGCGCACACCCAGCGCATGGTCCCGGACGCGAACACCCCGGCGCCGCTGGCGACGGTGTAGTACGCCGAATCCGAATATGTCGAGATTCCGTCGCAGGTGAGCGGGGAGTGCGCCAGGTCCTCTATCGGCCTGGGGAACGGCGCCTGCGGGTTGAGCCGGTCGTACTCGGGTCCGACCATGCCGGCGAACGACTCGCCTTTGTACGCGCCGGTACCCGCGAATATCCAGCTCGACGGGTCGAAGACGACGTACGGGGCGCTGACCGGATTGCATTCGTAGAACACGCCGGTGATAACGCTTTCCGGACGCGGATCGGGCGACTGCCGCCACTGCTGAGTGGTGTCCGCGTCGTCCTTGCCGAACAACGGGTCGATGCTGGCTTCCTTGTAGCAGATGATGACCCGGTCACCGTCGGCGAACCTGATGTGCCGGTAGATCGCGTTCGCGCCGAGGAAGGCAAGGTTGGTGCCGGTATCGCGGGCTGTAAGCAACGCGTTGCGCATAGCCAGCGAGTAGTACTCGTCATGGCCGAGCGTGACAACGGCCCGGGCGTCGGTGAGGATACCGGGATGCTGGTCGAGGTCCACGTCGGTCTCGTACGCCAGCGGGACGCCGGTGTGCTCGGCCACCGCGATCGCGGCCTGGTCGAACGCGAGGAACCTGACCGCGCCATCGCCGTCATAGGGCCGGCTGAAGCTGACCGCGTATCCGCGATCCGCGCCGAGCCCGTCCGGCCCCTGATAGAGGCTGTACCCGCCCCACGTGTTATAGGCCTGCCAGGTGGTGTTGTCGTTAATGATGACGACCTTGCCGGCGGTGCTCGCGGATCGCACCGTGATGGGAACATAGCGTTGCGGCCCGCTGGCCGCGTCGAGCCGCAACAGGTATGAGCCCACCGGCCAGCCGGTCGTGCTCACCGTCATCGACGGGCGCCACGACGCCGTGACCACATGCGTTCCCGTCGCGGTGGCCACCGCTGTCTGGTCGTGTCCTTTTTGCGGGCCCGATGTCCAGACCAGGCGTGCCTCGTGGCCCTGATACCAGCCGAACCGGAACGCGTCGAGGCGGAACGACCTGGCGGTGGTCGACACATACAGCGTGAAGCTCTGGCCGGGCAATACCGACTGGGCGCTGGCGTAGCCGTTGATGGCGTTGTCCGGCCCCTGGTCGGTGATCCGCCACGACGAGGTGCCCGGCAGCTTGTTCTCCGCGACCGGGAACGATGCCGCGGCCGCCTGGGATACGGCGGCCGGCGTGCCGCCACCGGAGCCGGCTGATTTGCCTGCGTTGCCAGAGTTGCCGCTGGATGATCCGCTGCACGCCGCGACCGGCAGCGTCAGCGCCATGACCATGGCGGTGACGGGCAGCGGGCGACAGAAGGCCTTCGCTCCATGAATCCGGATCACAACATCCCATCATGGCACCGCGCTACGGCTGCGCTCGCCGTCTTGACGGCCGACACGAACCCGCGCCAGTGCAACCAGCGAGGCTCGGCGTCCCGCTTTCGCCGAGCCTCATTCAATAAGACGCGCGGCCCGCCGTCGAGGTTGACGCGTACGCCGCCCGGGTTGACGCAATTTCCGAATCGCGTAGCGTAACGACGTGAGCGAGAGCAGGCCGCGCGAGGGACGCTGGCCGACGTGGGCGGTTGCGGAGGGCCCGTTCGGCATCCGCCCGGTCGACGTGGGCGTCACCGCCCTCGCCATCGGCACGTTCGAGCTGAGCGTGGTGGTCGGCGGCGGCTCCGGCGCCGCGCCGCTCAACGGGACCGCGTACCTGCTGGGCGCCGTGCTCCCGCTGGCGCTGCTGTTCCGCCACCGCTGGCCGCTGCGCGTGCTGCAAATCAGTTTCGTGGCGATCATGCTGTATTACTCGCTGGACCGCCGGAACATCTCGCCCGCGCCGCTGCTCGGCATCCCGGTGTACGACGCGGCCCTGGCCGGCCATCTGGTGTGGGCGATCGCGATTCCGTCCATCGTGATGGCGGCCGGCTTGATCGCGGTCGGGCTGACCAGCGGTGAGAGCACCTTTGTCCTGGCTTCTGACTTCCTGCCGTCCATCGTGCTGTTCGTGCTCGCCGTGATGCTCGGCGAGGTGATCCGCGCCCGCCGGGCGCTGGCTACCGAAACGGCGCGCCGCCTCCGCCTGGCCGATGAGGAGCGCGCGGCCGAGGCGGCCAGGCTGGTCGCCGAGGAACGCCTCCGCATTGCCCGCGAACTGCACGATACGGTGGCGCACAGCATGGCCACTATTACCGTGCAGGCTGGCTCCGCACTGCACCTTCTTAACCCCATTTCCGCGAACGACGTCGCCTCCTCCTCCCCGCACCGCATCTCGCCAGCCGGGGCCGACGCGGCGGCGTTGCGCACCTCGCTGACCGCGATCCGCGAGACGAGCAAGTCGGCGTTGCGCGAGATGCGTATCGTCCTTGGCCAGCTCAGGAATCCGGGCGGCGACATAAGGCCGGGATCGGGCAGCGCGGAGCCGATGGGCCTCGACCGGCTTCCCGTCCTGCGGGACGCGGTGAGCGCGGCCGGGACGGCGGTGACCGTGAAGGTCGAAGGCGAGCCGGTACAACTGTCCGCCGAGGCGGACCACGCCGCGTACCGGATACTCCAGGAGTCGCTGACCAACGTCCTGCGCCACGCTGGTCCGGGTGCGGCCGCGACGATATTCCTTCGCTACGAGCCGGGCCGCCTCGCGCTGACCGTCACCGACAACGGGACGCCCGCGCCCGCCGAAGGCGGCGACGGCGCTGGTCCGCGAGGCCACGGGATCAACGGGATGCGGGAGCGGGCCGCGGCGGTGGGCGGGGTCCTCACCGCGGGACGCAAGCCTGGTGGCGGCTTCGAGGTGATGGCCACAATTCCCACCGCCGTTCCCACTGGGTATAGAGAGGAGCCGACGTGATCAGCGTCCTGCTGGCGGACGACCAGGCGCTGGTCCGCGCCGGCTTCCGGATGCTGCTCGAGGGGGCCAGCGACATCGAGGTCGTGGGTGAAGCCGACAACGGCGGCGTGGCGGTCGCGTTGACTCGCGAGCACCGCCCGGACGTGGTGCTGATGGACCTGCGCATGCCGGAGGTCGACGGTGTCACCGCGACCGGCCTGATCACCGGCGACCCCGGCCTGGGCGGGGTCCGCGTCGTCGTGCTCACCACGTTCGACGACGACGAGACGGTGTTCGCCGCGCTACGCGCGGGCGCCAGCGGGTTCCTCGTCAAGGACATCGAGCCAGCCGAGCTGCTTCAGGCCATCCGCGTGGTGGCCCGCGGGGACGCGCTCCTGTCGCCCAGCGTCACCAGGGCCGTGATCAGGAGCTTCACCGCGGGTGAGGCGCCCGCCGTTGTCTGTCCCTCACCCGAGCCCCCTCCCGCCAGGGCCTCACATCCAGGACTCGGCTCACTCACCGAGCGGGAGCGGGAAGTCGTCACGCTGGTCGCGGCGGGCCTGTCCAACGACGAGATCGCCACCAAGCTGGTGGTGAGTCCGCTAACCGCGAAGACGCACGTAAGCCGGGCGATGACCAAGGTGGGCGCGCGCGACCGCGCGCAACTGGTGGTCTTCGCTTACGAGCACGGCCTGACGTCGGGATTAGGTAGCCCTCGCGGATCAGGAGGTGCCGGCGGCCTTGGCGCGGCGGACGGCCTCGGCGACACCCTCGGTCCACGGGTCGCCGTGACCCGGCAGGATGACATCGGCCTTGACCTCGCCGAGCTTGTCGAGGGAGGCGATCGCCTCGGCGTTGTTCATGTTGAGCGCGGATGGCATGATCTGCGGGCCGACCCGGCCGGTGTAGGCGTTCCAGGTGCACATGGCGTCGCCGGTCATCAGTGCGGTCCGCTTCTCCACCGAGATGGCGGCGCTGCCGGGGGTGTGGCCGGGTGTGTGGATGGCCCGCGGTGAACCCGGCACTTCGATGACTTCGCCGTCGGCGAAGGACGAGACCTCCTTGATCGGGATCATCTTCGTGGCGCCCCGCCGGGACAGCGAGATCGCGGTCCGCCAGAATTCGGCCCGGAGTACGTAGGCGAAGTTGCTGCGCTCGTTCTTCCAGCCGCGCTTGCCGGTCCGGACCGCGTCGGCGTCCGCCTGGTGGATCCACACCTGCGCGCCGACGTCGGCCCGGGCCTGCTCGGCGAACCCGATGTGATCCACGTGGGCGTGGGTCAGCAGCACCGCGTCGAGATCCTGCGGGACGGAACCCAGCTCGCGAAGCGAGCTTTCCAGCAGCGCCCAGTCGGCGGGCGTTCCGGCGTCCACCACGGTGTACTTGCCGCCTTCGGATATGAGGTAGAAGTTCGTAACTCCCCCGCTTACCCGATGCACGCCCTCCGCAACCTGCACAAGCATCGACTACCTCCCGTTACTGGCTCCGCCGGGAGCATACCCCCAGGGCAGCATTGATTCCCGGTAGTACGCGCGAATAACCGGACCAAATGCGCCATTATGCCACACGCCAGCCCCGAACCCGGAGCGGTTCCATGATCATGGGTCGTTTGCGGGAATAGTTACCGCCTTTGACCCATGATCATGGGCTGCCCGATGCTCGAAGATCGCTGAACGCCCTACGCTGGTCCGATTGGTCGGATATGCGTCCATAGGCGAACCGATAAGTTGGATCTATAGTCAAACCATGCTGGATGTGACCAGGTTGCGCGTTCTTGTAGCGGTGGCCCGCTACGGCTCGGTGACCGGGGCCGCCAGGGCGCTGAACTACGCGCAGCCGTCGGTCAGCCACCACCTGGCCCGGCTGGAGTCGGAGACCGGGACGAAGCTCATCCAGCGCGCCGGGCGGGGCATCCGGCTGACCGACGCCGGACGGCTGCTCGCCGAGCGCGCCGCCGAGGTGATCGGCAGGCTGGACGCCGCCGAGAACGAACTGGCCGCCTACACCGGACTGCGGGCCGGGCGGCTGCGGCTGGCCGCGTTTCCTTCGGCGCTCGGCACGATGGTGCCGTCCGCCGCCGGGCACCTGCGCGGCTCCAACCCCGGCGTCGATCTGCGGCTGACCGAGGCGGAACCCCCCGAAGCCCTGCGCATGCTCCGGGCCGGCTACGTGGACGTGGCGCTGGTATTCCGGCATTCGCCCGAGGCGGTCGCCACGGGCGACGGCGCCAGCGATGACAGCGACGTTGACCTGGCCGAAGGCCTCCGCGAACGACTGCTGCTCGACGAGCCGATCCACCTGGTGACGTCGGCCCGGGAACCTCCCGATGACGTGCCGGACCTGGCCCAGTACGCCAAGCACCGGTGGATCGCCGGCTGCGACCGCTGCCGTGCCCACCTGCTGGCCCGCTGCGCGCAGGCCGGCTTCAGCCCGAAGATCGCGTTCACCACCGACGACTACGTAGCGGTCCAGGCTCTGGTGGCCGCCGAACTGGGCGTTTCCACGCTGCCCGCGCTGTGCCTGCGGGCCGCGCGCCATCCCGGCGTGCGCAGCGTCCCGCTGCCCGGGACCCGGCGGTATGTGTACGCGGTCCGGTACGGCGACCCGCCGGACCCGCCCGCGATAACGCAGCTCATGGACGCGCTCCAGGCCGCGGGCGAACCTCCGCCACAATAAAATTCTCTGGGTGAACCCCGAACAGCAGAGCGTGCCGCTGCCGGGACAGCTCCTGCTGCCCGGCATGCCGCCGGCGCCGGACGTTGCGGAGGACGGCGTGATCCCGGGTCTGGCGCTGCCGTGCTCCGCACTTCCGGGCCTGGACGGCCCGGGCCTGCACCGGCTACGCGCCGATGACCCGGAACTGGCCGCCGTCGCGGCGGCGCTGGCCGCGCTGGACCCGGACGGGACGCTGATGGCGCGCGCGATCCGGCGCGCGTTTGACATGCTGCTGGATGGCCAGCACACCGGCCGGTACCGCTGGGATCAGCTGCACAAGACGGAGAAGACCCACGCCGGCACGCTGGTCGAGATCAACCTTCAGCGGGCGCTGAAGCTCCCGGATGGCACGACGCTCGACTACACGATCGCGGGCGCCGACGTGGACTGCAAGTTCTCGCAGAAGATGGGCGGCTGGATGATCCCGCCGGAGGCGGTCGGCCGGCTGCTGCTGCTGGTGCGGGCCAGCGACGACGAGGGCACGTGGTCTGCGGGGCTGGTGCGTGCGGTTGAGGGCCGGCTGCGCCCGGGCGGCAACCGGGACTCCAAGCGGGCCCTGAATGACGAAGGCCGCAGTTCGGTGCTCTGGTTGCACGCGCGCGCGCCGCTGGCTGAGAACGCCCTTTTGCGATTGAACGAACGGGCGGTGGTATCAGTCTTCGCGCCCGCCTCAGGTCAGCAGCGGGTGAACGAGCTGTTCCGGCGGGCGCTGGGAATGCGGGTCAGCCGCACGGTGGTGGCGACGGTCGCGATGCAGGACGACTACATGAAGCGGGTTCGCGATGGCGGCGGCGCGCGGGATCAGCTCCGGGCGGAGGGGATAGTGATCTTCGGCGATTACGCGGGCGACCAGGCGCTGGCCGTCGCGCTGGGATTGCCCCGGCCGGGGCCGGGCGAGTTCGTCAGCGCGCGGCTGATCCGGCTGCGTGACGGGGCCTCGACGCTGGGCGAACTGCGGGCTGACGCGCGATTTGTTCGTCTCGACGGCGCCGACTGGGCGCTCGCTTCACCAGGCGATCAGGTGGAGCCCGCGCCGACCCTGCCCAGGTGAAGAGACCGGCCCTGCGGACGAAGGCGCCGGAAGGTGGCGCTTCGCCCGCAGGGCCGTATATTTCCGCGACTTCTAGTAAACACGTCCGGCATACAGAGCGGATCGCGCCTGGCTAAATTTTCGTCGGATCTTAAGTTGTCGGGCCCAGGTCGCCGGTCAGGTAGCGCTGCAGTGCCGGACCGATGGCGGCCACCAGATCCTCGGTGCTCGCCGTTGCCAGCGGCTTCAGCTGGAGCACGTAACGCGCGAAGCCGAGGCCGATGACCTGGGTCGCGACCAGCGACGCACGGTACCGGCTGGTGCGATCGTCGGCGTCCGCGGGCCGGGCCACCTGCATCAGCGTGGCGAGGATCGTGCCGGTGACGAATTCCCGCAGCATGGCGGCGCTGCGCTCGCTGGTGACCGCGGAGCGGATCAGCCCGAGGAACGCGGACCGCGGTTCGGGTGCCTCCCAGATGCCGAGGAGTCCCCGCACCAGCGCCTCGCCGATGTGATTGACGAAGTCATCGCCGAGCCGTTCCCGTTCCGCGGCCATAACCGCGCTGAGCACCTGGCTGGGCACTACGGGCAGTCGCATGGCGGCCGCGAACAACTGCTCCTTCGCGCCGTAGAAATGGTGCACGAGAGCGGGGTTGACCCCCGCCGCCGCGGCGATGCCGCGGATCGTCGCGCCGTCGTAACCGCGCGCGCCGAACTCGCGCCGGGCCGCGTCGAGGATCGCCTCGCGCGTGCCGCTCTCCCCCGCCCGACGGCCGGCTCCTGGCCGGCGGCTGGCTTTCCTGGCTTCTGTCACGGTCTGGCTTCTGTCACGGTCTGGCCTCTGTCACACCACTGACGCTATCCAGACATGACCAGGGTAAAGAAACGCTCCTCGAGCGTGGCGGGTTCGACCCGGACCTGCGCATCACCTCCGATCGCGCGCCTCACCTGATCGATGGTCGCTCCGGGCACCCGCAGCGTCTGTCCGGCCAGCATCGCGCGCAGTCCGGCCTGTTCGAGTTCCCGCAGGGCCGCGGCCCAGTCCGGGCCGTCCACCATGGCCGTTCGCGCGTCCCCCACGATCTCCGCCGAAGTCCCCGCCGCGACCACCCGCCCAGCCGCCATGACAACCAGGCGGGTGCACTCCTCGGCTTCCTCCATGTAGTGCGTGGTCACGATCACGCCGACGCCGTCGGCGGCCGCCGATCCGATCGTCTCCCACAGCCGCGCCCGGGCCAGCGGGTCGACGCCGGAGGTGGGCTCGTCGAGCAGCAGGAGCTCGGGTGAGTGGCCGAGAGCCTGGGCGAACGCGACCCGGCGAGCCACCCCGAGCGGCAGCTCCCGGACCAGGGTGCCCGCGTACGGCGCCAGCGGCGGCGGCACGTCGCGCCTGGCCGCATAGACTTCACCGGAAAGCTCCAGGTTCTCCGCGACGGTCAGGTCGTCGTACAGGCCGAGGCTTTGCGGCAGATAACCGATCCGCCGGCGGGTCAGCCGCGACGGCGGCTGACCGAACAGCCGGGCCGATCCGCCCGACGGTGGCAGCAGGCCGAGCAGCATTTTGATCACGGTGGTCTTCCCCGCGCCGTTAGCGCCGAGCAGCCCGACGACTTCGCCCGGGTCCACGCGCAAGTCCACCCGGTCCACCGCCGTGAACGTGCCGAAGGTGCGGATCACCCCGGCGCACTCGGCGAGCGGTTCAGGCATCGGCGAGTTCCCCGCGGGCGGCCAGCTCGCGGCGCAGCGCCGCCACGCACACCGCGTCCGCCAGGTCGGGCGTCAGTCCGTCTGCCGCGTCAGGCTGCCAGACCCGCCATTGCCCGGCGCGCCGCCAGGCCCGTCGCCGCTCCCGCTCATCGTCGGGCGGACCGGGCACCGCCACGATGGTCCCGGGCATGGCCGCGACGACCTCGGCGGGCGTGCCCTCGGCGAGCGTGTGCCCCGCGTCGAGGACGAGCACCCGGGCCGCGCGTGCCGCCTCGTCCAGGTAGGTGGTGGACAGCAGCACGGCCGCCCCAGCCGCGGCGGCCCGCGCGATCAGCCACCACAGGTCGGCCCGGCTCACCGGATCGACACCCGTGGTTGGCTCGTCGAGGACAAGCAGTTCCGGCCCGGGTAGCATCGCCGCGATCACCCCGAGCTTGCGCCGCATTCCGCCGGAAAGCCGCCCCGCCAGCCGCCCGCGCACCGCCGCCAGCCCGGCCCGGTCAAGGTAGTCGTCAAGCTGAACGTCAACGCGATAGCTACTGCGAACGAACTGGAGGTTTTCCTCCACGGAAAGATCCTCGTAGCCGCTGCCGCCGGGCGGGAGGTACCCGGTCCGGCGCGCGTCCGGCCTGCGGACCGTGCCCTCGCCGGGCGCGAGCGCGCCCACCACGCAACGCAGCAGCGTGGTCTTGCCGGCTCCGTCGCCGCCGACGACCGCGGTGACCTTACCGGCGCTGACGCGGACACCGACCCGATCAAGCGCGGTCTTCCGGCCGAACCGGATCGTCACGCCGTCGGCGCCCCAATCCGTCATCGAGCCGCCTTGGGAGCGAGGAACGCGCGGAACCGCAGTGTGGCGAGCACCGTGACCGCGGCGCCGAGCAGCGCGAGGTAGGTGAACGGCGCCCACAAGCTGGCTATCGGCTGGGCGCGGAGCATCACGCCGCGGGAGATCTCGGTGAAGTAGGTGAGTGGCAGCAGGTAGGCGATCCACCGGACGCCAGCCACCATCGAGGACAGCGGGAAGATCAGTCCGGACATCAGCACCTGCGGCAGCAGGGTCATGATGGCGAGCTGGATGGCCTGTCCCTGGGTCTGGGACACGCTGGAGATGAGCACGCCGAGGCCGAGCGTCACGAACACGAACAGCAGCGCGCCCAGCGCGAACACCGGGACCGAGCCGTTGAACGGCACGCCGAAGATCGCCGTCCCGACCGCGAGGACGATGGCCAGGTCGGCCAGCGCGACCGCGAAGTACGGCACGATCTTCCCCAGGAAGACGTCGGCCGGCCGCAGCGGCATGACGGCGAGCTGCTCCAGCGTCCCGGCCTGGCGTTCCCGTACCACGCCGAGGCTGGTGATCACCGTCCCGACGAACACCAAGATCACGCCGACAATACCGGGAATCATCACATATGAGGTCTTCAGGTCGGGGTTGTAGAGCAGTATGACCCGGGGGGACGACCCCCCCAGACCCCCCCGCGACTGGGGGGAGCTTCCCCCCAGACCCCCCAGGGCGGCCCGCGCGGTGAACAACTGGCTGCCGTCGAGGTAGACCAGCGGCCGGGCACCGGCGCCAATGATCGCGATGCTCGCGTGTCCGTCACGCAACTCGGTCCGGGCCCAGGCGCTGTCCGGCTTCGGATTGGCCGCCACGACATGGAACGACTTGGGCAACGTGGCGGTCACCGCGGCCACGTCCGGGCCGGCCACCGCGGTCGGGATGAACGACACGTCGAAGCTCGCCGCATAGCCCAGGATCACCAGCAACAGCACCGGCATCGCGATCATCATGGCCAGCGTCCGGCGGTCGCGGCGAAGCTGGCGGAACTCCTTGAGGATCATCGCCCGCATGGCAGAAATTATACGCTTGGTTAATTCTTTTGGCGACCGCGTCCGCATCTGATCGGATGGGACTGTGAATGAGTTCTCAGGACGGTGGACTCTCCAGACGCGGTTCGTTTCACCGTGGCGGTATCTGCCGGTGGAGGTGCCAGCCGGGACGTGCGGGCTGCGCGTGGAACTTGACTACGACCGCTCCCAAGGGGCCGTGCTCGATCTGGGCTGCCTCGGCCCGGCCGGGTTCCGGGGCTGGTCGGGCGGCGCGCGGCGGTCCTTCGTCATCACGCCGGAGGGGGCGACACCCGGATACCTGCCAGGCGAGCTCCAACCCGGGCCATGGCAGGTGATGATCGGGCTGCACCGGATCCCGTCCGATGGCGTCGATTACCGGCTCACCGCCGAGGTCTCCGGGTCCATCGGGCAGCTTGGGCCTCAGCGTGACGAACTGCCCGATGTCCCCCCGGTGCCAGAGCGCCGCCCCCGCCGCGTCCTGCCATCCAGTGACGGCCGGCGCTGGCTGGCCGGAGACCTGCACGCCCACACCGTGCACTCGGATGGCGTGCTCAGCGTGCCCGAACTGGTCGCGCTGGCGGTGCGACGCGGGCTCGACTACCTGGCCGTCACCGACCACAACACGGTCAGCCACCACGCGGAACTTCCCGCCGCGGCCAAGCGCTACGGCGTCATCCTGCTGCCGGGCCAGGAGGTCACCACCGACGGCGGGCACGCGGGTGCGCTCGGCGACATCGGGTGGATCGACTTCCGCGGTGAGCCCGACGAGTGGCTGGACGCCACGGAGCGCGGCGGGGGGCTGCTGTCGATCAACCATCCGATCGCCGGGCCGGTCAGCTGGACGCACCGGATGCGGCGCCTCCCGCCATTGGTCGAGCTGTGGCATTGGAGCTGGCTGGACCTGCGCTGGACCACGCCGATCGCGTGGTGGCTGGCCTGGGATCCGGCGACCGTCCCGGTCGGCGGCAGTGACTGGCACCGCGAGGGCTCGGATGCCCCGCTCGGTCAGCCGACCACCTGGGTGGAATGCGCCGGAGAGGAGCCGGCCGCGATACTCGACGGACTGCGGGCGGGGCGGGTCGCCATATCGGCTCACCGCGACGGCCCGGTCCTGCTGAGACACGACGGCGACCTCGTCGCGATCGACGCGGACGGCCTGATCCTCTATGGCCCCCATGGGCCGCGCGCCAGGGTAAGCGGCGACCGGGCCAGGTTCCCCGGCGCGCCTGGCTACCACCGCCTGCTCGAACCCGACGGCGCCACCCGAGCACTCGTTCCATAGCGGGGAGGCCTAGTCCGAGTCCTCGCTCTCACCGCTGAGCTGGGCCAGGCGGGCCCGGAGGAAGGCGCGGTGGGCCGCGATGTCCTCGGCCTGGTCGGACTGCTCGGGGCATTCACCGGCGGCCAGGGCCTGCTCCAGGCGGTTCCGGGCGTCATCGACGTCGAGCAGTTCGAAGACCACCAGCGGGTCTCCGCCCGCCGCCACCAGCGTGGCCGTAAGCTGGTCAGATCCCTTCGCGACCCATGCGTCCTTGATCTTGCCGCCGCGACCGTGATCGATGAGGACCGAGACGGCATGCTGCTTGTCGCCGTACGCGAACATCATCGTCAGCGACTCCTGGCGGCCGCCGACGTCGGCATAATGCCAGCAGTCCCGGACCCGCGGCGAGCCGATCTGTCCGGCCCACGGGGCGTCGGCCACATCCCGCTGCGCCACCCGCGAGGCCGCCGCGCCCGCCGCCGCACGCAGATCGTCGGCGCCGATCGCGGCGAACACCCGGAGCAGGGCGAGCGCTCCTGGTGTGGCCGCCTCCTCGGCCGCAGGCACCACCGTCCGCGCCAGCGCGGCCATCGCCTCCGTCTCTCCCGCCGAGGAGAGCGCGCCAATCACGTCGGAGCCCCACAACTCGGCGTCGACGGGGTCCTCCAGATGCCCAAGAGCGTCACTGGCCTCCTCGAGCACCCCCTGCACCACCTCGGTGATGTCGATCGGCGCGAATAGGCCGGCCACATCGGGATCGTCATCGGCACCCATCGCCGCATTGTCGCATGAAAAGACCCCGCCCCACCGGTGAGCGCGACAGTCACCACCACATGAAGATCCGCGCCCACTCCGGCGATACGACAACGGGTCCCCGCGCCCGACAGGTATGCGAGGACCCGTTTCGCATGAACTGAGGGTGCAGGCCCCTTTGTCCGGGACCTGCCGCCTGATTGCTTCGTGGTTCTAGTTGCGCTGCAGAGATTTCTGGTGGCAGCTGCTGTCCTGCACAGCCACGGTCGGGCCGGGCAGAAGGAGACCCAGCGCGGCTGCGATGTCGCTCACCGGGACCTGGACGCCGAGCACGTTGACCGGGACCTTGTTGTTGCACACCTGAATCGGGATCTGGTTGTGGCTGACATTCACCAGCCCGCCCACGTCGCCAGGGCCGCCCTCGTCGTCCACCGGCACCAGGGCCATCGGCGCGGCCTGAGGATCGCGCACGGCATCCGGCTTGGCGTATCCCATCTCAGCCGCCTGCGCACAGACGTGGCAGTGGGAGCGGTGGCTGCTGATCTGGGCGGATGCCTGGTGGCAGCTCGAGTCCTGCTTGGCTGCGGTGATGCCGCCGGGGCTGATCAGGCCCAGCGCGCCGGCGACGTCGCTCACCGGGACCTGGACGCCGAGCACGTTGACCGGGACCTTGTTGTTGCAGACCTGGATCGGCACCTGGTTGTGGCTGACGTTCACCAGCCCGCCCACGTCCCCGGGACCACCCGCGGTGGCAGCGCTCGCCATCGGCGCCGACAGGCTGAGCAGCCCTGCGGTCGCGACCGCCAGCGCGAACGTGCGCCTCTTTTTGGACATTCCTCGTTCCTCCGTTTGTCTGACACTTCTAGAAGTGGAATTTGCACGGCCGTGCGATTCCGGAAAGACCTTACTCGGAGCATGGGGTCTTCGCACGATGATTCCGCTGCCGCGGATATTGATGGTGGATTTTTGGCGAAACGCCCTCCGCCAAAAGGTGCAATTCGCGCCTGTCCAACGCCAATGAGTACCGGACTGGGCGTACCGGTTAAGTCCGCGGATACAATCCGGGCATAAGTGCCCGCGTGCCAGGAAATCGCATATAGATACACACGTCAGGAGCCGATGCGCAATTCCGGCGGGAGCCGGGGGCGTCACGGGGGCGTGGCTGCCGTCCGCTCCCCGCGGCGGCGTTCGCGAAGGCAGTCCGCGGCATCTGGATGGCTTCTGGATGAGGCGCGCCGCGCTCGGTCACCTCGGCCACCCGCTTGAGCCCGCACGTCGAGTTGCGTACTCTCTGTAATGTTGGTACTACTGTCCGTGACAAGCGGCAGGTGCCGTGCTTTACACGAGGCGGGGGACCCGCTTCCGTTCGGGGGAAACGGAGTTATCCATATGAAGATACGTACTCTTGCCGCCGCGGCCGTCATCGCGGCGGCTCCGGTGCTGCTGATGACCACGCAGGCGTTCGCGGCGACCAGTGGCGTCCCGTCGGCGAGCACCTGCGTGCGATGCGTCACCATGTGCCCGCGGCCGTGCTGCGAGCCCAGGCCGTGCTGCGAGCCGAAGCCCTGCTGCGAGCCGAAGCCATGCTGTGAGCCCAGGCCATGCTGTGAGCCCAGGCCATGCTGTGAGCCCAGGCCCTGCTGTGACCACGGCTGGGGCGTATTCGGTTTCAGCGGGGACTACGGCTTCGGCCATGACGACCCGGACTTCATGGGCATGTCCTAAGCCTCCGATATGCGACAGGCGCGGCTCGTTTCGAGTGAGCCAGCGTGCCGATTGCGCACTCGGTCCCGCCAGAACGTGCCGATTGCGTAGTTGACACGAAGCCTGGGCATCCACTGCCGATTCGCTGGATGTCCTGCCGCATTGGGCCGCTCTGCCCCGTCGGGTGGTCCAATGCGGATTTTATCCAGGTATAGGAGTGGATCTGACCACCGTTTCGCGTTCGCGATTCGTATGTGATAAGGGGATCATCAGTGCGCCTTTGGATAAAAAATAGCGTACGCACAACAATTCTCGTCGCCACGTTCGCCGCAACCGCCGGGGCAGGAGTTGCCCATGTGTACATGGCGGACGGTACAAGCGCGAGTATTCAGCCTACCTATACGCACCTTACTGCTGTTCAAGCGGTAAGTCGCCCGGATAACCACGGTACCGGGCAGCCCACCAATGACGGCTATGGCGACAATGGGTACGCCGACAATGGGTACGGGAACGGGTACGGTGACGACGAGTACGGCGATGACTGCGGTTGCTGTGCGCAGGTGTCAACGCCATGCGCCTCCCCGAGCCCGAGCCACACGCCCACTCCCCCGCCGAGCCCGACGCCCAGCCCGACACCGAGCCACCACCCGCACACTCGGCCACCAGTGATCCCGGTAACACCGGTCCCGCCACCTCCACCCACGCTCCCCACGACTGGCGCATCGATCATCGGCCTGTGCGGAATTGCCCTCGCCGCGCTCGCCGCCGGAGCCTTTGCGCTGCGTCTCACGCGACGCACGCGCGGCAACAGGACCTGACCGGCCTGGCCGTTCATTACTCAGAGACCGCGCCCGTTCCTTCGTAGGACGGGCGCGGTCCCGTGAGCTACCAGAACGTCAGACACCCATAGCAAACCGCACCCGGCCACGGTGGCACCAGGGCAGTTCCAGATGGGTCACCACCATGGGCAACCGCACCAGCAGTTGCAGAGCTGCACGAAGAAGTCATGGCAGCAAGACCAGAAACAACACACGATCTATCACCCCCGTGATCGATGAGATACTCAGGGTAGTCAGTACCCGGGTAGCCCATGGTTATGCGTAACCTTCTTCAAGCAATCGAGGGGCGCGGCCAAGCGTACGGAAGCGCACGGGTTACCAGCTCCAGCGCGATCCGCCCCGCGGATCGTCGCCTCGAGGTCAAGCCGTAACGTCAGATGACACCATCGCGCCGCAATGAAATCGCCTGCCAGCGAAGGCCCCGTCCTCATCGGCGGACCCGCACTGACAGGCGTTTGGTGCTCGTGCGCCATTGGTGGGTGAGCGGCTAACGTCACACATCGCCCCGTCACACCACCCGAGGCGCCGATAACCGAGTGGAGGCCAGCAATGACCCCAGGAACGGGGCAAAGCCCGGCACGTGACTCGCGACGGCGCTGAGGCCGCGCAGGGCTTTGAAACTTGGTGTGGCCTTGAGGCGCTTCGGCTCAGACTCGACGCGGCGGATGGCGGGGACACGCTTGGTCAGGTCGTGCAGCGTGCCGTTCGCCGCCTTTCCCACGGTCTCGGTGGTGATATTGGACTGTCCTCCGCCCATGTGGGCGACGCCGTTGGCAAGAGGCAGGCCGGGCACGCCGCCCAAGAGTCCGGATATCGGCAAGGTGTCATTGAGCGCGCCCGCGCGCGAGGTAACCGCGCTGAGGACGGGCGATGTGCTCGCCAGCACCGGAGTCGCAGCACCCATTGCGAGAAGGCTTGCCGAAGCTGCGCCCCCGAGGATTACTCGCCACGTGTACAAGAAACTCTCCGTTTCGGATTTGTTGTTGAGATCGACCTGACTGCGGTCTGAAGCCGGCGATTGCGCCTGACCCGGGCATGACCCTAGCATACTCTCTGTTGTAATTCAGTTACTCTCTGGAGCCATCCGACAGGCCGGGCGCATTCGCGCCGCGAGTCCACCAGTCCCATTCCCGTGGTCTCGACCCATGCGCTACGGCCCACATGTCATCCCACGCATTACGACCAAAGTCCATCCGGAATGCCGCATTCGTCCAGCTTATGATGCCGTTAGGCAATTCAACCTGCTGCTCCGGCTCCGGCGTCCGGTCATATCCGTATTGTCGGACATAGATGTCAACGTTTGTGTGATAATTTTTCGCCTCGCGGAAACTTTCCGCACTATAGTGCGGAAAAGTTTCCTCACGACCGTAATATTCCACGATAATCGCGGCATCACCGGGCAGGAGGTGGCGCAAATCCCTGCTATCGTAGCATTGTGGGCATCGCAGGTCCGCGTCTTGCGGAAGAAAAGGGCCTCCTGGAAGAAAAGGCGCCGGAAACCGGCGCCCTATCCTCCACAAAACCCTTAATTTCCATACTGCTGAACGGCGGACTACGGACTTAGCCGGGCATACATCGGCAAAACGCCCCGCCGCCCGCGACGCGCCGAGATTACGAGGTGCTGACGCGTACACACGGGCACCTGTTCTTCTGCGAGGCCGTTTCTTCCCACGCCGCCCAACGCGGATGGTAGGTGATTTGTCATGGCATGACCGCCCGCCCACAGGGTTCTAACGAGCTAGGCGGCGGCTTTTACGCTTACCTTGGTGAGGAGTTGTTCGTAGGCGGTCTTGTCCAGCTGGTCCGATCCCTCGGTTTCCGCGGCCCACACGGCGGCGAGCGCCAGAGCATGCCGGAGCCGATCCGGCCATGACCAGCCGAGCAGATGACCAGGCACCATCCCGGCCATGAGCGCGCCCCGGGCGGACACGGTCGTCACATTCACATCTCCCGCCGCCACGTCGGCCACCCACTCCTGGCCTTCCGTGATGACACGAACGAGATCGTCCCGGGTTTCCGCGACCACCGCGGCGCCCGCCCCGAGCCGGATCAGAGTGCTGCCGAGGGAAGCGTCGCCGCGTACTCTACGATCGTCCGCGAGCACCAGGTCGGGCTTGTGAGTGGCCGCGTGGAGCAACTCTTCTCCGCCGGCGTCAAGGAATACCGGCACGCCAGCATCAGCGGCATATGTCACCAGCGTCCCGTACGTCTCGGCTGGCAGCCCGTCCGGCAGGCTGCCGCTCAGCACGACCGCCGCCGCACTCATCACCAGCCGCCGGTAATCCGCCGCGAACCTGCCCAGCTCCTCAGTGGTGATATAGGGACCTGGCTCGCCGAACCGCAGTATCTGGCCATCAGGGCCCGCGAAATCGTGGATGCGCCGGGGTTCACCGAGGATCTGAGTGAAGGCGGTAGCCACGCCGGTTCTCGCGAGATCTTCCTTGATCAGCTCGCCGCCTGCCCCGCCTGCCAGCCCAGCGACGACAGTATCGTGCCCGAAGGCCTGCAGGACTCTCGCTACGGTGATGCCACGTCCTCCCGCTCGGTAAGCGGGCCGGGAAACGGGATTGATGCCATCAGCAGAGAGTCCGCCGGCGGTATATGAGACGTGCAACGCCGGGTTGAGCGTGACAGCCATGATGACTTCGCCGCTCACGGACACCTCGCCTCCCCAGTAACGTACGGTAGCCCTTGTCTGGAGCGATTATGTACTTTGGGTACCGTGGAGGACGGGTTCGAAGATCTGGATCTTGCCAAGCTGCAGCGCAGGCGGAGCCACAAGTGGCGGCTCCACCCACCGGACATACTGCCCGCGTTCATCGCCGAAATGGACTACGACCTGCCCGAGCCTGTCCGGGCGGCGGTGCGGGCCGCCGTCGATGACAGCGACTGTGGTTACGCGGACCCTTCGGGGCTGGGCGAGGCGTTCGCCCTGTTCGCCGCGGCCAAGCATAGCTGGACAGTCGATCCCGGCCGCGTCCACCTGATACCTGACGTAATGGCCGGGGTCGACGCCATCCTGGGCCTCGCCACCGCGCCCGGTGACGGCGTTGTGATCAACCCGCCGGTGTACCCCCCGTTCTTCGCTCACATCCGGGCCGCGCACCGGCAGGTCGTCGAGGTGCCGCTCAGCCGGCGCACGAGCGGCTTCGAGCTCGACTTCACCGGTCTGGAGGAGGCCTTCGCGGCAGGCGCCCGCGCATACCTGCTCTGCAATCCGCACAATCCAACCGGGCGCGTGTTCACGCCCGCGGACCTGACCAGGATCGCCTCGCTCGCGCTGCGTTATGACGTCATGGTCGTGTCCGATGAGATCCACGGTCCGCTCACCCTGCCGGGCACTCGGCATACCCCGTTCGTGTCGCTCGGCGAGGACGCGGCAGCGAAGGCGGTGACGCTGAGCTCCGCCTCCAAGGCCTTCAACGTCGCCGGACTCAAGTGCGCGGTCGCCGTGGCAGGCTCAGCGGACATGCAGCGCTTGCTTAGCCGTCTGCCGGAATCGTGCACGTTCGGCGCGGGTCTGCCCGGCGTGCTCGCCGCGGAAGCGGCATGGCGTCACGGTGGCCGCTGGCTCGGCGCGCTCATCGAGCAGCTGGACCATATGCGATCGGAGTTCGGAAAGCTCCTGGCGGATCGGTTGCCACTTGCGGCGTATATACCGCCCGAGGCGGGTTACCTGGCATGGGTGGACTGTTCGCAGCTTGGCCTCGGGCCGGAACCAGCCGACGTTTTCCTTACGCGCGGCCGCGTGGCGGTCGGCCGCGGACTGGACTTCGGCTCGGTGGGCGACGGGTTCGTAAGGGTGACGCTGGGCACGAGCAGCGCCATCCTCGCGCAAATCGTGGATCGCATGGCGGCATCGACCGGTTGACCAGCGCAGCGAAGGGGGTGGCCGGCTCACCGGCCACCCCCTTCGCGTTGACCTACGGCTTCGCCGCGGACCTGGACGCCGACGGCCTCCCCACCGCCGCCTCCAGTGCGTCAGCCGCCTGTGCCACACGCTCGACCGCACGCTCGAGGTTGCGGACCACGGGCGCGGCCTGCAGCTTCGTCAGGTTGTCCGTCAGACCGCTGAGCCCGCCCAGAGCGTTGGTGCCGCCGGTGAGGCCGCTCAGAGTGCTGGTGGCCCCGCCCAGGTTGCCGGTGACGCCGCCCAGGTTGCCGGTGACACCGCCCAGGTTGCCGGTCAGGCCGCCCACGCCGCTGGTCAGGCCGCTGGCGAGGCCGCCGGCATTGGGCAGGGCGCCGCCGGCGCCAGACGCGGCGCCGGTCACCGAGCCGAGGGTGCCGCTGATAGTTCCGAGCAACGGAGCCAGGAGCGGTCCCAGGATGGGAAGCTGGCTCAGCAGGCTCTTGACGGCATCCAGGAGACCGGAGGCGAGCGAAGTCACCGCGGAGACCCCAGGGAGGCTGGAGGCTACTGGCAGACCGGGAACTGCCGGAAGACCGAGGGGAGCCGTAACCGGGGCCGCGGGCGCGGGCGCCGCCGCTGCGGGAGCCGCGGGGGCCGGAGCCGCGGGCAGCGGGGCCGAACCCGTCGCCAGGGGCAGGATCGATGTCACCGGCGGAAGCGATGCCACCGGCGGGACCGGTACCGCCGGCGGGACCGGCGGGACCGATGCCACCGGCTGGGCCGGCGCCACCGGCGGGGGCGGCGCCGCGGCCGGACTGGCCGGGTTAACGTCCGCCAACGCCGGACCTGCGGCGAAGGCGACGGTCGAGAGGGCTGCCGCCGAGGCGACAAGCCCTACGGTGAATCGTCGTCTAGTCACGACATACTCCATTTCGGTAAAGCGAGAGCTTCGCCGTAACGATTCGCATGTGATTCGTTACTGTGCGTGAGTACCCCGTATGTCGCTACCGCTAAACCGGCTACACATCGTGACGAGCGAAGCAAGCGGCCAGATGATCGTTGACGATGCCGCACGCCTGCATGGTCGCGTAAGCGGTCACCGGGCCGGTAAACACGAAGCCGTTCTTCCGCAGGTCCGCGCTCAGGGCTTTTGACGCGGGGGTCTGGGCCGGCAGATCGCTCAACGTGGCAGGCGCTTGTCCAGGCTCGGCCGCGTACTTCCACACCAGGTTGGACAGCCCGCCTGGAATGTCGAGGGCGGCCTTGGCGTTGACGATCGCCGCGTTGATCTTGGCGCGGTTCCTGACGATGCCCGCGTCCCCCAGCAGACGCTGCCGGTCGTCCTCAGTGAATGCCGCCACCCTGGCCAGGTCGAAACCGGCGAACGCGGCACGGAAATTCTCCCGCTTGCGCAGGATCGTGAGCCAGGACAGCCCGGACTGGAACGCCTCGAGGCACAGCCGCTCGAAGATCGCCTGGTCTCCGCGCAGCGGCCGGCCCCACTCCTCGTCGTGATACCTAACGTATTCAGGCGCGCTCAACGCCCATGGGCAGCGCAGCCGCCCGTCCGGGCCGGCGAGCGGGCCCCGGGGAACCGGCCCGGTCACCAGTCCTGCTCTTCCGTCGCCGCGCCCGGGTTGTCCGGAGCGCCGTCCTCTTCCTCGGCCCGCGCGCGGCCGGCCTGGCCATGGGTCAAGTCGGCCAGCTGCCGCTGCAGTGATGCGATCTCGATGTCGCGATCACGTATCGAGCGTGCGATCCGATCCAGCGCCTCGTCGGTGACCTGCATGTTGTAACCCCATAGCGCGGTGGGCGGCCGCAGCAGCGCGACATCGGTCGCCGAGACGGGGCCGAGGTCGAGCGGCGCGTGGTCGGCGTGCTCGTAGGCCAGCTCGCCGCCTCTACCGGTCGCGACGGCGAACACGCCGACGAGTATCACGATGATCCCGACCACCAAGACAACAGGCACATGAGCATCGTGCCACGCCTGGCACGCGATGTCGCATCGGCGGGATGGGGCGTGGAACCACAGCCGTTCGCGGTAAAGCTGGGTTTATCATCAGGTGCATGCTGGCGGCCGCCGTACCGGTTGACCCCGCGATGACAACCCTGAAGTCGGTGATTGCCCGCCTGGCGCTGGTGGTGCGTTGTGCTGGACTCGCATATATCGCGGTGCAGATGATCATCTGGAACTCATTTTATTCGGCCGATTTCTTGCGCCTGGCGGCCCCGGTCGCGGCCATGGGATGGGCGGCCGCGGCAGCGGTTTACCTGTGGCGAGGCTCACCACCCCCCCTTTTCGCCTGCATAGACTCCGCGGTAAACGTGGCGTTCGCGCTCGGCGCCCAGGGCGCCGTACCGCCCGGTATACGTGGCCACGCGTTCAGCTGGCTGGCGATCAGCCTGTCGAACCAGCTCATCATCCCCGCGTGGTACACACCCGCATCGCTCTCCGTGCCGCTGGCGCTCGCTTCGCCGGTAGCGTACTGGGCCGGCGCGGTGCGGATCGCTGGCGCTGGGACCAGGGCGACGACCGCCACAGCGATCCTGCTGGTCCTGGTCGCCGGCGTTCATATAAATGGCCGGCGGCAGCTCTACCGCCGTGCCGCCGCGGCCGACGCCGCCCTGGACAGAGCCGACCGGGCCGCCGGCGAGCAGTACGTCATCTTGTCCAGGAACATCGAACGGCGCGAGCATGAGCGCCTGCTGCACGACACGATCCTCAACACGCTCACCGCCCTGGCCCGCACCGGCAGCGATAACGTAGCCGAGGTGGTGAGCCGGTGCAGGCAGGACGTAGCGCTGATAGAAAGCACGCTCAGCGATCCCGAGAGCGCCGGGGGCCGCTACGGCGACCTGCTGGATGGCATCCAGGCTGTCGCCGCCGAGATGCGCTCCCGCGGCCTGGACGTCCATGTCGAGACCACCGGCGATGGAACACCGGTCGTCCCGGCACCAGTCGCCACCGCGATCTCGAACGCCGCGCGCGAGGCGCTGTCGAACGTGGCCGCACACGCCGGCACGCGGGAGGCCTGGGTAGAGATCAGCTTCGTCGCCCCCGACGATCAAGCGCCAGCCGGGCTGCGGGTGATCGTGCGCGACAAGGGCGCCGGGTTCGACCTGGCCCGCGTCGACCCGGCCCGGCTCGGCCTGCGGCGGTCAATCGCCGAACGCATCGCCGACCAGGGCGGGCACGCATCGATATGGTCGTCGCCGGGACAGGGCACCGTGGTGCGCATATCCTGGCCCGCGCCCGCGGAGCGTGGCCAGGCGGCCGCGGAGCCGGGGCGGAGTCCCGGCTGGGAGAGCCTGCCATGACGAGTCATCATGGGATGGTCCGGGATACCACTGAGTTCGGGCTGCTGCGCATGATCGGCGTCCTGGCGGCGATCTTCCCGCTCGCCGGGCTGATCCAGGTGCTGGTCAACCTACGTGACTATCGTCAGCCCGCCGTGGCGGTCGCCGTCTGGCTCGCCCTGTTCCCGGTCGCGTTCTGGCTCGTGCCGCGGATACGCGACGACGGCCTCAGCCGAGGCGAAGCGCTCGCCGCGATCCTGACCGCGGTCGCCGCCGTGGGCGCGATCGGCCTGGAGTACCGCGCGCATGACGCGTCAGGGCGAGTTGACCTGGCCATCCTCGGCACAGCGTGGCTGCTCGCCATGGTCGCGCTGAGCTGCCCGCCGCGGGTCTGGCTTCCCGCCGCATTGATTATCTTCACGGTGCATGCTGTGCTGCTCCTTCGCGCCATGGGTGCGAATCCGGCGAGCCTGGCGCAGCTCGAGGCGGCGGGCTACGTCCTGGCCATTGTCCTGCTCACGTTCGCCGCCTTGCGGCCCACCATCGCCGTGCACACCAGCATTTCCGCGCGACGCGCGGCACTGGCCAGCAGATCGGTGGCCGAACGCGCCGCGGCCGCCGCCGTCGTCGAGGATCGGCGGAGACAGCTCGCGCTGCTGGAAATGGAGGCGCTCCCCCTACTGCGCGCCATCGCCGACGGTACGCTCGACCCCGCCGCCGCTGAGGTCCGGGAGCGGTGCGCCCGGCACGCGGCGGCGATGCGGCACTCCCTTACCTCCCTTACCTCCCTTACGTCCCTTACCTCGCTTAGCGGCCGGGCACCGAGCACGGACGGGCTGCTGGCACGGCTCGAACCTGTGCTGCGGGCGGCGAGCGCGCGGGGACTGCTGGTGGATGTCCAGGTGATGGGCGATCCGGGGATCCCGGCACCGGAGGTGACCCGCGCGGTCCTGGCGACGGTGGACGCGGTGATCAGCGCGCTCGCGTCTGGGTCCGGGTCTGGCTCTGGCTCTGGGTCTGGCGAGGTCATGCTCACGATCATCGCCTCCGGCGATGACGTCGAACTGTATATGACGTTCGGCATCACCGGGCCGTTGCGGGTCAGCCCCGATGTCGCGGAACTGGGCCGGGACGTGCCTGACGCGGCACGCTGGCGGGCGACCGTGATGGCCGAAGAGGCCAGTGGCTGCCTCGAGATCACATGGCGGAAGGCGGTGCGGCTTGACCGGCTTGACCGGCGTAATTGACATCGCGGCCGTGGATGATCACCCGATCATCCTCGACAGCATCGCCAGCTGGGTCATGGCCGGCGACCCTGTCGAGGGCGACATCCGGGTCGTCGCCACCGTGGCGACCGTTGACGCCCTCCTGGCCGGCCCCGGACGCCACGCGGACGTCGTCCTTCTCGATCTCGACCTCGCCGACGGGACCTCCGTCGAACGCAACGTAGCCGCCATCCTCGCGGCCGGCCCGGCCGTCCTTGTCCTGTCCGCCTCCGAGAAGCCAGTCGAGGTCCGGACCGCGATGCGTGCCGGGGCACTCGGCTATGTCTTGAAAAGCGAGCAGACCAGGCAGATACGAGAGGCGATCAGGGAGGTCGCCGTGGGCAGGGACTGGATCTCTCCCCGCCTGGCCCGCATCCTCGCCACCGACGACGACGCCAGCCGGCCCGCCCTCAGCCATCAGGAGACCCGTGCGCTTCAGCTCTACGCCACCGGGATGCCGATGAAGTCCGTCGCCAGGAAAATGACTATTAGCGACGAGACCGCCAAACAATATCTGGGACGTGTACGCGAAAAATACGCACGTGCAGGACGTACGGCAAACACCAAATTGGAGCTGTATCATCGAGCAGTCGAGGACGGGCACCTCCCATCACCTCCCTAGCCGCTAATTCCCCCCCAATGCGGCGCAGGAGTCCGGATGTACCCGTCCTCGGCCTTTTCATCACGTCGGTAATTTACATTTCCCCGGTCACCACTGTCATGACCCCCATTCATGGGTCATAACTAGTAGTAATCAATTAGATACTATTAGGCGGCAGGCACCCCGCACGGAACCGGCCTCAGCTCAGCAGCACTCGCAGCATGAGCCGCAGCAGGTGGTGTCATCGCAGCACGAGCACATCCCGGTCACCTCCCTCCCGATCCCGGAGAACCGGCGGGCACCAGGTTCCCGGCGCCGGGTCCGGGCACTCCGGGCCGGGCATCGCGGCGAGCATGCCGGTCAGCTCGGCCCGCAGCGCGGCGAGCCGGTGCATCTCCTGGTCGATCTCGGTGACGTGCTGTTGCAGCAGCGTCTCGGCCGGGCCGCACGGGCAGGTGCCGGTGTCGCGGACCGCCAGCAGCTCCCGGATTTCCGCCAGCCGCAACCCGAGCCGCTGCGCACCGCGGATGAACAGCAGCCGGTCCACAGCGGCAGCGTCGTACCGGCGGTGATCGCCCCCGGTCCGGGACGGTGCGGGCAGCAATCCGGCCCGCTCGTAGTACCGGATGGTGTCCGCCCGGACCCCAGCCCGCGCTGCCAGCTGTCCCACCGTCAAGGACCCGGTCACCTGATCGACGCTCATACGCCGACGCTAAACCCTGGACCGTACTCCAAGTTCAAGCCCCAGCCGGTACGCATAACACGAACGAACGGTGGTTCCCGGTCACCACGCCGGGAACCCCGTCCGGGCGAGGCAGCTCCTGTGCCCGCGTTATGCCGGGATCGCCTACGCCACGGCCAGCGCACGCTCGGCCGCGTCAAACCGAGCGCAAAATTCTTCATCGCCGGACTCCGCGGCCGCGGCACGGACCGGACGGAGTTCATTGAGCGTCCGGGTCGATTTCACTCCGTCCTCAAGCAGAGCCAACACGGTTTGTCCGGTGGCGATCGCGTCACGCTCGGCACTCTGAGCAAGCTGCAGACCGGCCAGATGCGCAGCCGTAAAGGCGCGAGCGCGCGGTGCCAGGCCTTGATCCAGCAGCTTGTGATACAGAACTTCGGCCTGTGCTCCGTCGCCCAGGTTGGCCGACCCCCGCGCATGGAACTCGATGATGGTGCTCTCGCCGAGCCCTCCTTGGAGCCAGATCGGCTCACCCGCACCGGATGCCCGGTCGAGTTCCCGTTGGGCCCGGGCGATCGAAGACCGGAATGCTGCCGTATTTCCTATTAGGGAAGCCGCAAGCGCCTGCCTGCAAGCGATCATTTCATGAAGCCACGGCAGTGGCTCATAACGCGCCTCATCTGCTGCGCGGTTTACCAGCCTCTGGGCTTGACGCGCGGCATTCCGGCTCGCCCAGTCCGTGTCCGCTGTACTTGCCCGGCTTGCCCGATAGATCGGGATACCTGCCATGTGCGTGAGCACCCACGCGAGGAGAACGCTGTCACCGGCGCTTTCTGCAAGTTCGAGCGCCTCGGTGTGGAGCTGCTGAGCTAGCGATAGGTTCGCCGCATCGAACGCGAAGTAGGCGCTGACATCGGCCAGTTGCCCAGTGCTGACGAGGAGCTCACGGCCGACCGAATCGGTGTAGCTGGACCGCTTCAGCATCCGCCGGGCGAGCTGCCAATGTCGTAGCGCCGGGCGCAGCAAGGCCGCGCCCCCCACGGAACCGCTTTGAAGCCACAGGGATTCCGCCGAGGCCTCCAGGTACTTGACATGAGATGCCGTTACCCGGGAAGGCGCTGCCGCCTCAGGCAGCATGGCCGCTAGCGCGGCACCTGCTGCAAGGCCGCCGAAGCTGCGCCGATCCACGTCCACACCTGTCTCGCTCGCAGCGCCATCCGCCGATAGCGCCGCGTCTGTATCTCCCAGCACGAGCGGCAGCAGCGCCTCGCGCGGCATCGCTACCGCGTCGGCGAAGCCGAGCAGCACCCGGATGTCGAACACGGCA
>Ga0213881_10000409_pt1 | contig 29149 bp, 19 predicted proteins | sample BarmaccoBMER_R08_FD_160104 | JGI IMG/M metagenome (GOLD analysis project Ga0213881, IMG submission 160104) | Barbacenia macrantha exposed rock microbial communities from rupestrian grasslands, the National Park of Serra do Cipo, Brazil - ER_R08 ... | reverse complement strand
TCCGGCCCGACCCCGCCCGGGCCCGCCCCCTCCCGGTGCTTCCCGTCCGGCCCTATCCCGCCCGGGCCCGCCCCTCCGCCCGACATTTCACCATTCGTCCCATTAGTCGGCCACACTCGTGGAAGATTGGAGCCTCGTGGAAGCTTGGGCGCCGGTTTCCGGCGCCCTTCTTTCCATGGGGCTCTTTTCTTCCATGAACGATGTCCTGGGAGCCCGTCGTACCATGAGGCGCTCCCGGCGATGCGAGCCGCTACCACGCCCCCTCCCGCCCGACATTTCACCATTTCACCCGTTTCGCACGCCTCGACATTGGCGATTAGTTGAGCATATGCTTAAAACGATCGCTTAAGGAAGGGGAGCCGTTCCCGATGAGCCCACGACCGTCTGGCGGACAGGCCGCGACCGCCACACGGGTAGCGCTCGTTGCGGGCGCGATCGAGACGCTGCGGGAGGTCGGCTTCGCTGGCGCCAGCGCCCGCCAGATCGCCCGGCGGGCCGGGTGCAACCAGGCGCTGATCTTCTACCACTTCGGATCGGTGCCCGACCTGCTGGTCGCGGCCCTGGAGGAGATCAGCGCCCGGAGGATGGCCGCTTACCGCACCCTGCTCGATCGGACCGGGTCGATCGCCGAGCTGGTGGATGCCGCCCGCGCGATCTTCATCGAGGATCTCGACGCGGGGCACGTGACCGTGCTGGTCGAGATGATCAGCGGCGCTCAGTCGGTTCCAGGCCTGGGGGAGCGGGTCAAGGCGTGCCTGGAGCCGTGGCGGGACTTCGCGGAGACAGCTGTGCGCGAGGTGCTCGCCTCGGCGCCGATCCAGGTTCCCGCGGGTCAGGTCGCCCACGCGCTGGTGGCAGGGATCCTCGGCCTGGAATTGCTGGCCCATCTTGACAGCGACCGCTCCAGCGGCCTCGCGCTGTTCGACCAGGCGCGAACGATCGGCGACCTGCTCGATCGCCTCCGGCCGCTGGCTGGGTTGCTCAACTTGAAGCAAGGAGACACATGACGCAGCTAGATGTGGTCACTGGAGCGTTCAGCTACTCCGGGGCTGCGATCGCGCGACAGCTTGGCGAGGAAGGGCACCTGGTCCGTACCCTGACCGGCCATCCGCAGCGTGCGACTGGGTACGCCAGGGGGGTCCGGGGGGATGGCATCTCCCCGGTAAAAGACGTGCGGCCGCTGGACTTCGCCGGCCCTGGCGAACTGGAGCACTCGCTGACCGGCGCCCACACGTTGTACAACACCTACTGGGTGAGGTTCTCCCGCGGCACAACCAGCCACGCCCAGGCGGTGGCCAACAGCCGTATCCTGTTCGACGCCGCCAAGCGGGCGGGCGTTCAGCGCATCGTGCACGTGTCGATCACCCACGCCGACCCGCGCTCCCCGCACCCGTATTTCCAGGGGAAGGGTGAGGTGGAGGAGTACCTGAAGAGCACCGGTGTCCCGTACGCGATCCTCCGTCCGGCGATCCTGTTCGGCGGGGACGGCGTCCTGCTCAACAACATCGCCTGGCTACTGCGGCATGTGCCGGTGTTCGCCATCGGTGGCCGCGGTGACTACCGCATCCGTCCTATCCATATCGACGATCTCGCCCGGCTGGCCGTCGCTCAGGGCGCGAGCACTGAGAACGTGACGATGGACGCGGTGGGTCCGGAGTCGCTGCGCTTTCGTGACATGGTGGCCGCGATCCGCCGGGCAACGCACAGCCGCGCCGTGATCGTGCACGTCCCAGGCCGGCTGGTCGCGCCGCTCTCGGCCGTCCTCGGCGTGCTGCTCCGGGACGTGCTGCTCACCCCCGAGGAGTTCGACTCGATGGCCGAGGGCCTGGCCGATTCGGACGCTCCGGCCACCGGTCAGATCAGCCTCACCGAATGGCTCTCTCGGCATGGTGAAGAACTCGGCCGCCGCTACGCCAACGAACTGGACCGGCACTTCCGGTAGCCGCCGCGGCCGGAGGCCCAGGCCTATTCGACACGGTCAGCCACGGTTTTCCACTCGCCACACCAGGCGCAGGCCCGACCAGTCCTCGTCGATGGCGGCTACCTTGACGTCGACCAGACCGAGCGGCAAGGCGTGTTCGCGCAGCACATTGTCGGTGATGTCGCTGTGGTGGCCGGCGGCCCGGCGCGGCCAGGCTGCCCAGATAGCGCCGGCCGGGAAGACGCGCCGCGCCAGGCTGGGAAGTTCGGCGGGGATCTCAGCGGCCACGCCGAAGAAGGCGATGAGCACGTCGGCCGGACCGTCCGGACCGGCGTCGGCCAGGCCGGCCGGCGGATCGTCCAGAGCCCAGCCCCGCGGGCGGTTCACGTAGCCGATCCGCTGTCCTGGCTTGAGGCCGAGCTTGGCGGTCTGCGACCGGCGCGGATCGCCGGCCATCACCGCGCCAGGCCTCGCGGCCGGTTCACGAAGAAAAGCCCGGGCCGTGCCCGCACCCGCGTCGATGGCGCGGGCCGTGAGCCGCTACTTCGTGCTGATGACGGTCCATGGGAGCGAGCATGCCACGAACGCGAATTGACGATCTCATTTCTGGCTATATACTCAGTATGCTACTTGGTAGTTTCCCCGGCATCCACCGTAGAAGGGGGGCAGGATGAGCGTCCGTCACGCATTGCTCGCGCTGCTCAGCGAGGGTCCGAAGTACGGACTCCAGCTGCGCGAGGAGTTTGAGTCCAGGACCGGCGAGGTCTGGCCGCTCAACGTGGGGCAGGTCTACACGACGCTGCAGCGTCTGGAGCGCGACGAATTCGTCGAGTCCGACGACGTGGAGACCGATGGCCCGCAGAAGCGCTTCCACATCACCGACGCTGGCCAGGCCGAGCTTGCCCGGTGGTTGCGTACGCCGCCGGACATGTCCTCGCCGCCGCGCGACGAATTGGTCATGAAGATCCTGGTCGCATTGCGCGTTCCCGGCACCGATGTGCGCGAAGTCATCCAGGCGCACCGCCGGTACCTGGTGCAGCTCATGCAGCAATGGACCCGGATCAAGGAGGAGGAGACCGAACACGACCTGAGCCTGGCGCTGGTGGTGGACGCGGAGCTGTTCCGGCTCGACTCGGTCATCCGCTGGCTGGACACCGCCGACGGCCGCATCAAGCGAGCCGGGCCAGACGCCGAACCGCCCGCAACGTCGGCCGAACTGCCGAGAGTCCGGCGTAGGACGGGGGCCACTCGATGACAGCGAGCGGCAGCGAGCGCCGCGCCGGTTGCCGTCCCGGAGGGGCGGTAATTTCCGGCGTGGCTCCAAGCCGGCCGAGCGCAGCGAGGCCTTGGCGCGGAGGAAAACACCGCGAGGTCTTGGCGCGGAGGGAAAAATGAGCATTCTGGAGTTGCGTCGCGTGTCCAAGGTCTACGGCCAGGGGGCGGCCGAGGTGCACGCCTTGCGTACGATCAGCCTGTCGGTGGACGCCGGCGCGATGGTGGCCGTGATGGGACCGAGCGGTTCGGGGAAGTCAACGCTTCTCACTATCGCCGGCACTCTGGAGGACCCGAGCGACGGCGAGGTGCTCATCGGCGGCATGGACGCGACTCATATGCCCCGCAACGAGAAGGCCCGCCTGCGCCGCCGGGCCATCGGATACGTCTTCCAGGACTTCAACCTGCTGCCGGGCCTGACCGCCGCGGAGAACGTCGCGCTGCCGCTCGAGCTTGACGGCGTTACCGCCCGGCGAGCGCGCCAGGCCGCCCGCGGCGCGCTCGAACGGCTCGGCCTTGCCGATCGCGGCGGGCATTTCCCCGACCAGTTGTCCGGTGGCGAGCGGCAGCGGGTCGCGATCGCCCGCGCGATGACCGGCGAGCGTCAGTTGCTGCTGGCCGATGAGCCGAGCGGCGCGCTGGATTCGGTCAACGGAGAAGCGGTGATGCGGCTCATCCGCACCGCCTGCAAGTCGGGCATGGCCGCCGTCGTGGTTACTCATGACGCCCAGCTCGCTTCCTGGGCGGACCGGGTGGTGTTCCTGCGCGATGGCCGGATCACCGACCGGGCCCAGCCAGCCGGGCCCGAATCGCTGCTGCGGCCAGAGGGGCACGGCCGATGAGCACCATGCTGCACCAGCGACCTGCCGCCAGCGCGGGGACGCCGAACGGGGGCGTCCCCGCCCGGCGGGCCGTCTTCCGCTGGGCGATACGGCTGTTCCGCCAGGAGTGGCGCCAGCAGTTGCTGGTGCTCGGGATGCTCGCCGTCGCGGTGGCCGCCACGATCTGGGGCGCTGGCGTCGCCACCAACACGCCGCCGCCACCTACCGCCACCTACGGCACCGCCAACGCCATGATCGCGCTGCCGGGCAGCGATCCGCACCTGTCTGCCGACATCGCGGCCATCCAGCAGAAGTACGGCCCGATCGACCTCATCGAGGACCAGGTCGTCGCGAGCGGCACGACGCAGAACATCGAGCTGCGAGCGCAGGATCCGGCCGGTCGTTACGGCGCGCCGCTGCTCGCGCTGGACTCCGGGCGTTATCCCAGCGGACCCGGCCAGGCGGCGCTGACCAGCCAGGTCGCGAGCTTGTATGGCCTCAAGACCGGTGACACGTGGCATGAAAACGGCCGAGCGTGGCTGGTCACCGGCATCGTGTCGAACCCCACCGACCTGCTGGACGAGTTCGCTCTGGTTGCCCCCGGCCAGGTCAGTTCGCCCGATCAGGCGACGATCCTGCTCGACCAGCCGGCATCCGCCAGCCAGGACGGCGGCCCAGGCGGCCCCGGTTCCCCCGCAGGCCCCCGCGACCCCGGCCAGTCGGTCTTCCCCGGTCTGCCCGCGTCCGCCAGCGTGTCGCTCGCCGCGCAGACGGGTGGCGCACAACTGAGCCCGGCGACCATCGTGCTCGTGATCGCCGTGCTGGGCCTGGTGTTCATCGGCCTGGTCTCGGTGGCCGGGTTCACCGTGATCGCCCAGCGGCGGCTGCGCGCGCTGGGCATGATCAGCGCGCTCGGCGCCACTGAGCGGAACGTCCGGCTGGTCATGATGGCCAACGGCGCCGTGGTGGGAGTCACCGCGGCGGTGATCGGGGCGGTCGCGGGTTTCGGCGCCTGGTTCGCCTACGTGCCTGGGCTCCAGTCGGCGACCGGGCACCGTATAAACCCGCTGAACCTTCCGTGGTGGGCGATCGTGGTGGGGATTCTGCTGGCCGTCGTGACCTCGGTCCTGGCCGCCCGGCGTCCGGCCCGTGTCGCGGCGCGGATCCCGGCCGTGGCCGCTCTGTCCGGTCGCCCCGCCGAGCCGAAGGGACTGCACCGCTCCGCCCTGCCAGGCATGCTGCTGATCGGCGGCGGCATCGTCTGCCTGCTGTTTTCCGGCGGCTGGGGCGGTAACAGCGGGAGCGACAGCCTGTTCCTGCTCGTCGGCCTGGTCGCCACCATCGTCGGCATCTTCTTGTTCGCGCCGTTGTGCGTGACCTTGCTGAGCGTCGCGGCCGGCGCGCGCGTCCCGGTCTCGGTCCGGATCGCGCTGCGCGACCTGGTCCGGTACCGGGCCCGTTCCGGCGCGGCGCTCGCCGCCACCACGTTCGCCGTGTTCCTGGCCATGCTCATCTGCATCATCGCCAGCGTCCGGTTGTCGGGTACGCTCAACGCGCTCGACTACTCCGGTCCGAACCTCACCAGCAGTCAGCTCGTCGTCTACACGAGCGAGCACGGGCCGGACGCTGGTGACTCCGCCGCGCTGACCCAGAGCCAGCTCAACACGCTGCGACATCAGGTGGACAGCTTCGCGGCGTCGGTGCACGCCAAGTCGATTCTGCCCCTCGAGACAACCGGGGCGACACTTCAACAGCAAGGCAGGCAAAACAATAACTTCTCTGGAACGCTGTATGTGGCAGACCCTGCGCTGCTCGCACGATATGGGATAAATAACGTCGACCCTCGCGCCGACGTCCTGACCATGCGTCCCGGCCTGGCCGGCGAGCCGGACATGCAGCTCCTCTATGGCGACCTGGGGCCGCAGGGCAACCCGAGCGTTCTGGCCAACCCGAAGATCGACACCGTGAGCGGCCTGCCCAGTGGCACCTCGGCGCCGAACACGGTCATCACCATGCACGCGATAACCGCGCTGCACCTGCGGGTGCACGTCCAGGGCTGGCTGATCGACACCCCGCGGCCGCTCACCGCGTCGCAGATCAGCGCGGCGCGCCAGCTCGCGAACGCCGCCGGTGTCAGTATGGAATCCAAGTCGGGAGAGCTCGCGCTGGGGCAGATCAGTGATGGAGCAACCGCGCTCGGGCTGATCATCGCGCTCGGCGTGCTGGCCATGACGGTCGGCCTGGTCCGCGGCGAAACGGCCCGGGATCTGCGCACGCTCACCGCCACCGGGGCGGCCGCCACCACCCGGCGGACCATCACCGCCGCCACCGCCGGCGCCTTGGCCTTGCTGGGCACAGTCCTGGGCACGGCCGGAGCCGCCATCGCCGGCCTTGCCTGGGCGCACAGCAGCCTGTCCGACACCTTCGGCGGCGTGCCGAGGCTCGATTACCTGCTCATCCTGGTCGGCTTGCCCACGATATCGGTCATCGGCGGCTGGCTGCTGGCCGGCCGTGAGCCGGCCGCGATCGCCCGCCAGCCGCTCGAATAGTCAGCGAGCGAAAGCGAGCGCCGCGCCGGTTGCCGTCCCAACGGGGCGGCAATTCCCGGCGTGGCCCCAAGCCGGCCGCGCGCCAGCGTGGCCTTGGCGCGGAGGAAAACACAGCGGAGGAATAAGAGGCGCGGCCCGGGTCCTGGGGTCTGCTTTCGCTCCAGGATCTCGGCCGCGCCGCGGACCACGCAGCGCAGCGGATCGTCGGCCACCACAGTGCCGATGCCGGCTACCTTCTCGATCCGCTCGGGGAGTCCGGGCAGCAGTGCTCCGCCACCCGCCAGCCGGATCTTTCCCCGCACCACGTCCTCGGCCAGCCCGGCCGGTATCGCCGACAGGATCTCCAGCACTTGCTCGGCGATCGCGCTGACAACCGGCTCGATCGCGGCGGCGACCAGCCAGCCGGACACGCGTTCGGCTCGCGGCGTGCGGGTGGCCGCGTCGATCCCGACCGTCTCGACCCGCTGCGTCTGGCTGGGATCGCCGCTGTTGAGGCCCAGCGTCATCTTCAGTTCCCTGGCGGCACGCTGGGACAGGATCAGTCCGAGCTCGTTCCTGGCCAGGGCGATGATGGCCTCGTCCATCGAATTGCCCGCCTTGCGGAGCGATACCGCCCGGGCGACCCGCCAGCCTGCTACCACCGCCACCTCGGTGGTACCCCCGCCGATGTCGACGATGAACCCGCCGGACCCGCTGCCCAGGTCGAATCCCGCTCCCGCCGCGGCCGCCACCGGCTCATCGATCAGGCGCACGTTGTAACGGGGACGGCGCACGCTCAGCGCGGCCAGCACCGACCTTCGCTCCACGTCGGTGGCGCCGCTCGGCACGCAGACCAGCGCGTTGGGCCGCAGCGGGCCGTTGTGCCGGCGGGCCCGGCGCAAGAAGGCGTGCAGCATCGCCGCCGTCGCGTCCAGGTCGGCGATCACGCCGTCCCGCAGCGGGTGGAGGACCTCGATGTCCTGCGGTTCCTTGTCGGCCAGGGCGTCGGCCGCCGAACCGACCGCCGCCACCGAGCCGGCCGAGGTGTCGATGGCGATCGCGGACGGCTCTTCCAGCACCAGGCCACGTCCGGCTACCCAGACGAGTGTGTTGACCGTGCCGAGGTCGATCGCCACGTTTCCGCGCAAGCGCATGCTGCTCACCTCTGTTGGGGGTAGGTCCAAGTATGGCGCTTGCGACCGCTCAGCGACGCGACGGTCGCGTAGATGGTGAATTGTGACCATTCCGCCACTGTGCAGGTGTTATGTTCGTTGCGTCGCAGGGGTGGTCCTTCACCAAAGACGGGGAGCGGGTTCATGCGGTTTACGCGCGCGCTGACTAAACGTGCCCTCGCGGGCCTGATCGTTACCATCTGTGCGCTCGGTGCCGCTATCGGTTCAGTCGTTATCGGTTCAGCCACGGTGGTGGCCGCGTCCCCGGCGGCCGGCAAGTCGTCCGGCCGGACACCGGGCTTGAGTATCACCGTGCTGAACAACCTCGCTGTGACCGGGGGCCCGGGCATATTCCATGTCAACCATAGAGCCACCCAGGATCCGCCGGCGTCGGCCGACTGCGAGCAGCAGTATCAGATCGCCTGTTACGATCCGGCGCAGCTCCAGCGGGCCTACAACCTGCCCGCGCTGTACCGCGGCGGCATCAACGGCCGCGGCCGGACGATCGTCGTGGTGGACGTGTTCGGCTCGCCGGCAATCCGGGGCGACCTGTCCCAGTTCGACAGCGCCATGGCGCTGCCGGACCCGCCCTCACTGAAGATCATCGCGCCGGCCGGGCGGATCCCCGGCTACGATCCGAACAACGCCGATATGGTTGGCTGGGCCGGGGAGACCACTCTCGACGTGGAGTGGGCGCACGCTGTCGCTCCCGGCGCGAACATCCTGCTGGTTGAGGTGCCCGAGGACGGCAACGGCAACTTCATCGGCCCGGCCGTCAAGGCCGAGAACTACGTCGTCCAGCACCACCTCGGCGACGTGATCAGCCAGAGCTTCAGCGGCGCGGAGCAGTCGGCCGGGCCGATCAACTCGCTGCGTTACGCATACCAGAACGCCCAGCGCAAGCGCATCACCGTGCTCGCCGCGACAGGGGACACCGGCGCCGCCAACACCGGTGCGGATGGAACCACCTATTACACCTATCCGACCGCGAACTGGCCCGCCACCGACCCGCTGGTCACCGCCGTCGGCGGCACGAACCTGGGCCTGGACTCCAACGGCAACCGCACGTCGGCGGACACGGTATGGAACGACACTTACAACCAGGACGTGAACCAGTTCGTCTTCAGCGACAATGGCCCGAACCCGCTCGCCACCGGCGGCGGTAAGTCCGCCCGCTTCCGCCGGCCGTCCTTCCAGAACGGCGTCAAGTCCGTGGTCGGCGGCAGCCGCGGCGTTCCGGACATCTCGATGAGCGGCTCCTGCGCCGGCGCGGTGAACGTGTACCAGAGCTACGGTGGCCTGCAGGCCGGCTGGTACGCGGTGTGCGGCACCAGCGAGTCGACCCCGCTGTTCGCCGGCATCGTGGCGCTCGCCGCGCAGAAGGCCGGCCACTCACTCGGACTGATCAACCCGGCCCTGTACAAGCTCGCGGCTTCGCACGCACCCGGCATTGTCCAGGTGACCTCGGGCAATAACACCGTCTCGTTCAGCCAGAACGGCCGCGCGTACACCATCCACGGCTACTCCGGCCGCCGCGGTTACAGCCTGGCCACAGGCGTCGGAACCATCAACGCCCAGTACTTCGTCCCCGAACTGGCTCGCCTGGGCTAATCGGTCCGATTGTGTGAGTTATAGTCGTCAGGCCAGGTGGTGCCCGCAAAGAAGGAGCGTTCATTGCGCCTTTCCAGGAAGCTCGCCGTGGTCATCGGCATCTGCGGGCTTGCCGCCACGACCGTCACCGCAGCCGCGACCGCCACTCCGGCCGCGACCTCGACAGGAGCGGCGTCAGCAGGGGCCGACGTGATCGTCACGCCGATGATCCGTCACATCGGCGCGACACAGTCCGCGCCGACCACCACGGCGCAGTGCGAGCGGCTGTACTCCATCGCCTGCTACGAGCCCGCTCAGCTCCAGCGGGCCTATGACCTGCCCGCCCTGTACCGCAGCGGCATCACCGGGCGGGGCACCACGATCGTCATCGTGGACTCCTTCGGCAGCCCGACCATCTCACATGACCTGGGCGTGTTCGACAGCACTTTCCATCTGCCCGCGCCGCCGTCGCTGCGGATCATCGCGCCGGCCGGGAAGGTGCCGCCCTACAACCCGAAGAACTCCGACATGGTCGGCTGGGCCGGCGAGACCACGCTCGACGTCGAGTACGCGCACACCATCGCGCCCGCGGCGAACATCCTGCTGGTCGAGACGCCGGTGTCGGAGACCGAAGGCGTGCACGGCTTCCCGCAGATCGTGTCCGCCGAGGAATACGTGCTCAAGCACTACCACGCCGACGTGATCAGCCAGAGTTTCAGCGCCACCGAGCTGACCTTCCCGTCCAGGGCCAGCGTCCAGGCGCTGCGCGGTGCCAACTTCGCCGCTCAGCGAGCCCATGTCACGATGCTCACCGCCTCCGGCGACAGCGGCGCGGCCGACGTCGGACTCAACGGCTCCACCTACTACCTCTTCCCGGTGACCTCCTGGTCCGACAGCGACCCGCTGGTTACCGGGATCGGCGGAACCCAGCTTCACCTGGACGCGGCCGGCAACCACACCGCGCGGGACAACGTCTGGAACGACACCTACAGCAGGCCGACGAACGAGTTCGTGTTCGGCGATACCGGCCCCAACCCCGACGCGGGCGGCGGCGGGAAGTCCGTCCTGTTCAGCCGCCCGGGGTACCAGAACGGCGTCAAGAACATCGTCGGCAACGCACGTGGCGTACCGGACATCTCGATGAGCGCGGCCTGCAACGGCTCGGTCGACACCTACAGCACCTTCGCCGGTGCCCCGGCCGGATGGTCCCAGACGTGCGGTACCAGTGAGGCGACTCCGCTGTTCGCCGGCGTCGTGGCGCTGGCGGCCCAGATCGCCGGGCACCCGCTCGGGCTGATCAACCCGGCTCTTTACCAGATGTCCCTGCACGGCCTCCGGGGCATCGTGCCGGTCACCACCGGCAACAACACCGTAAGTTTCCGCCAGAGCGGCCACGCGTACACGATTCACGGTTACAGCGCCCGCGCAGGTTACAGCCTCGCCGCGGGCGTGGGCACTGTCGATGGCCGGTATTTCGTTCCCGAACTCGCTGCCCTCGCTGGTTGAATGCCGTCATTACGGGGAAGCACCACCGCCGTTCGTGAAAATAGATTGAGAACCTCCAGCCGCCACTCAGCTAACGGTCAGGTTGGTAGTGCTGACTGAAGAGGGCGCGATCGAGGGTGGAGTGAAGGTATGCAGGACTACGGCGGATATGGCGGCCAGCCCGGATACGGCACTCAGCCGAACTACGGAGAGTACGGCCAGCCTGGGTACGGTCAGCAGCCCGGTTATGGCGGTTACGGCGGGTACGGGCCGCCACCGCCGCCTCCACCGGGACCGGGACTGTTCCGGTACATAGCGGTGGCGGTAGTGGCTGCCGCGCTGGGTGCGGGGCTGGTGGTCGGGATCGATCACACCGGATCGAGCACGCCGGTTGCCTCGCCGTCCATCGGGTCTTCCGCACCGGCTCAGCAGCCTCAGCAGCAGCCCCAGCAGCAGCCGCAGCAGGGCCAGATCCCGATCGGTGGCGGGAGCGGACTCAGCTCCGGGCAGCAGGCCGTCGTCAGCAAGGTCTCGGCCGGCCTGGTGATCATCAACACGTCGCTGCAATATCGCGCCGAGCAGGCCGCCGGGACCGGCATGGTGGTCAACTCCGACGGGCTGGTACTGACCAACAACCACGTGATCGAGAACGCCACCAGCGTGAGCGCGACGGTCGTGGCCACCGGCAGGACATACAAGGCCAAGGTCCTGGGCTACGACCAGACCGGGGACATCGCCGCGATCCAGCTTCAGGGCGTATCGGGGCTGCGTACGATCTCGACGGGCGATTCATCCAGCGTCAAGACGGGTGACAGCGTCATCGCGATGGGCAACGCCGAAGGCGGCAGCCAGATCGTCCCGGCGCCCGGTCAGGTGACCGGGCTCAACCAGACCATCACCGCGCAGGACGAGAACGGCATCCAGACCAGCGAGACGCTGCACAATATGATCCAGACCAACGCGGCCATCGTCTCCGGCGACTCCGGCGGCGCGCTGGCCAACACGTCCGGTCAGGTCATCGGCATGAACACCGCCGGGAGCAACGTTCAGTTCTCGCAGCAGCAGGCGGCCGGTTTCGCGATACCGATCAACACCGCGATATCGGTGGTCAACCAGATCGTCGCGGGACACGGCAGCTCGACGATCTCCATCGGCTACCCGCCGTTCGTCGGCATCTTCCTTCCGTCGTCCAAGAGCGGCAACCCGCAGATCCAGGCCCAGGACCAGGCTCAGCAGAACGGCGGTTACGCCTACGGGCCTCAGCAGAACTGCTACTCAAACGAAGCGAACATGCCGGTGCCGGCGAACATAGCGCCGGTCAACAGCGGCACGCTGGTCGTCGGCGTGATCTGCAACAGCCCGGCGGCGGCCACCGGAATGACCGGCGGCGCCGTCATAACAGCGGTCAACGGCAAGCCGGTGAGCACGCCGGACCAGCTGCACGCGGCCATCGCTAACTACCACCCCGGTGACACGGTGTCGCTGACCTGGGTGAACCTGTCCGGGAAGTCGACCACCAGCAGCATCCGGCTGACCCAGGGCCCGCCCCTGTAACCCTATCGGGTGAGAGACCGCCAGTAGGTAAGCTGCTCGCCGCCTGGGGTTGCGGTGAAGCCGACCCCTGCGAGCGTGCGGCCGGACGCCGTGAGGCCGGTGATGGCCTGGATACCGGGGCCGGTCAGGCCGTATCCGGTAGGTGTGGTCGCCTGCCACGTCCTTCCCTCCTGGGACATCCAGACGACCACATCCCGCTGCCCCGGCGTGGTGCCGAACATGCCGGTCACCGTGAAACCGCCTTCGGCGGCAGCCATGGCGGTGACCTGGGCCGTTCCCGCCGGCACCGGCAGGACAGACTCGGTCCAGGTGCGGCCGCCGTCGCCGGACCGGGCGGCGAACGGCACCTGTCCCGCTGCGGTTAGTGCCATGCCCGTGGCGACCACGGTGCGGCCGGTGGCGGCGACATGCTCGAGCACCGCGCTCTTCGCACGGCCCGCGTCTCCCGTGCCTGGCGGGAGCGGGAGATCAGCCTGTGTCCAGGTCCTGCCTTCGCGTGATGTCCAGACGGCAGGGTGGGTGCCATGCGAGCCGACCGCGACGAAGCCATGGGCGGCGACGGTAACCACCAGCATCTGCGTGCCGCCCGCCTGGGGCGCCCCTACGCTGGCCCGGTGCCAGCCGGCCTGGCCGCCCGCCCACCAGGCGGCGGCGATCGTGTTCCGCGATACCCGCTGGTATCCCACGATCACGTAGCCGCTCTGGCTCGCGGCCGCGCCTCGGGTGACGAGGCCTCCCGGGGCGAAGGCGGGCTCGCCGTCGGCGGCGGACCAGACGCTGCCATCCTTGGAAACCAGGACGATCGGGTGACCGGCGGCCGCTCCGTTGCCAGTATTGCCAGTATTGCCAGTATTGCCGGTATTACTGGTGTTGCTCGTGTTGCCGCCCCCGACGGCCAGCCATCCGGCGCGGCCGTGCGTGACGCCGGTGAGCTGCTGAACGCCGGGCCGGTCCAGCACCGCGTCGGCCCGGCCTGTCGCGCGCCGCCATGTGCGGCCGCCATCGACGGTGATCCAGGCCGCGGGAAAGCCGTTCGCGGCGCCTGCCACGATCTGCGTGGCGCCGTTTGCGGCGATGGCGTTGGCGGCGAGCTGGGGCTCCACGGCGCCCGGTATGCCGGTCAGGCTGAGGCTCCTGATCCCGCCCACGGGGCCGGAGAGCGTGATGAGACGCTGGCCGCCGCCCGGGGCTGTGGCCGGCGCACCGACCCCGATCACGGCGCCTGTCGTGGTGACGGCCACGCCGGAAATGGCTTCGGCGGCATTGCCGAACGCGGGAGTTTGCCGCCACATGGCGCCATCGCGGGATACGAACGCGGTCAGCATCCGGCCGGACTGGCCGGTGATAACGGCATTGAACTGGCCTGGTCCGCTGTTCATCAGCCCGGGCACGAAGCCAGCGGGGGTCGTCAGGCTGGCCGCGAACGTCCAGGCCGTTCCGTTGCCTGAGCGATAAACGTCCGCGGCTGGGAGTCCGTTGACCGTCGCGGACCTGACCAGCACGAACCCGTCCGCGGTCGCGGCGGCGTCGGTGAACTGGTCCTTGGCGCCGTGATCGATCGGGACGAGCACCTGCCGCCAGCTCCCGCCGCCGTTGTCACTGAGCCAGGCAGCACTGAGCCAGGCACCACTGGCGCGGGCATTGGGCACGGTGACGTCCCCGGCGATCAGGATCATGTTCCCGTCGGACGCCACCAGCCTGATATCCGCCGCCCGGCCCCGGCCAGCCGGGAGATGAAGCTGGCTGGCGCCGAGCCGGCGCCAGTGGTCACCGGTGGCCGAGAGGAAGACCACCGGCGTGGCCTTGGCCTGGTCGCCGTCCGGCACGTTGGCTCCCGCGGCGATGAAGCCGCCGGGCGTCCTCTTCAGCACGGTGACCCGGTCGCCGGCCCGCCGCGGCAGGCCCGTAGCGGAGACCAGCGTCCAGGCCCGTCCGTTGCCGCTGGTCCAGATCGAGTCAGGGCCGATCGCGGCCCACCGCCCCTGGCCGCCGGCCACGAAGCGGGCTGCGTGCCCCGGCGGCGGCGATCCGCCTCCGGGCGCGGTCAAGGTGCCCAAGGTCCAGGATCGGCCCGCGTTCGCGGATACGAAGAACTGGGCCCTGGGTACCGCCTGTCCGGTCTCCGCGCCCACGGCCACGATCTCGTCGCCAGCGCTCGTGATGCGGCCCTCCGGCTGGACGATGCCACGGGCGCTTGCCTTCGTGTACGGGGTGAAGTCCTGGTCGGCGGTGATCGCGGGAAGGAACGCGGCTCCGCCTGCGGAGCCTGCGGAGCCAGGGGCGCCAGCTCCGCCCGCGGAGCCGAGAGAGCCGGGGGCGCCGTTGTTCCGGTGGCTGTTGTTAGCGCTAACAACAATGCCGACGACAACACCCGCGACGATCACGGTGACCACGGCCGCGACCAGCAGGGCCCGGTCGTGTGAGCGGCTCCAGCCCGGCATTCTTCCCGGTGGATCGCTTTTCGGCGAACGGATGCGGGACGTGGGGGATCCGGGCGGGGGTGTGGCGGGCCGGCCCCGGGAGGGGGATTGCCGGGCCTGGCCGGTGGACCGCCCATTTCGGGAGGCGGCCGGCCGGGTTCCAGAGGCGGGTTTCCGGGACTCGGCTCCAGCCAGGCCCGGCAATGGGATAGGCCCGGTGGTCCGGGCGGGCTGGAAGGCCTGGCCGGGCTGGAAGGCCTGGCCGGCCGGGCGGTCGAATTCGAAGCCTGGCGTCGTCGGTACGGGCTTCAGTCCGTGCGCCGACGCGGGGGTCCGGCCGTTGCGATGCCTGCCCGGACGAGGCCGCCGCCCCTCGAATTCGTAACCCGGAGTGCCCGGAGCGCCCGGAGTACCAGGAGTGCTCGGGGTGCCCGGAGTGCCGGGGCCGGATGGCGGTTGCTGGATCGCGCGCGGATCGGTCAGGTAGGCAATCGGCTGCGGTCCTGTGACCCAGGGGAGTGGCTGCGGGCCGGTTCCGGAGAGAAGCGGTTCGGTCTCGGATATATACGGGAATGGCTGTGTGCCGGCCGACAGCGGAGGTGGCATGATCCACGGCGATTGTCCGTCGGCAGCCACGAAGGGATCGGTGTTCGGCCCGCCTCCGGCGAGGCCTCCCGAGAGGCCGCCGGCGAGGCCGCCTGAGGAGTCCCTCGGGGGGTCTCCCGAGAGGGCTTCCGGCCGGCCGCGGACCGGCCGCCCGTCTAGGCGTCTTCCGGCTCCTCGGCTTCTGCCGGATGGAAGCCATCCGCTGGACCCCCCTGCAAAACCGTGATTGCTGACCGGGTCCGTGCTCACTTTGCCTTCCCTCCAGAAGGACGCGCGCATGGGCGGGAAACATCAGCTGCAATGTCGGCCCTGGTAGGGGACGGCATGTAAGATAATCGTAAGAATTGTTCGCTGCACGAGCTTGGGTGCTATGGGTGTAAATTTGCGCGAAGAGTCTTGAGCGGTCCTAGGAAGCGCATGTTTCGGCTTGCTGAGGGTTGTTTGAGATGGGAAGTACTCCGTATACGGAGGACATGTCGAAAATGTAGCAGCCACCGGACGTAGGGTCAATGCACCGGCGATTTTTCTTCCCGGGGAATTTCTAGCGGGGATTATGCCGTCAATCTCAGGCGATGACGAGATCCAGGCTCTGGTCCGCGCTTACGCGGACGCTCCAGGGCATCTCATCCGGCGCGCGAACCAGGCTCATACTCAACTCTGGGCCGAGGCCGTTCCGGTGGACATTACCGGCTCGCAGTACTCCATCTTGTCCGCTCTGTCGGCGCACGGCGACCTGGACCAGGCGACCGTGGGCCGGCTCACCTCGCTCGATAAGTCGAGCGTCGCCGAACTGGCCAGGCGGATGGCTCAGCGTGGACTGCTCCAGCGGAGGAAGGACGAACGCGATGCGCGCAGACGGGTGCTGCGTATCACCGAAGACGGGGCCCGGACCGTGGCCGAGGCCGCACCGTATGTCAATCGTGTCGGACAGCGGCTTCTGGCTCCGCTGGATGAGAGCGAACGCGCCCAGTTTCTGGATTACCTGCGACGCGTAGGCGACTTCGCCGGTCGCGAGTAGCGCGCCAGATATATCCCCTTCCTATGCCCTCCGTCCGTTCTGTAATCGTTTGATGAACGAGCGGCGTGCCATTCCGAATCTGAGCGCTTTGTCTACTCGCCAACAACTCAGAGGGGCTGGCCGTTGAGGGAGAGCCATTCCGTTACGGCCGCCGAGGACCAGGCGGCGTGCCGGTCGGCGAACAGTGAAGCGGCCCGTTCGCCGCTCCATCCGGGCGGCAGGAGCGACAGCGGCAGGCCGGGGTCGATGGACGGGAAGCGGCGCCACGCGTGCACGAGCTCGACCAGCCGGGCGAGCGGTCCAGAAGCAGCAGAAGCGGCGAACTCGCCCAGGAACTCCTCGTAACGCTCCTCGATCATGGGCAGGTCCCAGGCCTGGGCGACCAGTCCGGCCAGCGACCCGCCGCCACGATGCGAGGCGACGAAGACCTGGCCGTCGGCGATCCCGGCTTGACGCAGGACCTGCTCCACCTCGAGATGTCGTTCGGCGTGAGTGGTAAGCCACACCCCAGGTGCCGGGCTGCCCAGGCCGGCCCAGCCCAGCCGGGTTCGGAGCAGATGCCGGGCGGCACGGTCGGTCTCGGGAACGCGAGCCAGTACGAGCAGCCAGGATCCATCCCAGTCGCGCTGGGCGCCGGTGAACGCGTAGATCCGCTCGGTGCCTTCGGTGAGCAGTCGCTCTCCGGCCCCGGTCAGCCGCCATCGCACCCGCCTGCCCACCCGCTCAGAGACGATCCAGCCATCGGCCGCGGTCCGGGCCAGCGCCTGGCGCGCGGCCTTCTCTTCCACCCCCAGCCGGCCGAGCACCTCAATGAACGCCGAAGTCCATGCCGTGCCACCCGTGGGCAATACAAACTCGCCCGCCACGGTGAACAGCAGTCCTCGTGCGCTGTCCGCGCCCGCCGCGTGGCGGCGGGACAGCGCCGGCTGCCGACGCGACGGCGTCGGCTCGCGCCCGGATAGCGCGGATTCGGCCAACGGATTCACCAGAGAAGTCTAAACGCCCACCTGTAAAGCGCTACAAGATCTTGACAGATATTCACGACGGTGTAGAAAATCGAATCATGACGAGGGTCAGCTTCCAGACCGATCCGAGCTGCTACCGGCACTGGCGGCTGACGATCGACGGCCCGGTGGCGACACTGGCCATGGACGTCGACGAGAACGGCGGCCTGAACAACGGCTACGAGCTGAAGCTCAACTCATACGACCTGGGCGTGGACATCGAGTTGTACGACGCGGTGCAGCGGTTGCGGTTCGAGCACCCCGAGGTCAAGGCGGTGACGATAACCAGCGCCAAGGACAAGATCTTCTGCGCGGGCGCGAACATCCGGATGCTGGCCACCGCCTCGCACGAGTGGAAGGTCAACTTCTGCAAGTTCACCAACGAGACCCGCAACGGCATCGAGGACGCCAGCGAGAACTCCGGCCAGGTGTACCTGGCCGCGCTGAACGGGACGGCGTCCGGCGGCGGGTACGAACTGGCCCTTGCCTGCGAGCGCATCATGCTGGTCGATGACCGTTCGAGCAGCGTGTCACTGCCGGAACTGCCGCTGCTCGGCGTGCTGCCCGGCACCGGCGGCCTGACCCGGGTGACCGATAAGCGGCATGTCCGCCGCGACCTGGCCGACTACTTTTCCACCAGGTCAGAGGGCCTGACCGGGAAGAAGGCGGTCGCCTGGAAGCTGGTGGATGAGGCGGTGCCCCGCGCAAAATGGGACGAAACTGTAGAAAAACGAGCGCAGGACCTCGCCGCTGCCTCAACCCGCGCCGGAGCCACTCAGGGCATAACCCTGAACCCCCTTCATAACAAACGGACTGACCGCTTCGTCCAGTACCGCCACGTCGCCGCAGAGCTTGACCGTGCCGGGCGTGCTGTCGCGATAACCGTGCGGGGCCCGGACGATGACCCGCCGGCATCCCCCGCCGGCATCAAGGACGCGGAGTTCTGGACGCTCGCCATGACGCGTGAGCTGGACGACCTGATCCTGGACCTGCGCACCAACGAGACCGAGCTCGGCAGCTGGGTCTTGCGCACCGAGGGTGACCCGGAGAAGGTCCTCGCCTACGACCGGTTCCTGCTGGACAACCAGGACCACTGGCTGGTCAACGAAATCCTGCTGTACCTCAAGCGCACGCTGAAACGCCTGGACGTCACCAGCCGGAGCCTGATCGCGCTGATCGAGCCGGGCAGTTGCTTCGCCGGCTCGTTGCTGGAGCTGGCGCTAGCCGCCGACCGCAGCTACATGCTGGACACCCCGCCCCCCGATGCCCCGCCCCTAGACGGGGCGCCTTCCGATGCCCCGCCCCCCGACGCCCCGCTTCCCGGCGGCGCGCCTCCTGACGCTCCGGCCCTTGACGGCGCGCCTTCCGATGCCCCGGCCCTTGACGGCGCGGCTGGCGAGGACCGCGCCGTGATCCGCATCGGCGCGGCCAACCTTGGTCTGCTCCCGATGTCGAACGGCCTCAGCCGCCTGGCCACCCGCTTTTATGGCGATAAATCCGGGTATAACGCCATAAAGGACATCGTAGGCCGTGACCTGGCCGCTACGGAGGCAGCGGAACTCGGCCTGGTCACGTTCGCCCCCGACGACCTCGACTGGGACGAAGAGGTTCGCATCGCCCTCGAAGAGCGGGCCAGCTTCAGCCCGGACGCGCTGACCGGGATGGAGGCTAACTACCGGTTCGCCGGACCCGAGACCATGGAAACCAAGATCTTCGGCCGCCTCACCGCCTGGCAGAACTGGATCTTCAACCGCCCCAACGCGGCGGGTCAGCAAGGCGCGCTCAACAGCTTCGGCACCGGCCAGCGCCCTCAATTCGACCGGAAGCGAGTTTAGGTAAGACCATGACCACGCCGGACTATGGCGAAAAGATCCCGAACAACGTCGGCCTGCGCGACGACCGGCGGCTGCAGCGTGCCCTGGAGTCCTGGCAGCCGAACTTCCTGTCCTGGTGGCAATCCATGGGTCCCGCCCTCAATACCAAGGACGTCTACCTCCGCACCGCGGTGAACGTGGGGCGCGAGGGCTGGGCCCACTTCGCGCACGTGCCCATGAAGGACTACCGCTGGGGCATCTTCCTGGCCGAGCGGGACGCGCAGCGGACCATAGCGTTCGGCCAGCACAAGGGCGAGCCTGCCTGGCAGCAGGTACCCGGAGAGTACCGGGCTGACCTGCAACGGCTGATCGTCATCCAGGGCGACACCGAGCCGGCCAGCGTCGAGCAGCAGCGCAACCTGGGCGCCACCGCCCCGAGCCTCTACGACCTCAGGAACCTGTTCCAGGTGAACGTGGAGGAAGGCCGCCACCTGTGGGCCATGGTCTACCTGCTGCACGCCTACTTCGGCCGGGACGGCCGGGAGGAGGCGGAGGAGCTGCTGCACCGCAACTCCGGCAGCGAGGACGCGCCCCGCATCCTCGGCGCGTTCAACGAGGAGACCCCGGACTGGCTCAGCTTCTTCATGTTCACGTACTTCACCGACCGGGACGGCAAGTACCAGCTCGGCACGCTGAAAGAGTCCGCCTTCGACCCGCTCTCCCGTACGTGCGAGTTCATGCTCAAGGAAGAGGCGCACCACATGATGGTCGGCACCACCGGCGTCGACCGGGTGGTGGAGCGTACCGCGCAGCTCATGACGGAGAACGACACTGACGACCCGACCGCCTATGGCGCGATCCCGCTGCCGGTCATCCAGAAGTACCTGAACTTCCACTACAGCGTCTCGCTCGACCTGTTCGGTGGCGAGACGTCCACGAACGTGGCCAACTACTACACGGCCGGGCTGAAGGGCCGCTGGATGGAAGAGCGCCGCAAGGACGACCATCAGCTGACCGATCACTCGATCATGGTCGACGCCCTCATCGAGGGTCAGATCGCGCAATCCGAGGTAGCCGCTCTCACCGGCCTGAACACCGACCTGCGGCGGGAGTACATCGCCGACTGCCAAAGCGGCGTCAATCGCTGGAACAAGATCCTGGCCGATGCCGGCCTGCCCCATCGGCTGAAGCTCCCCCACGTAGCGTTCAACCGCAAGGTCGGTGCGTTCGCCGGTGTCCAGGCCACTCCGGACGGCGATCTGATCGCCGAGGACGAATGGGCCCGGAAGCAGCGGAACTGGCTGCCGACCGAGGTCGACAAGACGTTCGTCCGTTCGCTGATGAAGCCGGTTCACGAGCGCGGCAAGATCGCGGCGTGGATCGCCCCGCCGCGCAACGGCATCAACGGCAAGCCCTTCGACTACGACTACGTCCACCTGACCTGATTCGATGGAGTGCGCCATGCCGGAGCGGTTCAACGCGTGTGAATATCTGCTGGACCGCCGCGTCGAGGCCGGCGATGGCGCCAGGCTCGCACTGACCGGGCCGGCCGGCGACCTGACCTACGCCCAGCTCCTGGACAAGGTCCAGCGCACCGCGAGCGCCTTGAGACACCTCCGCCTGGAGCCCGAACAGCGCATCGTCATGTTCATGGCCGACTCACCGGAATTTGTAGCGGTGTACCTGGCGGCAATGCGCATCGGCGCGATCCCGGTGCCGGTGTCCACCATGCTCCACGCCGATGGCCTGGCCGAACTACTGCACGACTCACGCGCCCGCCTGCTGGCGATTAGCCCTCAGTTCGCCGACCTGGCCGCCGCGGCCACTGCGGCCGTCGCGGCGGCCGGACATGCCACGGAACTGCGAGCGGTGGTCGACCCGGAGCGGTTGACGGCCGCCGCGGCCGAAGGCCCAGGCCAATCCAATACCGAGCCGGATCCGGCGATCTACCCCACGACCGCCGACTTCCCGGCGTTCTGGCTCTATACCTCTGGTACCACCGGCACACCCAAGGCGGCCATGCACCGGCACGCCTCCATCCAGGTGGTCTGCGACACCTACGGTGCCCAGGTGCTCGGCATCCGCGCCGACGACCGCTGCCTGTCCGCGGCCAAGGCGTTCTTCGCCTACGGGCTGGGCAACTCGCTTCTGTTCCCGCTGTCGGTGGGAGCCTGCGCGATTCTCGAACCCGCCCCGTCACGCCCCGATCTCCTCGCCGAGCGCGCCAGGGAGTACGGCGCCACGCTGTTCTTCGCCGGGCCGACGTTCTTCGCCGGCATGCTCCGCGCCGGCCTGCCCTCCGATGCCCTGACCGCCGCCGGGGTGCGGCTCGCCACGTCAGCCGGCGAGGCCCTGCCGAAAGCCCTGTACGAACGCTGGACGAGCCACTTCAAGGTCGACATCCTGGACGGCATCGGGATGACCGAGATGCTGCACATCTTCTTGTCCAACCGCCCTGGCCAGGTCCGTCCGGGCACCACCGGCGTCGCCGTGCCAGGGTACGACCTGAAGATCCTCGACGAGTCCGGCGCCAAGGTGCCCGCGGGCCAGCCCGGGACGTTGTTCGTCCGCGGCGACTCCACCGCGACCGGGTACTGGTCCCGGTTCGCTGCGTCCCGGACGATGTTCCAGGGCGAGTGGCTGCGCACCGGCGACACGTACGTCCAGGACGCCGACGGCTACTACACCTGTCTGGGGCGCACCGGCGACATGCTCAAGCCCAGCGGCATCTGGGTTTCGCCCGCTGAGATCGAGGGCCGTCTGCTCGCCCACGACGCCGTCGCGCAGGCGGTTGTGGTCGCCGGGCTGGACGGCGACGGGCTGGAGAAGACGGTGGCCTACGTCGTACTGGAGCGGGATGCTACCGTGACCGAGGTGGAGCTGATCGAGTTCTGCCGGGCGGGGCTTCCGGCGGTGAAGCGGCCGCGCCGCGTGGTCTTCGTCGGCTCCTATCCCGCCACCGCGACCGGCAAGGTCCGCCGCGTCGAGTTGCGGGACATGGCCACCAAGCTTCTTGCGGAAATCACCGAGCCTCTGCTTGTTAAGGATGGCGCATGATCGACGGGCTGCCGTTGATCGACGTGCATCTGCACCCGGCCCACCGCAATGGCCTGAAGCTGGACTGGGACGTGTGGGTTCAGTCCAAGTTCGGCGGTGCGGAGGTGCGGGCCCTCTACGACCAGGACGGCGCGATGAACCCGGACCGCTTCGACGCCCTCCTCGCCGCCGAGGGCGTCGATGTCGCGATCGTCCTGGCCGAGTACAGCCCGAAGGTGACCGGCTGGCAGACCGCCGAGGAGATGCTGCCGTTGGTCCGGCACAATCCGGCCCGGATCAAGTTCGCCGCCAACATCAACCCGCACCTGCACTATCCGGTCGCCGATGAACTGAGACGCCAGCTGGACCTGGGCGCGGTCGCGCTGAAGGTGCACCCGGTGCACGGCGGCTTCCCGGTGAACGACCGTGCGCTGTACCCGGCGTATGAGATATGCCAGGCGGCCGGGATCCCGGTCGTCGTGCACTGCGGTACGTCCACGTTCCCTGGCGCGATGAACCAATTCGGCGACCCGATCCTGCTCGACGACGTGCTCCGCGACTTCCGTTCGCTTCAGCTGGTCCTGGCCCACGGCGGCCGCGGCTGGTGGTATGACGCGGCCGCGTTCCTGGCCCTGTCCGACGAACGCGTGTGGATCGAGCTCTCTGGCCTGCCGCCGTCCCGGCTCCAGACGTACTACGCGAAGCACAGCTGGGCCAGGCTCACCCGCAAGATGATCTTCGGCACCGACTGGCCCGGCGTACCCGGCATCGCCGCGAACGCCCGCGCCGTCGCGGCCCTGTGCCCCGACGACGAGACCACCGCGCTGGTGCTGTCCGGCAACGCCGCCCGCGTGTACAACCTGAAACCAGCTGCCTAGCCGATTGCCTAGCAGGCCGGGGGATGTGGCCGCGCCTGACGCCGCGCATCCTGGCGGTTGTCATGATCATAACTCGAGGGTTGGCCTGCAATTTCACCTGCAATTTCACTCGAAGATCACGCCGATATCACACGGTACCTGGTGCACCATTTCGAGCTGATTACGCTGCGGTAACGCGAGATCGTGCGCACCCGCACGATCTTGCGGTAATAATGGTCAGAAAGCTACAAGGCGGGAGTATGGGGAAGGTGCGAGATCGTGAGCTGCGGATTGCCGCGGAATTGCTCCGGTCTGCCGAGCAGGGTCGCGGCCGTGTTCTGCTTATCGAAGGTGAAGCTGGGATCGGTAAAACCGAATTCCTCCGCGAGGTGGTCCGCGAAGCCACGCGCCGCAATTTCGCGGTGGCCGAGGCGGTCGCGGACGAACTGAGCCAGCACATGCCATTCGCGCCATTGATCGCTGCGTTGAGATCACCGCTTGGCGACCTGACCGGCGACGCCTTCCGGCCGGGCGCGCCCGACATCTGGATGCCTGTGGTGTACCAGATCCGGTCGCTGCTTCAGCGGCGAGCCGAGGACTCCCCGGTGCTGGTCAGCCTGGATGATCTGCAACACGCTGACTCCGCCACGCTGTTCGCGCTGCGTCTGCTGCCTCAGCAGCTCATATCGCATTCGCTGGCCTGGGTGCTGGCCCGGCGCACGGTCCAGCCGCGCGGCCCCGCGGGCGCGCTGTTCGACCTGCTGCGCGACGACGGCGCCAGCCGCCTTGTCCTGGCCCCGCTGGCCGATGACGCGGTGACCGGCCTGATCTCCGATGTCATTGGCGCCGCCCCCGACGCCGCGCTGACCGCGTTCGCCTCCGGCGCGACTGGAAATCCGCTGCTGCTGACCGAGCTTGCGCTGGGACTTCGCGAGGAGAACCTCATCCGGATCAGCAACGGTACGGCAAGCCTGGTGTCGGCTGACGTTCCGCGCCGCGTGCACGCGGTCGCCCAGAGCAGGCTCGACGGCCTACGGGAGACCGCCCGTCAGATGGTGGAAACCGTTGCCGTGCTGGGTCCGGCCTTCCGCCTCGAAGACCTGGCCGAGATGCTCGGCAGCAAGCCGGCTGTCATACTGCCGCCGGTCAACGAAGCGGTCGCGGCCGGCCTGCTCACCGTGACCGAAGAGAACTTCGCATTCCGGCACGAGCTGATCTGGCGGGCGATCGCCGATGCCATCCCGTTGCCCGCCCGGCAGGCGCTGCACCGTCAGTTCGGTGAACTGCTGCTGGCTCGCGGCGGATCGGCGCTGACCGCGGCCGCCCATCTGCTCGAGGGAGCCGGCCAGTCGTATCCGGCGGTGGCCAGTGGTCTCGACGCCGCGGTGGAGGAGGTCCTGCGCTCATCGCCGCAGGCGGCCGCCGATCTGGCGTTGCGCGCGCTGGAGCTCACCGAGGCCGCCGATCCGGTGTGGTTCATCCGGACCATGCGCGCGGCCAACGTGCTGGTCGCCGCCGCCCGGCTGGATGAGGCGGCCGACGTGGTGCATGCGGCGCTGGCCCAGCCGCAGCCACCGGAAACCGACACCGAACTCCGTGGCACGCTCACCTCGGTGCTGTGCCTCCAGGGTCAGGCCCAGGACGCCAAGACCGAGGCCGAAACCGTGCTGAGGCGGCCACAGGCCACCGGCCAGCTACGCGACGAGGTTCTCATCGCGTACCTCCAGGCGCTGATGGCGCTTGGCGAGAACGCGAAGGCCAGGGGAGTCGCGGAGGATATCCTCGCCGAGTTCGGCGAGCACGGCGAGGCGGCCCTGGCCGGAGCGCTGAGCACGCTGGCCGCTATCTGCTGGAACGCGGGACGGCTCGACCAGGGACTCCACTTCGCCAGCGAGGCGGTGCGGCGCACGAAGCGGATCAGTCCCGACGCCCGCCACTTCCAGCCCTTGCTCGGATTCGCCGCACGGCTCATCGACCTCCGTCAGTTCGATCAGGCCAACGCCGTCATCCAGGCGGCCGCGGATAGCGTCCACGCCTTCCGGCCGAATTTGTCCGAGGCCATCCCCCCGATTCTCCAGGCCCGGATCGACCTGGCCACGGGTCAGGTCGATTCCGCTCGCGTGGCGGCCGAGCAGGCCCTGGCCATCTCCGATGATCTGGGTATCCGGACCTACAGCGCACTAGCCCATTCAGTGCTGAGCGTGATCGCGCTACGCCGGGGCGATCTGCGCGCCGCCGGGCGGCACCTGCGTAGCCGGCCCGATGTCACCCACTACACCGACGGCTACGCCCGTACCGAGAGCCTCCTGGCTTACGCCCAGTTCGTGGAGGCCGAGGCGGGCCCCCAGACGGCGGTGAAGGCACTCAGCGGTGTCTACGCCGGGCTGCCCGCCCACCGGCATGTGCTCGTCGGAGAGCCGACCGCCTCAGCTTGGCTGGCCCGCACCGCACTGGCGGCCGGGCGCGCCGAGCTGGCCTCTGACGTGGCCGACGCGGCTGACCGGCTTGCCCAGGCCAATCCGAGGTTCGAAGTCGTCACGGCGGCCGCCGACCATTGCGGCGGCATCGTCGGCAACGATCCCGCGCGGCTGGCTAATGCGGCGGCGATGCATCCCGATCCGTGGGCGCGTGCCTCTGCGGCCGAGGATCTCGGCATCGCGCTGGCGACGGCCGATCCGGGCCAGGCCGTGGAGCATCTCGACGAAGCCCTGGGCGGATACGGCACCACGGGCGCCGAACGAGACCTGGCCCGGGTCCGGCGCCGGCTGCGCCGGCTGGGCGTCAGGCGACGGCACTGGATGTCGGCCGGGCGTCCAGCCGTCGGCTGGGCCAGCCTCACCGAGACCGAGGTCGCCACCTGCAACCTCGTCGCGCAGGGACTGAGCAATCAGCAGGTCGCCGAGCAGATGTACGTCACCGCGAACACCGTCGCGTTCCACCTGCGGCAGATCTTCCGCAAGCTCGGCATCAGTTCCCGCGTCGAGCTCGCTCGCCTGGTCGCCGAGCAGTCACCGGGCTGGGCAGACGGTTCGCGAGATGGTGGGGACTTCGGAGATCCCGGGCCCCCTGGCTGGTCCCGAGGACGGTCACGTGGCTAGCTGCCGCCCCGTCGGCGGCGTCCAGGTGTCGTTACCACCGCCACGGTGGCCGGCGGACTCCGGAGTGAGTGCCACCGGCGGCTCCGATGGGTGCGGCTGTCGTGGATCGTGCACCGGAAAGACGTTCCGCTGGCCGGTCAGGTCGATGATGCGCCTGACCGCCGGGGAGATGGCGATCAGGTGCATTGAGCCGCCCCGTAGCTCGGCGCGCCGCCCGGTCAGCCCTAGCGCTTGCAGGCCGGCGCAGTCCATGAAGGAGACCGCTGACAAGTCGAGCAGCAGCCGCGTGCTGTGCATGCGCATTATCCGTAGCAGGCCCTCCTGGAGAGGATCTGCCAGGCACAGGTCGATTTCTCCTCCGACCCGGACGACGGTGTAGCGGTCGCCGGGATGGACGCTCAGCGTTAGGCCCATGACGCTCCCTGATCATTCTGTTTGAGAACCCAGACTCTTACGACATCGATGGCGCCATCGATGTCGTTGGAACCGGACAAATCCCCCACCCAACGCGATGAATGGCGCCATCGTCATGTTGAGAGCGGCGGTTCCTCCGGCGAGTTGGGGTTCCCGTACAGGTTGTAAGAGGAACCGCGGATAGACGTCCGGGCTCGCGGCGCCCTATCCGTGCGACCTCTTACCCGTGCGGTCTGGCACGGCATATGCCGTTGCTTTCGACCCTGCCGGTCCACGGCGCTCACCGTATCCCCCACCCGGATAGTCATATTCCGGGGGTTCCACCAGAGGAACCGTCGGTCCGCGGCGAGTAAACTGCGGCAAATGTCCCGAAATTTCAGGACAGAGGCCAGGTTGAGGCCAGAGCGATCTCCCTCAGTTAGCAATGTGAAGCGTTATTCCCCGTGTTATCGGCCTATCTGTACGGGGGATGTGGCCGGCGGAGGCATCCCCCGAAACTGGACATCACCTTCAGCAAGGCGACGCAGTCGGATCAATCCGCGGTGCCGCGGCTGAAGGCCCAGGCCAATCCGCGGTGCCGCGGCCGAAGGCCCAGGCCGATTCAGCGCCGCGGCCGAAGGCCCAGGCCATTCAGCACAGCCATGATTCATGTCGTCCAGGTCGGCCAGCAGGCCTTCTTCGTCGGTTTTACCTGCCTCAATGACCTGGATTTAGAGGGGGAGAGATGAGCCAGGAGACAGGGTGCTCCCCGGCCGGATCGGTCGGCTGGATGTTCCGGGAGCTGACGACACAGCGTAATGCAGGGGTGATCCAATGGTTGACCGGGGTAAGGAACTGGAGGAAGTAGCCCATGCGCTGCACCGCGCCGCCGGCGGACGGGCAGGCGTGGTGCTGCTGGTCGGAGAGCCTGGCATGGGCAAGTCCTCGCTACTGGGCGAGGCCCGGACCGCCGCCGCCGCGAAGGGCTTTTTCGTAGCCACCGCCGCCGCCAGCGATTCCGAACCGCTTATGCTTCTCTCGTCGCTGCTGACGGCGTTTGGCGAACCGCCAGAGAAGGCGGCGATGCTGGTCCGCGGCACGGTGGCCGGCGACGTCCGGCTGCGGCTGCGGCTGATCCGCCTGATGCGGACGCGCCTGGAAGAACGCATCAGCGCTGCTCCGGGCCTCATCTGCCTGGATGACGTCGACCGCGCGGACCCGGCGACGTTGCTCACCCTGCGGATCTTGACCCAGCACCTGGCGTCGGTCCCGCTGCTCTGGCTGCTGGCCCGGTCGGGCGGGCACCAGACGGACGCGGGGCGCCTGTTCGATCTCCTGGAACGCGAGGGTGCGGCGCGGGTGGAGTTGCGCCCGCTGACCGATGCCGCCGTGACCGCGCTGGTGGCTGATGTGCTCGGCGCGGAGCCCGATTCCGGACTGCTCGCGCTGACCGCCGGAGCAGACGGCAATCCGTTCCTGCTCACCCAGCTACTGGAGGGGCTGCGCGAAGAAGGCGCCCTCGACGTCAGCGCCGGTCATGCGGTACTGGTCTGCGATAAGGTACCTCAGCGTTTCCGGCACCTCGTGCGTGACCGGATGGCGAGCCTTACGCCGCGGACCAGGCAACTGCTCGAGGCCGGTGCCGTCATCGGCTCGTCGTTCGCCCTTGAGGACGCGGCGGAGATGCTCGGCCTGCTACCGGCCAGCCTGGTTCCGCCACTCGAGGAAGCGCTCGCGGCCAGGTTCGTGATCGCCGACGACGAGGCGATCGCGTTCCGGCACAAGCTGATCTGGCAGGCAGTCATGCGGAACATCCCGGCCCCGGCACTGCGCGCGCTACATGGTCAGTATGGCGTGATCCTCCTCAACCGGGGCGGACCTTCGATGACGGCCGCCGCCCATCTGCTCAACGGTGCCCGCCGTGGCGACAGCCGGCTGCTGACCGGTCTGGACCGGGTCGCCCGGGAGGTCTTGCCGTTCTCGCCGTCGACTGCGGCCGACCTCGCCACCCGGGCCCTGGACCTTACCGACAGCATGGATCCGGGGCGGGACGAGCGTCTCATCACCGCGGTGGAAGCCCTTACCGCCGCACGGCGGCTGCCCGCGGCGACCAGCCTGATAAAGGAGGCGCTGGCCGGCCCGGCGTCGACGGCCCTGCGGGCCGAGCTCCGCTGCCTGCTTGCTTCGGCCTTCTTGATGTGCGCTCGTGTCGAGGAGGCGAGGGCGGAAGCCGAAGCGGTGCTGGCCATGTGTTACCTGCCTGCCCGGCTCAGTGACCGGGCGCGGGTCGTCCTGCTGCGGGCGCTGGCCCAGCTTCCGGACCGGCGGCTGGCCGCTGGACAGGCGACGTCGATCCTGGCCGCACCACACAGCGTGAGCGACGATGTGATGCTCGCCGCGCTGGCGGTTCGGGCCGCCATCACCTGGGATGACGGGCGCCTCTCCGATGGGCTCGAGCTGTCCCGCCAGGCGACCGCGAGCGTTGCGCGCGATTCGCCAGGCGCAAGCGCCTTCCAGCCTCACTTCGACCTCGCCGCACGGCTCGTCGACATCTGTGAAT
>Ga0213881_10000408_pt1 | contig 29152 bp, 24 predicted proteins | sample BarmaccoBMER_R08_FD_160104 | JGI IMG/M metagenome (GOLD analysis project Ga0213881, IMG submission 160104) | Barbacenia macrantha exposed rock microbial communities from rupestrian grasslands, the National Park of Serra do Cipo, Brazil - ER_R08 ... | reverse complement strand
CCTTGCCATCGCGCGGGGTAGCCGACACCAGCGCCGCTAGCTCAACTGGCAGAGCAGCTGACTCTTAATCAGCGGGTTCGGGGTTCGAGTCCCTGGCGGCGCACACACTTTCACCAGGCAAAACGATCCTCGCTAGATCGATTAACTTGATCTCTGTCCATCGAGTTGTCCATTTTGGCGTTGTACGCTGCCGTTATGGCACGCAGGAAGCAGGCTCCGAGGGACCTGACCGGCATCCGCCAGCGGGGCTCTACTTACCAGATCCGGGTCTCTGCCGGGTTTGACCCGGTGACCGGGCGGCAGCTCATGCTCAGCGGTTCGGCCAACACCGAGGACGCCGCGATCGTGATCCGTGATCGGCTGCGCCAGCAGGTGCGCGACAACACGGCAGCACGGACGAAGGTCACGTTCGGCTACCTGCTCGATGAGTGGCTATCCGAGCATCAGGTTGAGGAGACGACCCGCGACAGTTACCGGCTTTTGATCAATAGTTTCATCTGTCCGGCACTGGGCACCACTCCCCTAGGTCAGCTGTGTCGGCAGGGTCCGCGCCCGTTCGAGCAGCTTTACGCCGAACTCCGCGCGTGTCGACGTCGATGCCGCGGTCGCGCTTTTATTGAGCACCGCACGTCCAAGCCGCACGACTGCGACGATCGGTGCGTCGAACACGTATGCAAGCCGCTTGCCGTCTCGTCCATCCGCCAGTGCCACGCGGTGCTCAGCGGCGCACTGAGCGCTGCCAAGCGTTGGGGCTGGATCACCGTCAACCCGCTGGACGCCGCCCAACGGCCGCGCATCCCGCAGCCACAGCCGGATCCACCTTCTGCAGAGGAAGCAGCGAAGATCGCAAACGCCGCATGGGCGCAGGACGCCGATTGGGGCACGTTCGTCTGGCTGACCTTCGTCACCGGCGCCCGACGCGGCGAACTGGTAGCGCTGGCATGGGAACACGTCGATCTGATTTCTGGATTGCTGACCATCCGCCGCAACCTCGTCAGGCGCAACGGCACAACGATCCTCAAGGGCACCAAGACGCACCAGATGCGGGTGATCAAGCTCGATCAGGACACAATCACGATCCTGAGCCAGCACAAGGCACGCGCTGAACAACGCTGCGCCAACCTCGGTACTAGGCTTGACGACGACGCCTTCGTGTTCTCCTACGCGCCCGACCACCGGCGCCACTGCGACCCCGACGCCATCACCCACCGGTACGCGAAGATGGCCGCCGACCTCGGCATCGACACGCATCTGCATGCCCTGCGCCACTACAGCGCCACCGAACTGCTCGCTGGCGGCGTCGACCTACGCACAGTGGCACGTAGACTCGGCCACGCAGGCGGCGGCGCCACCACGCTCAAGGTCTACGCCGCCTGGCTCGCTGGCGCCGACACCAAAGCCGCCGACCTCATCGCCTCCCGCCTCCCCCGGCCACCCCAGATATTCGACGAGCTGCTCTAACCGGCGACCGGAATCTCGACGCCGAAAGATCCGATTCGAACCCGTCACATTCACTACCGAACCCGTCACAGGCCAGGTGAACTCGTCACAGCGGTTGTGACGGGTTCACCCATAAGCTAAGCAGGGAAAACATCTTCTGTGACGAGTGTGACGGGTTTTCGGGAACCCGTCACACTCGTCACAAAACTTGTCTGAGACGCCCTTTTAGGATGCGCGCTCAGCCGTGACAGGTTCGGCCCCCGAAACCGACATCACCGCGTGCCGCCGGGTTACGACTAGCCATGCCAACGCCCGGCACAACCAGCGATGCTTGACAGGCCACTTGACACACAACGCCGGTGGTGCTGCTCAGCTCGTTTGGGGAAACGACGCAGTGCGGTCAAGGCCATAATTAGAATCAAAAAGAACAGCTCTGGCAACGGCGAGGTACACGCCGTAGTACTTTTCCGCCAGAATGGGGACGTCTTGCCCGGCGCGTCGCCAGAGAGCGATGCTGCGTTCCATATCATCGGCACGGTTTTGCAACAAGCCGGCCAGCGCAGGTGCGTGTGCAAGGTCACGGCGTTCACTGAGTGTTTGGGCAGCTGCTCTCAACATGTCGGGAATGTTCATGCCACCACCTCTGTCTCAGCTTCAGAGGCCGCTGTTTGCTCAGTGGCGACACGCTGGTACGCGGATCCTTGACCATCGAAATCGACACTGCCCAGTGTGGGCAACCACGAAGCTCCCGGCAAGCCCACTCAAAAATTACAGCCCGACGACCATGACATTAGTCTCAATTTTAGTCATCAGTGGAGATATGACTCGAAGTTGTGGATGCGCAGCCTGATGGAGGGCGCGGCGTATCTTCCCAAGTGATCAACCGATGGATGCCGGCGGACGAACGCCGGTGGGAAGGACGCCGATGTTGAGGATAGTGGTTGACGAGTCGAGTCCTGCGGAGCTGGCGGCGGGTCTGGGCGAGCTGGCGCGTGAGGGGTCGTACGCAGATGGACCCAGTGCTCGACGGGGTAGTCATAGAACGTGAGCAACTCGTCGCGGTCATTTGTAATCTTCGCGACCGCCTCGGGGACACGGCGCCGTAGGCGGAAGCGAGGCCTGCACGGCGTCGTCGGTGTGGTGACAATCTTCGGTGTTGCAAATCTGGATTCGTGGTTTGGTCGCGGCCTGGTTCTGTACGGCAGCTTGACCGGGGCTGGACCTGACCCTCTCGATCCTGGTGGGGATCGAGAGGTCCACAGCGCTATACCGAACGGTGTTGGACGTGTTTGATGCCCGCGGGAAACCCATTAGATGCCCGATTTGTTCCCTTTGAAGTGGCTAAGGGGTTTGCCGCTGCACTTCGCTGCACGACGAGGGCTCCCTTCGCCTTAATTGCACTGCGCCTCTCGACATCAGTGGCTCGAAAAGCTATAAAGCCGGGAAGGCCGCTGGTCACGCAGGAGTGCCTTATTAGGAGGTGCAGTGGCTCCACCAACGGCAGACGATGACCGTGATAACAAGATAGTGCAGCTCGCCCTAGCAATCCTCGACGAAGAATTAGCTTCGTGGGTAGAGAGTCGGCACCGAGGTCGTGCGTCGCGAGCCGACGTTGCCTCAGAGCCAGACGCGCAGAGCCGAGATACCTCGTGATCTGCGTCCGCTGCGGGAGGGAGAACGCCGTCTCGCTTCGCTTCTGCGGCAACTGTGGTACCCAGCTAGGGCCAGCATGCCCGATATGTGGCTTTGAGAACCCTCCAGGGTTCAAGTTTTGTGGCGGGTGCGGCGTCCGGCTACAGGATGTTCGAGCCGACGATGCTCGGGGCGAGCGCCGGCAGCTCACCGTGCTGTTCTGCGACATAGTGGGAGCCACGGTACTGTCCCAGCTTCTCGACCCGGAGGACCTTGGTGAACTGATCGCGGCCTACCAGAATGTTTGTGGGGACGCGGTGCTTGCTCACGAGGGCTACATTGCCCAGTACCTCGGCGACGGCGTGTTGGCGTATTTCGGATATCCACGGTCCCACGAGGATGAAGCGCAGCGAGCCGTCCGCTGCGGTCTGGACATCCTCGAAGGCATCAAGACGCTGCGTGACAGCGGAAGACTGCCTTCCGGGACTGCATTTCAGGTCCGCCTTGCCGCGCACACGGGGCGCGTCGTCATAGGACCGGTGGGTGCAGGTGGCCGGAGGGACAAGCTCGCCCTGGGTGACACACCGAACATCGCGGCGCGTATCCAATCCAAAGCGGAACCCGGCACGCTCGTCATCAGCGAGGTGACGTGGAAGATCGTCGAGGGCTACTTCACGGGCAAGTGTCTCGGTGAGTGGCGGCTCAAGGGCGTATCTCAACCGATGCGACTGTGGCTCGTCAGGAGCGAGAATCCCTCGAGAGAACGCGTCGAGGTGGTCAGCCAGTTGACCACGTTTGTTGGCCGCGACCGGGAGTGGTCGGTCCTCGAGCAGACGTGGGAAGATAGCCGCGCCGGGCACAGCCGCTTCATTCTGTTGCGCGGCGATCCCGGGATGGGCAAGTCTCGCCTGGCCCAGCAGCTCTGCGAGCAGGTGCAGTTTAGAGCGTCAAATCTCATCAAGATGCGTGCAACGCCATATAACGGCAGCAGCGCGTTCCACCCAGTGATCGAGCTGATCGAGCGCACATTTGCCCTGAATGCCCTGCAGACCCCGGCCGAACGTTTGGACCGGGTCGAGGAAGGGCTCGCCGGCCTTGGTCTCGCCCACGTCGAGGCGATCGTGCTGCTGTCCTCGCTGCTGTTGGTACCTTCGGACGATCGTTACAGCCCGCTAAGCCTATCCGCGGCGCGCCGACGCACTCACACCCTGCTGCTGCTCGTCGAGTTCATCACCGCCCTGGCTCAACCTGGACCGACGCTGCTGCTGGTCGAGGACTTGCACTGGGCAGACACCTCCACCCTGGAATTTCTCGAACTGCTGGTCAAGACAGCGCCGGACGTGCCGCTGTTGGGCATCTTCACGACCCGGTGTGAGTTCGAGGTGGATTGGGACGCCGAACCTGCGGTGCGCTCGCTTGAGCTGTCTAGCCTCCCGCGCGCCGAGGTGGAGGCGATGGTACGCAGCGTGGCGCTGGGCAAAGCGTTACCCAGCAAGGTGCTTCGCCAGATCGTGGTTCGTTCCGAGGGGGTGCCTCTGTACGTCGAGGAGCTCACCCGGTCGATCATGGACTCGGGGATGCTGAGCGAGAGGACGGTTTCGTGGGAGGCGGTCGGCCCGGTCGCCACCGAGATTCCCACCTCGATGGACGCCTCATTGACCTCGCGTATCGATCGACTCGGAGCGTCTAGAGCGACCGCGCAGCTGGCCGCGACAATTGGCCGGGAGTTCAGCTTCCAGCTACTCAGGGCAGTGAGCGAGCGCGACGAGGCAACCATTCGTCAGGACCTCGAACGACTGGTGCATGCTGGTCTGGCGTGGTCTGTTGACGACAACGCGGACACGTTCGTCTTTAAACACGCCCTTGTTCGCGACGCCGCCTACAACTCACTGCTGCGCTCGACACGTCAGCGCTATCACAGCCGGATCGCCGCCGCGCTCCAGGAACGCTGTGCAAACTGGGCATCGACACGTCCCGATCTCATTGCTGGTCACCTGACCGCTGCCGGTGAGGACGAGGAGGCCGTTGCGTTCTGGGAGGCCGCCGGCCAACAGGCGCTGACGAGAACTGCCGTCCATGAGGCAGCTAAGCACTTTCAGCACGCGATCGACTGCCTCGCGCGCTTGCCGGCCACCCGCCAAGGACAGCAGCGCGAGCTTGAGCTTCAGGCCCTGCTCGCCCCACTGCTGATGGCCGTGTACGGCTGGGGAGCGGCGGAGGTTGAGCGGACCTGCACTCGGGCTCTGGAACTTGCGCATGATCTAGGACGCCATGATCTCAGCTATGCACCCCAATGGGGGCTGTGGACGAATCGCTACCTACGCGGAGAGTTGGATTCCGCCTTGGAGACGGCTGAAGCCTTGCTCCAGATCGCGCGTGGCAGCCGCATTCCGATGATCGAACTTACCGGACGGCACGCCACCTCCTACACGCTGTTCTGTCGAGGCGAGTACACGCGGGCTATCGAGGAAGCCGATGCAGGCCTCGCGCTGTACAACTTCGACCAGGAAAAGGAGCTGGCTAACAGGTTCGGGCTGTCTTCGACGGTCTGCCTGCGGTCCTCGAGGGGTCACTCTCTCTGGATGCTGGGTCAACTCGACGAGGCAACGGAGGAATGTCACCGTCTGCTACAGCTTGGTCGCGACCTCCGGCATCCACCAAGCCTCGCCGCTGCGCTCGCCTTCTTCATGTATGGCGCTGCCTTCCGCTATTCCTATGTCGGGCAGATGCAGCGCCTGGTCAAGATCGTCGACGAACTACTCGAACTGTCCCGAGAGGAGGGCTTCTTCCTCTGGTACGCCCAGGCCTACACCTACCGCGGGGTGATCGGTCAAGCCCTAGGCGATCACCGGGCTCGGCACCAAATGCTGGAGGGCCTGGAGCTCTGGGAACAGACCGGTTCGCGACTGACTTTAGTGATGATGAACGTTCTCTGCGCCGAGGCCCTTTACCGGCTGCAAGACGACGATGAGGCATTCCGGCGGCTCGATGTGGCCGAGGCAGAGACGGCACGCCAGGAGGGTCTACTCGCTCCAGACATCTGGCGGGTGCGAGGCCGGCTGTTCGCACGGCAGAGCGAGCGCTCGACGGCCGAGGCGGCGTACTGCCAGGCCATCGAGCGGGCACAGAAACAGCATGCCCTGTCACTTGAGCTGCGCGCCGCGCTCGACCTGTACGAGCTACGAACTGAGAATGAAGCAGTCCATGAGTCTCGGGCTGCGCTGACCGCTCTTCTCAAGCGTTTCACTCAGGGTCTCGATCGACCCGAGATCGTCCGCGCGAGCGCCATTGTCCGCGCCCGCGGTGATCCAGCCACCATCAACGGAGAGTGAGAGCCGATGCCGAACCACGTCACCCGCCTCCCCTGGACAGACGACCAGTGGGCCATGGTGCAGCGCATCGTCCAGGAAAGCGCTCGCAAGGCTCGGATCGCCAGCTCGTTCCTTCCCCTGGTGGGGCCGCTGTCAGACGGCCAGGCAAGCGTCCCGGCGCTGGGAGTGGTCTACGAGGCAGTCAACTGTCGGGAACGCGGCGAAGCTAAGCGACGACTCGAAATTGACGACGGAAAGACGTTGCCGCTGACGAGGATCGCCTGCAATGTCTACCTCAAAACCCAGCAGGCCGAAGATCCCAACTTGGCGTCAGTGAAGCAAATGCTCAGCCGTGCTGCCGATGTCATTGGGCGGCTGGAAGACGCCATCGTCTTCAATGGACAACCCAATACGGACCAACCACCGAACTACAACCGCGGCATTCCGAAGGTCTACACGGTCCGAGGTGGTGGGAAGCACGATGGTCTGCTTAGCGCGGCAGACTGCGAAGTGACTGTGGCTTTAGCGAAGAAGGACGGTAACAAGCAGGGTCACAAGGGTAGCGACGAGGTGGTTAGGGCGGTCATCGATGCCGTTCAGCGCCTAGAACGTAGGGGTCATTACGGGCCGTTTGCCTGCGTGTTGGGTCACTCGTTGTACGAGGCAGCCAACACGCCCAGCCGAGGCTCGCTTGTCCTTCCCAGCGACCGCATCGTTCCCTTCCTTGACGGTGGCCCGCTCCGACGGTCCAGTGTCGTGCCACAGGGACAAGGGGTGGTCGTCGCGCTGGCAGGCTCGCCCATCGACCTGGTCGTGGCCAGCGACGTGCATGTCAGCTACGTGCAGCTCACTCTCGAGCCACGCTACGTACTTCGCGTCTCGGAGCGTTTGGTGCTCCGCATGAAACAGCCCGATGCGCGCTGCCTTCTGAGGGCAGTCGGTCCCAACTAGAAAACCGAGTGACCATGCACAGCTCCGCACTGTTCCCTCAGGCCGCGTCCCTGTTTGAGCAAGACAATCTGCCTAACGGCGCGGTACCCCCCGGGACCGCTCCGGTCATCACCATTAGTGCCACACCAACGCACCCGAGCAACACCGTCTTTGTCCAAATGCGACGTGACGGCGGCCCCACGACCTTTCTCCGGACCACGCCTGCTGGCGTGCCTTTCCAGGCTCACCAGCAGTGGTACCGGGTCGCCCTTCCCGCGCTCGAGGAGGGACACCGTATCGACTACCGGGTCGAATTGATCAGGGCCGGACAGCATCTCGCCAATCTACCCGCCGACGGTTCATGGCTGACCGTGATGGGTGATCCCGATGCAGCTGCCGTAGCGGAGGAACGAAGCGTGACGCCTTCGGCCGTTGTTCCCTTCCCAGGAGCCCCGCGCTGGAACTACGACTTAGTCTTCTTTGCTGCGTTGACCATCAACCTCCGGCCCGAGATCCTTGGGGAAACTCCTGATGGATACCGGATAAGCTTCTTCGTTGACACCGGCCATGTGGTCGGCCCGCGCATCAACGCCACGGTTCGCCGAGATGGAGGCGATTGGATGTGCATTCGTCGCGACGGCATTGGGCTGATCGATGTTCGCATTACTTACGAATTGGCCGATGGGGCGCTCATCCTCGACCGTGCAGGCGGATTCTTCGATCTTGGCCCCGACGGATACGCCAAGATTGCGGCCGGCCAGTTCACCGGAACCCCACCCTTCTATGCGACGCCGACGTTTTTGACCGCGCACCCAGACTGGAGATGGCTCAACCGTTGTCAGGGTTTTGGGATTGGCCGGGTCGTGATGGAAGAACTGCGGGTGGAGTGCGACATCTACATCCCGCAGGTGCTGGATCGGCGTAGCGATGGCTAGGGTCGTCGTCCTCGGCGGTGGTATGGCAGGCATGGCTGCCGCTCATGAATTGGCCGAGCGAGGACTTCAAGTTGTCGTGCTGGAACGGCGCGATGCCCCAGGCGGAAAGGCACGCAGCATCGAGGTTCCCCCCGGGGGGCTGGGCGAGCGGGCACCGGGAATGACTTCCGAGATTCCACCCGGGGCTGCTGTCCCGTGGGTACCCGGCGAGCACGGTTTTCGCTTTTTCCCCGGCTTTTACAAGCATGTCATTGATTCGATGCGGCGTACGCCGACCGGGGAGGGACGCTCGGTCGCCAATGCGCTGGTTAATACAACCCGGCTTGGCATCACGCAGTACACGCAGTCGACGTTCGAACTTCCCGCCCGGTTTCCACGCACGCCGACCGACGCGCTAACCATTTTGCAGGACGTGCTGCTTGCTTTCACTCCAGTGACTGGACTGCAACCGGACGATTTAGCTCTATTCGGGACCCGCCTCTGGCAGATTCTCACGTCCTGCCCGGAACGGCGACTTGCCGAGTACGAGCAGATCTCGTGGTGGGAGTTCACTGCCGCTGAGCCACGCTCACCGGCCTATCAAAAGTTTCTTGCCACGGGTATCACCCGCTCTCTCGTGGCTGCAAAGGCCAGGATGGCAAGCGCACGGACGATCGGTGACATCTTCATTCAACTCATGTTGACCATCCTCGATCCGGGAGCCGTAGCCGGGACGACCGATCGCGTATTGGATGGGCCCACGAGCATCGTCTGGATCGATCCCTGGAAACGGTGGCTTCAGTCCTTAGGGGTCGACTACCGCACATGCGTCGAGGTGAAGCAGATTCGTTGCGACCGCGGTCGGATCACCGGCGTCGTGGCCGAGCACAACGGGCGGCCGGAGCTGATTCAGGGCGACTACTACGTGTGTGCCCTGCCTTTGGAGCGTGCCGCTCCGCTCATTAACTCCGAGATCCTGGCTGCTGACCCGTCCCTCGCATCGTTGGAGACGCTCTTGCCCAACGTCGAATGGATGAACGGCGTGCAGTTCTACTTGCGCCGAGACGTCCCGATGCTGCACGGCCACATGATCCACATTGACACGGAATGGGCGCTTACGAGCATCTCACAGGCTCAGTTCTGGCGACCGGAAATGATCGATCGGTACGCCAATCTGGAATTCAATGGCATCATTTCAACCGATGTGTCGGACTGGAATATGCCCGGTCTGAATGGGCGCCCAGCCGACGAGTGCTCGCCCGAGCAAGTCGCCACTGAAACATGGGAGCAGCTCAAACGCTCCGTGAACAGCAGCAGCGCCGAGCTCCTCAATGATGACAACTTATGCGGATGGTTCCTCGATCCTGACATTGGGGCAGATCCCGGCCGCCGTGAAGGACTGATGAATCTTGAGCCACTACTGGTCAACTATGTGGACACTTGGCGCTTGCGTCCCGAAGCGGTCACAGCCATTCCCAACCTCTTCCTCGCCGCGGATTACGTTCGCACACACACCGACCTCGCCACGATGGAAGCGGCAAACGAAGCTGCGCGTCGGGCGGTTAACGGGATCCTCGACATCGACGGCTTCTCAGGTTCTCGATGCGATCTCTGGCCTTTGGAAGAGCCGGCGATCCTTGAACCCTTTCGGTCCTACGATGCCGCCCGTTTCCGTCTCGGGCTCCGATGGGACACGACGCTCGTGAACTTCGCGGTCACAGGCTTGTCAGACGCAGGGCCGGAACTTGAAGGCGTACCCCAACTGATGGCTCGCGTTGAGCCGGTCGCTGCGTACGTGTCGGCGCTGAAGGCTAATTACAGCGGTGTGGAGGAATCGCTCCAGGTGCGCCGGGCCGATGAGGCGCTGAGCGACACCACGGAAGCCATCTTGAGGCGCCAGTCCTTGCTCCCGACGGGACTTCCGGTGGCGCCTGGGCTGGATGCGTTCGCCGGACCAACGGGCTTCCTTGAGCGTCTGTGTTGGTACCGGGACCAAGCGTTGACGGCTTTGAAGGAAGATCTACCACGGAAGGAGCCCAGCAAATACCTGTATGATCTTGTAAGGGACTTCGTCGCCCAGCCGAGCAAGGGACTACGTCCAGCCCTCTGCCTAGCAACCTGCCGCGCGTATGGCGGCAGCACAGACGCCGCGCTGCCCTCGGCGGCGGGCCTCGAATTACTACACAATGCCTTCCTTGTACACGACGACCTCGAGGACGGCAGCTTGTCACGTCGGGGTCAGACCACGATGCATCGACAGGTCGGGATCCCGTTGGCGGTAAACGCTGGCGACGCCATGAACGCCCTCTCGATGCGCCTGTTCAGACGCAACCTGGTTCATCTGGAATCAGATGTTGCACTGCGGATCGTGGACGAGGTCGACCACTTGCTCGTGGAGTCACTCGAAGGCCAGGCAATGGAGCTGGGTTGGATGCGCGATAACGAATGGGGGGTAAGTACCGCCCACTACCTCCGCATGGTGCTTAAGAAGACTGCCTGGTACAGCTTTATTCACCCGATGCGCATTGGCGCACTGGTCGCACAGGCCGACGATGATCTTGACCGTTTCAATCGCTTCGGCTTTCTGCTCGGCGCCGCCTTTCAGATTCAAGACGATGTCCTCAATCTTGTGGGCAGCCAGTCACGCTACGGCAAGGAGATCGCTGGTGATCTCTGCGAGGGAAAACGCACATTGGTGCTTTCACACGCTTTTGAACGAGCCGCGCCCGCAGAGCGATCTCAGCTGCAGAACGTTCTCTCACGGCCTGGCGAAAGACGGCTGCAGCGAGAGCTTGTCGACATCTATGATCTGCTCAGGCGAACCGGCAGCATCGAATGGGGCCGCCTTGCGGCTTCAGCGTTGACAAACGCTGCCCAAAGGGAGTTCCCCGTGGCCTTTGCAGGAGCCAACGACGGTCTCGATCTCGACTTTGTGCGAGCCCTCGTGAACTACCTCGTCGAACGGGAGGTCTAAAACGGATCGCCGACTCGTACAGATTTTCAGTAGGCCGACGCAGGCAGTAACAGCCTACAATTCGGGTACCGTTTTGCATCCGCCGCGCCGGGTCACGGCACAATCATTATCGGGCTCAGCGGTGCTCCTAAGCCATTTTAAACATGAATGGTGACTTCTCCGAGGTGAACGGCGGTGGCATTCCAAACCGGAGAAAGGCATTGGATGAGCCGCCCAAAACGTCATTAATATCGTGCGACTGCCGCATTGTGGAGGGCAATCCAAGCAGCTAAGCTGATAAGCCTTGTCGTCCGGCGTATATGCTGGCAGATTGAGGGACAGTCCAATGGCTCAAATTCCACTTCTTTTTCGCAGACCATCAAGATCACGGAGCACTACAGTACGGCCTTGTATCGCGATGAGACCACGTGCAGTAAACGACTGCAATGCGCGGTTCACCGCCGGCCGGGAGGCTCCAATCATTGCGGCGATGTCAGATTGAGTTAATCCGCGATCGAGAACAACGCCGCGCGCGTGGCCTTGTCTTACGGAAAGCTGCAGAAGAAGTTTAGCCAGCCGACCTCCGAGGTCAAGGAAGGCCAAGTCGCCTGCTTGCTCCGTCAGCTTTCGAATGCGTCCGCCGATCAGCTTGAGAAATTCGTCAGCCAGCCGAGGGTTGTAGCTCATCAATTCTAGCAGTCGTGCCCTCGGCAACATGAAGACTGACGTCGACTTCAAGGCGACCACCGATGCGGATCGGGGTGATCCATCGAGCAGCGCCAATTCGCCGAAGACTTCCTTTGGGCCCATGATGTTTAGCACCATTTCGTCCCCACGCCCCGATATGAAGACGATTTTCACCAGCCCTTCAATCACAGTATATAAGTGATCTCCGGGATCACCCTGGTGACAAATAATCTGCCCGGGAGCGTAGGTCCGGGACAGGCCAGCTTGCGCTGTCGCGAGAATATCTTCCCGGCTAAGTATACGGAATAATGGAATCGCTAACAGCACGTCAATAGCTGGCCGCCTCTGATGCGGAACCCCCTCAAGAGCTCTGCTGTGTGCAGCCATGAAACACAGTCTAGCCTGCGGTGGCAGTAGCCATGTGCTCCAAAAGGGGCCTTGTCGGCTAAGCGCACAGACTTCTCCCGCAGTTGGAGCATGATTAGATCTTGATGGCCCTTGACGGGCCGCTGGCGGTGGATGAGATTGGGTCCAATCTCACGTTAGATGGCGTGGATCCGTGCAGCGCAGGAAAGTGGGGTCCCCGCGCCATAGGTTGCGCGCCGAAGGCGCCGTCATGATACGAGCGCGAGCAGCGACCCGGCGTGTGTCGACGGCGGCGGGTCGGTGACTTTAGTGGGGACCGTACAGGTGGCGTGGCCGCGCCAGCTGCGCGGGGCGCCGCTATTATCGCTCTTCCTTGCGGTGATGCTGAGGATCGTGTTCAATCAGCCGTGCCTGTGAGTCTGGGATCGTAAACGACGGACGGTCCAGCAACTCAGTGATCTCGTCGGCGAAACACCTTGCTGATCACGTCAGCCATAACCGCTTGACAACCGCGGCTGCGGCCATTCGATCTGCAGGGCTTGCGCCACGAAGGAAAAAAGCTTCTCAGAACCTACAAAGCTCTGACCTCCGCTTGTATCACCCATTCTCGCTCACTGATCGAAGGCTCACCTCAGATCCGGGAGCCCGGCTTTCAAACAACATAGGCAGCAACGACGCCCGTGCGGAGGCGGGGAGGCCTGGGACCCTTCGCGAACGACTCGGTATGCGCCTGCCCAGATTGAGCGCCGAGTCCACCAGGGATCCGCGAGGTGGACTGAGGTTCTTCAAGCCAGCCTCGCAGTTGCGTAAGGGCACGCCTCCGAGTGGGTCCAATAGCACCAAGCGGGATTCCGGTAATGTGAGTGACGTTGGCGTAGGGACGGGGTTGATCGGCGAACAGCGCCCGCAGCAGTGACCGCTGACGTGGAGATAACTCATTGACGAAATTCCACAGTCTGCGCGCAACGTCGCTTTCGATGGCCCGCCGCTCTGGCTCCATCGACGGGTCGGCGATTGTGTCAGCCACCATGTCAGTGAGGCGTGGGGCGCGCTTAGCTTGGCGGAGAATGCGCAGGCATTCGCGGCGTGCCGTGGTCGTCAGCCACCCACCCAATCGCTCCGGGCGCTGTATTTGGTCGGCGTTCTCCGCGAGCCTTAGCCAGGTTGTCTGGACCGCGTCGAGCGCATCAGCTTCTTGTAGCCGATAAGACCGCACCGTCGCGGAGACGAGCTTGCCGTACCGACGAAGGATTTCCTCCCAGGCCGATGGATCACCGCCGCGCACGCGTCGCAAGTCCACTGGGGACCCCGACTTTTCAATTGTCAAGTGGGCGCCGGATAGCAGTTCCAGTTCAGCGCTTCTCGCGGATCCACCGGTTTCGTCATTGCTGCAACTTTTTAGCAATATGGTTTTGCGGCACATGGAAGGCTCCGTCTCGCCACAGTGGATCAATATCTGTTCAATCCTCCGCGTAAGACGGTGCCGCAAAACTGGCCGCGCCAGTGTAACCGCGGTGACACCACGCCTGTTCTCCTCAGCACAGTAGGAATATGGTGCGCGATGTCAGCGATGCGGGCTGGCTCGCACCGAGGAGCAGCGCGAGGTTGTCCCGGTCCTCGTGGATTTTCAGGCGGCGGTCCCTCGCCTGAGTCCTGCCGTGCGGTAGGTACTCGGGTGATCGGCCAAGAACACCACGAGGAAGAGGGACCGCCGTGCGGAAGATCTACCAGAACGAGGACATTGACACGAATCAGGCCACCGTGCCGGAGGCGGTGAGCGTGGCGCTGACCGAGCTGGCCGGTGAGGCGCAGGAAGGGTTGTTGGCGTTGGCGGTGGGTACCGGGTTACAGGTGCTGACCGCGTTGATGGAAGAGGATGTGACCGCCCGGTGTGGGGTGAAGGGCCGTCACGATCCGACACGGACGGCGACTCGGCATGGTCGCGGCGCCGGCTCGGTGACCCTGGGCGGACGTCGGGTACCAGTGGAGCGGCCGCGGATGCGCGCTAGTGATGGCTCGGGCGAGTTGCCGGTGGCGGCCTATGAGCTGTTTAGCCAGACCGAGGTTCGGGGCCGGATGGCGATGGAGCGGATGCTGGCTAGGTTATCGACGCGGCGCTATCGGGTCGGACTGGAGCCGGTGGGGACTCGGGTAGAACGCAGCGCCACGGCAACGTCGAAGTCTGCGGTCTCGCGCCGATTCGTCACGGCAACCCAGACGGCGTTGGCCGAGCTGTTGGCTGCGGATGTATCTGGCCTGGATCTGGTGGCGCTGATGGTCGACGGGGTGCACTTCGCCGAGCACTGCTGCGTGGTGGCGTTGGGCATCGACATCGACGGTGTCAAACACCCCCTGTCGCTGGTCGAAGGCTCGACCGAGAATGCCACCTTGGTCACCGAGTTGCTGGTGGGCTTGCGGGAACGCGGCCTGAATGTCGCCTGTCCGATCCTGGTGGTGATCGACGGGTCTAAGGCGCTGCGCCGCGCGGTGGTGGATGTTTTCGACCATCCGGTGATCCAACGATGCCAACTGCACAAGACCCGAAATGTTCAAGATCGGCTTCCGAAGAAGCTGCGCTCGGTGGTAGCCAAGCGGATGCGGGCGGCCTACCACGCTAAAACCGCGCTGGCCGCCCAGGCGCAGTTGGAATCCCTGGCTGGCGAGCTAGACCGAACCCATCCAGGCGCGGCGACATCCTTGCGTGAAGGCGAGGCCTGGAAGACACACTCACCGTGCTGCGCCTGGATGTGCCGCCCACCCTGGCTCGCACCTTGCGCTCCACTAACTGCGTGGAAAGCATGATCGAAATTTGTCGTGACCATTCCTGCAACGTCAAACGCTGGCGGGATGGACAGATGGCCCTGCGCTGGTGCGCCGCCGGAATGGTCGAAGCCAGCACCCAGTTCCGCCGAGTCAACGGCCACCTTCATCTTCGGGCACTGCGAACCGCGCTCCAGCGGCAGGTCGCTACTGACAACGCTGCAGCCAACGAGCACAATCGCACCAGCAATGTTGCCTGATGATCACCGGGCTGCCGTCGAAAATCTACGAAATTCGGGACATCCTCGAGCAGCGTCGCGTACCTGTTCGTCGACGCAATCTTTGCGTCGTCACGTCTCCACGACGTCAAATAGGGACTGCTGGTTACCTCCTACACCGCGTCCTACGAGCGCCAGCAACTGCTGCACCTGGTCATGAGCGAACAAGGAGGCTAAGCGACGACGGCAGGATCGAGCGCCTTCCTACGAAGTACCAGCCGCCTCCACTGCCGACGCTCGGGTTATTGATTGATCTCGCCGTCAGCCCCGATGAAGACGATCACCGGCGGGGACACCGGCGGCATCGTCCCCTGTGGGATTCCAGGATCGGAGCACACTGCGCACGGACCGAACGCCCGGCACAGCCGACCCACTGCAGTGTGACGTTCACCCCAATGGTCAGCTGCTTGCCGGGCCGGGTCGCGGCGGAATCCGCCTCTGGAAGGGGGCACCACTGCTGATGAAGTGACCACACGGACCGTTGCTAGTTCAGTTGTCCCGTTGCATCTTACCGAGCTGGTAATCATCGTGATTCACGCCGCGTTGCCGAACCCGTTGAGATCGTCCATTGGACTGTCCATTAACTCTGGTCGTCTTCGCGCAGCTAATGCCTCGACGCCGTAACCAGTGACAGCAAAGTCCCACGTAGTCCTACCTCTACTGGGTGAACTTGCGACTCTTAATCAGCGGGTTCGGGGTTCGAGTCCCTGGCGGCGCACAAAACACCACGTTACGGCCCCTATGACCTTGAAGGATGGGGGTGAGGTTCCGTAGAACTTCCGTTTTTGGCGTACCCGAGTGCGTTGAGGACAGCGGCGGAGTCCGAGAAACGATCTTGCGTCCGACGTACGTGTCGGTGGTTTGGGAGATCCTTGAGTGGCCCAGGAGGTCGCTGACTTCGCGTGCGGACAGCTTGTCAGTCAGCAGCGTGGCGACGGTTCGCCGCAGGGTGTACGGGGTGAACCAGTCACCCAGGTCGTGACGGTTGCGGAAGGCTCGCCAGTCGCGGCGCATGTTGGCAGCTTCGCGTAGTCCGCCGTGCGTATTGGGAAACACCCATCCGGTCAAGTGTTCGGGTGCGATGTCGTGGAGTGCAGCCATCCGCTTGCGACGATCGATCAGTAGGTCAACCAGCCAGTCAGTAAGCGGAATCGGGCGCGTGGCCGCGTATAAGGCGTCCGGCATGGCTAGCTTTGGTGGCGTAGAGGCCGATGGTGTCGGCGGTGAGTCGTCGGGAGGTGTGGCCGGTGACTTCGGTGGCTTTGGTGGCGTATTTGGCCAGGTAACCGGCCACCGCGGTGTCGGTGAGAGCGTGACCGGGCGGATATCCAGCTGAGGTCCCCAGGTCAGCGTCCAGCCGTCCGGATTGGTGGCGTGTGGTGGAGTGGTGAACCGAGTGGTGGCCACGGCATGGGTGAGGGCCTGGTCCAGATGTGCGGCGGTGATCCCCGCTGGGGGTGGTAGCGGGATATCGGGGTGTTCAGGGTCGAAGGCGTTCAGGCGGACCAGGGCATAGAAGTGGATGAGTCCGCGGGCTTGGTATTCAGCGACTTTGGCGTATGACAGACGCAGTTTGACACTGTATGCGCGTCCGAGGCGGCGGAGCTGGCGGTCGGCCGCAATGCGCATGCGGCGCCACAGTGCAGGTGCCCAGGCATTCCAAACCACGTGCTGGGCGTAGTCCTAGCACTGCGCACAAGGGCTGGCCCAAGCACGGCGCGTTCTCAGTGTGGCGGTGCGGGCAAGCCATCACCCGGCCATGCGGGCAGCGCCGTAGGGATCGGCGCATGCGACAGGGTTTGACCGCGCCGGTTTTGGGGTCCACCACGCGGGTGTGGACGGGGGCGGTGAAAGTGGCGAAGCCCACGGGGTGCGTCACGACGGTGGCGGGTACGCCTTTGCCGCCGACCGAGCCGGCGCGGATGAGGTGGTAGGTGTCGGGAGTTTGGCTAAAAAATCAAAACAGACGCTCACCGCTGAGGCAGGTCTCCGGGATAGCTCGAAGGGAGCAACGCTGCGGGGGTACCGGGGGGCAGCGCGCCATCCCGCCGACCTCCACGAGGATTATCACGTGGGCCGGGCAGGGGCAAGGTTGGCATCATTGACTGACTGATTTGAGGCACGTTGCCCCCACCCGGCCCACGTGTGATGGGGCTACGCCACGCCGACTACAAGAAGTATTAATGCAGCAGGCCTGCTGCTGATACGCCAGGTTCGGCATAGCTCAGTAAGGTCGCAGCGCCCTGTCTACGGGCTGCAATATTAGGTCAAACTCAGCAGAGACACGTCCGCAATGCCCTAAACGTGCGATTCGCACTATAACAGGAGGTCTACCCTTTCATGGTGAATGTCTCGTTCCGGCTATGGTTTCCTTATCCGCTCATGTCACTTTCGCATTGTTATTCAGCCATAACCGACAGTTAGAATTTATGCTCTACGGAGTGCTAGCTGCGCCAAACGAGTGGCTTAGCTAGGTGACGCCACTGCGCTGAGTAATAATTGTGAGGAGTTGAGGCGTCCAGGAAGCCCGGCCCTCTTACATGGGTACGCATCCGTTGACTCGTAAACGTTCTGCGCTGGTGCTCATGAGCTCGGCGCACTACGGCAGGGGGTGAAGATAACGTCTCTCGCTGAGGACGAACAGCTTCGAACTGACATCTCGCTGGCTGAATCATAGGCCCGAACCCGACCAGCCATCGCCATGCCGTGGTTTCGACTCTTTTATGCCTGTCCATCGAAGGCGTTTGGAGGTGTCCGCCGTGGACACTTACACAATCCTTACCTTTATAGCTCTCGGCACAGTGCCTGGATTCTATGTAGGACGCTGGTACGCCGAGACATTTCGTGCCAGATTTGACATGAGACGCACCTGGGACAACCGCGATCAATATCGGAGGTGAGAGCACTGGTGCGCCGCGGATCAAGAATTAAGATCCTCAAAGGGCATCTACGCATGCCCCGTCTTTGGGCCAGCCCCCATCCTGAAACCTGCTTGAGTGGGTACATCCCTTGGAGCGGAGACGTTAAAAGGGCGACGTCATCGAGAACAAGTTCAACGGGCCACACGGTGGCCAGAGTGTTCGTGATGCACCAATATCGCAACTAACGAGTACTGCTGGGCGCTGTTCGCAATCAGCAGAATGGTCGATCTTAAATCGCAGGGTTATTCGTTCGAGTCGAATCACAGGCCACCTTCCGTTTTACTTCCGTCAAACAACCGGCCTTGACCGTCCACAACCGATACTAACCAGCAGTCACCGCTCGTAGTAGGTGCAGGTAACAGGTAGTTTTGTGATCTGTCGAGCAGCAATGTGGACCGCTGACCTTAAAACAGCGGGTTCGGAGTTCGAGTCCTGGCGGCGCCCAAACCCTGCCTGATCTGGGCAACGCACTACAGCGTGATCCACGAAGTCTAAAGGCGGCCTTGAGCTGTTACGGCCTCCCCAGCCATAAGAACCGAGCTGAGCTGCGCGAACAGTTCTGGAGCAGGCTCCTGAGCTGCTAGCACAGCGCTCCTACAGCGTCTGATCCGGTGCTCGGATATCCCTAAGAAGCGTCCACACCTTTCGCACTTCGGTTTATGCGCAGCGCTTTACCGGCTAGCGCACCCGAGGCCGAGTACCGGTCGCGATCTGATACACCGGTGACCCGACTTACGTACCGCGGCTTAAATCGTCCGACTTGATCTTTGGGCCATGTGACTTCAGTCGGTTTGATCAGTACACCGATATCCGAGCAGAAAACTGTTGCCAGCTCACAGCACAGGCGTGAGTGGTCTTTCATGAAAAAGCGTGTCTCCGAGTACCCATCGTGGTCGGCAACGCTCCACGCGCCGAATGCCATGCAAGGCGCACCTGGCGGGTCGTGGCGGTCATCGACTCGAAATCTGGGCCCAGTGTGTTTCGGCGGCGTCCAATGCCTGCCGAATTCGTTGGTCCTAACCGCTGCCCGTAGTCGCCAACCGCAGCAGGGGCATCTGGTAGATCTGGAAGATCTCATTTTTCAGCGTGTCCCGCTTCAGCTGGTCCGGATTGTTCTCGTGGAAGGCGAAGCCGTCCACCTCAATGGCCAGCAGCGGATAGTTGGTCACCCGGTTGTAGACAACAAAATCGACCGACGCTCGATGCCGCACGAAGGCCTCATGCCTTGGCGTCAGCCTGCTGAGGTCGACGAGCAGGTTGCGCAGCAGGACCTGGTAGCTCACGGTCAGGTGCGCGTACCGGTCCTCGGCGAGGATGTCCTGGAGTGCAGTCCAGATGATGTCCTCGGACTTATATTTCATCTCATTTTTCAGCCGAGCGGCCAGCGGTCGCAATCGTTGGTTGTAATCGCTGTAGAGCAGGTCGAACATCGAGATCACGGCGCTGTCGACGACTTCCTCATCAGGGTGGTGGTAGCAGATGTATCCGATGAGATCGCGGATGTAGCGGCTCGTGGGCAGCATGGCGTGGTTTATTACGAGAATGAACCGCCTCACCGCTCGCGACACGGCCACGTTGATTTTTTGTGGGTCGTCGACGAACGTCAGTCCGGTTCGCCCGCGCCAACCCTCATCCAAGACCGTGGTCAGGATGACCACCTGCTTCTGCCGACCCTGGAACTTGTGGACGGTGTCGGCCTCGATCTGATCGATCAGTGCGTCTACGACCTTGTCGACCTGACGCCGGTAGGGCGTCGTGATGCCGATGTCGGTGCTCAGGACGTCCGCGCAGTGCGCAGGAATGACCTCCTTGACAATGACGTCCACCTCACGCTGGTTCGAGCGCCCCCCTCCTCGGTGCTGGCGCATGTGGTTGCCCTCGACCGTGCGCACCACGATCATCGGCCGGTTGGTGTCACTGGTGGTGAACGGTATGAGCTCGCCGTCGTAGAACGCCTTATTGCAAAACCCGATGATGGCCGGATCGCACCGATAGTGCTCACGAAGCAGTGTGCGCGGGAGATCGTCGGGGTAAAGGTCGATTAGCGACGAGAGAATGCTGTGCTCGCGATAGTCGTAGGCGGGCTTCGGTGGGACGACCCCAGCCGCCGCATCGTTCGCAATAGGCGGCAGTTGTCGGAGATCACCTACTACGACGACGTTGCGGCAGCATGAAAGCGCCAACCCGGCCGCCAGCAGGTTGACCTGAGACGCCTCGTCGATGATGAGGTAGTCGAGGAGATACCCGTTCGCGATGCTGGCCGGCAACGAGTGGCAGGTGCTCAGCAGCACCGGGTAGTCCCAGGTGAAACCCGTAAAAGTCGTTCCCAACGTGTAGTTCTCTGCCGTGTACGTCGTTCGCTCCAGAGGCTTGTACCGAGTGCCGAGTGCCGCACGGAGTGCCTGGATCGACAGCTCCCGGTGTTCCTCCAGCAACCAGTTGAAGTCGGCTCGCCGCAACTCATCCTGGACCTGGTCGAGCTCACCTTCCAGCTCGGCGATCCGCTTGTCGTAGTACGCCCGTTGCAGTCGGAGTACGACGTTGGTGTCATCGGGGTCGAGCCCGCGCAAAGACCCGTACCTGAAGTACTTCCGGATCCGACGGAGAAGCCCGGGTCGGGCGCCGTTGTGCTCCACCTCGGTCTCGGCGAGGTAGTCGAGAATCCGGTCGGACGAGCGGCGCAGCAATGGAAGACCTTCCAAATCGGGTGCCTCATGCCGCTGGAGGTGCCGCTCGAAGTGCTGCAGCTCCAACCGGTAAGCATCGACCAGTCCCCGCAGCTCGGCGCGAGTAAGTTCTGCCTCCTGCAACCGGCGCAGGCGACGGTCTAGCTTGTCCATCAGCTCGGGCGGCGGTGGCGCGGATGGAACGTCGTCTGCGAAGGACCTGACCCGCGCATTCCGGGTCGCCTGCTTCGCGAAAAACTCCTCTCGCTTCTCCTTTCGTCCAAGGTTCGCGATTACGTGCCCGAATCCGAGGTCATCGAGCTTGTCGCGAATGTTCTCAACTGCGGCGTTAGTGAACGAGACCACGCCGACAGTTCCAGCTTGAGCGGTGATGATGTTGGCGATCAGGTTCAGGATGGTCTCCGTCTTACCGGTACCTGGGGGCCCCTCGATGACCGAGACGGAGCGGGTCAGGCCCAGGTCGACCGCTTTTCGTTGGCTGATGTTGCACCGGAACGGGAAGATCGGCGCCGCGGTCCGTTCTCGGGAGGCGATCGGTGCACCGGCCAGATAGCAACCTAGCACGCTGTCAGGGTGGACGAAGTTCAACCTGGCGTACGCCCTCCGAAGCGGATCGTCGCCGGGAAGACGCGAGGCGACGTCCTGCCAGTAACGCAGCACCTCGGCCGCGGCCGGAGCCTGCACAGCGCTCGTGACGACGCGAACCTCCGACGCAGGATAGGTGTAGTACACCTCCTCCCCTTCCTGTCTGCGGGAGAAGATCCGCCACCACTCGCCGACCGGGCCTGTGAAGGCCCAAAGTTCGGTGGCGTACTCCCAAATGACGCCGCGCACCTCGACCCTTGCCCCCAGGGGGAGAGAGACTCGCGCGGGGTTACGCAGAATTCGCACGCGCGCCCACCCATGCGAGAACACCCGAGGATCACCGTTGAAGACAATATCGATCTTGCCGCTAACGGTTTGAGCTTGGTAACTGGCGACATCCCGCGTCCGGTCAGCGAACTGTCCCGTCTTCCGATCAGCGATCAGAACGGCTTCACAACGAGGATCGATCACAATTCGTCTCCCGGAGCGGGCCTGCTCAGCAAACAGTGACATCCAGGGAGCCGAATGTCACACGGATATAGACATCGGACGACATATCGGCGAATTTTGAGCCAGGACCGACCCAACCGGAACAACAAAACCAGGTCAGTAATCCGGGCCGTCATCTGTGGAGCTAACGTGTCATATAAGAACCAGACTGCCGTCCTGGTCAAGAGCCGAAGATCACCGTCCGTCCAGTCGGTCCCCGTCGCATGATGGATGGTTCGCGCGGGGTTTCTCTAGCGACGCTGGTCGGCGGTCGTGGACTACCGCGCCCACAACACGGCGTCGCTCACCAGCTTCTTGGCGTCTACAAGCCCTGGTGCGAAGAAGGTCGCAGGAACGCGCTGACAGGGCTGCACACATCGGGTTCAGACTGGGCGGTATAGAGTCCCGCGGTCGGCCCCCGGTTGAACATCCACCACTTCGGCACCCGGGACCCCGGCGGGACTCAATCGCGCTCAGAGACGATCGTCGAAGTCGTCATTGCCCGGCTGACTGACGTAAATCAACGTACCCGAGCCGTTACCTAGTAACCCTTAACCTGCTCCTTACAGCAGTTACAGTTGAGGTGGTAGTCACCCCGTCCATATGCTGACGTAAGTCTCAGTCATCGCAGCGTCTTTGCAATCCGAATTATTTGTGTAGTGGGCGCCGATGCACGGGTCCTCGGACCCGATGGCTTTTCCGTCGGGTCGCGAGTCGTGGTGTCCTGGGCGGCGCACTACGGTCATTTGGAAATTCTCCTTCACTCGCCTCAAACGGTAGTCCCTACATACGCCTCCTATATCGCTTCGCGTAGTTGATGAGTTACGTATTGGCGAGCGTCGATGACATGGAGTGCCATCGCCACCGTGGTCCTCATGCCCAACCACCAGTGCCTGCGACCGATCAAGCCTGCTGGCTGCACCCCCACGTTATCGCGGCGGGCGGCACTGGTCCCGTTCAGTTGGCCGGTGAACCTTGGGTACGGCGCCGCAAGCTCATCGCTCCTACTCAGTACGCGAGTAGCTCCGCAGACCGGTGATTGACTCCCAATCGCCGCTCGCCGCCATAGCGCCCGGACGAGTGATGGTTTGCTCCCAATCGTGACCAATGAAAGATTATGATCTGATCATTATCACATCCTCTGATTCTTGCTCTTAAGCTTCCCGCCGACCTGCAAAATCGCACGTCAGCACAGCGCTTGAGCCGTTATATCTCTTAATCAGCGGGTTCGGCGTTCGAGTCCCTGGCGGCGCACAAAACACCACTTCACAGCGTCTCGGCCGACCAGCCACCAAGATCACAGGACACTTTTCGCTCACGCGTCCTCGAATCCCAGCAACTTCTCGAGGACGTCAGCCGATCGGTCAGCCTGCGCCCAAGGTAGCGATCCTGGGTCATGCTGATCTTAGGATGACCGAGCTGATCACCGATCTTCCCGGGTGGACACGTTCGCGTCATCAGGAAAGCTCGCGACCGTCTTGCGGAGCATGTGGCTGACGAGCCTCCATCTGCGCCTCATCGCGGACCTGCCGCCACGCGCGCCGTACGTTCGACGGATCCCGCCAACCTCCGAGCGAATCGGGAAACACCGCCTCTACGTCCGCAGCTATGGCCACACGACGCCGCTTAAGCATCATCATCGCCCAACTCGGTAGAGGGATCACCCGCTCGCCAGCTTTACCTGACTTAGTCGATGGAAGCCGCAGCAACCCGACACCTGTACGGCGGATCAGACGCCAGCGCACGTCGACGGTCGCGTGATCAAAATCTACCTCGTCCCAGCCGATGGCGGCACACTCCTCCAATCCGGGATCCGGTCACCAGCATCATTAACGACAGATCCGGCAGATCCCAGGCATGAGCCGAGTTGCTGGTTTCAGTACAGCAAGCCACTGTTGACGTTCCTCGGCGCTGAGTGCTCGGGGCTTGCGCGGGGGCCGCCCTCGATGCGTGCTGTCTCCCGCACTGGGTTGATCGTCACCGCACCATGCCGGGCGACCAAACGCATCAGGCCAGAGCAGCTTTCCATCGCTGTCGTTCGACCACGGCCTACAGAAGCAACACGGGCCGGCGCGGGATATCGGGGTCGGCGGGTCCGGGACGTTCCCCCTTGGTAGGGCCCGTCTCGGGGGCCGTAGGTGGGTTGGATGCCTGCGGACTGGAGCAGTTACCGAACAAATTCGCCGCGTTCGGCGCGGTGGTCATCCAGGCTTTTGTTCGACCACTTGCGCGAGACCAGCACCCGGTGCCCAGCATGCCCAGGTGTTCGAGTCGGTGGGCTTTGCCCTTGCAGCGCCCGGGCGTCAGGGAGTGTCGGGCACCCTTGGGCTGGACCCCATACAACAGCCACACTGCGCCTGACGGCGTCGCGCTGCGATGACGCAGGCGCAACCGTTGACCACCAACGCGACGAGCAAGGCAGCCGGGAGAAGGGAATGGAGGGAAGAGGAACACTTCCGCGGGGATGGCCACCATCGTGGGTAGTGGCATCGGATCCTATGCCGGCTGGAAGCGTGCATACCACACTGTCCTTGGGTCGTGTGTTGTCGACTGTGCTGGTGTGGGGCATTCGGTGCAGCGAGCCATCGTCCCAGATTCGAGGAGCAGGCACGTTTCCTTGCTCAGCGGCTTCTATCCGGCCTATATTCCGCTTGCCCAAGACACCATCCAACAAAAGTCAAGTAAATACCGGGGAAAATGTATTCCGCGTTACACTCGACGCCACGGCGTGAGCTTACCTTAGTTTTCTTCGTAAGCTTTCTATCGAAGCAGTGCGCATAAGAAGTTGCGTGGCGTCATCCAAGCTCGGATAGGTAAATGGCTTCCCTGGCAAGACTGAACTCGTCCGGCGGGACACCGTTGGCTGAATTAAGCCATCCACCACGGTCGCGAGGCTTGGAGCTTAAATCGCCATCTAGCAGCAGCCCAACGTAACAACCATAATCAATGGCGAATCCGTCATAGAGCGTGCCCGGGTTTTTACGATCTGCAATGCCGCGTCGTAGCACATGCAGCAGACGCGCGTCGTACAGTTCGTCGATCGTCTCGAGGCGCGCGTCGAGTTGATCGAGCAGGAAGATGCGGGAGTGACGTCGGCCCACCACCTCATCGATCAACAACCGTAACATATGACGGCCCGTTGAATTCGTATTGATTGCGGTTTGTTTGTCGCGCAGATACCAGTCTCGCGCCGCCCGACGTACGTCCGGCAAGTCTATCCGCGCGTCGTGGGCATGCTGTGCAGCCAGCGCCGCGATATTGATGGCGTCTCTCGGCACGCCTTCCGCCGCACGCACTAACTCTGGAAAAGTATTTCGGCGAAAGGTGGCTTCGAGGAAGCTGGCCACGTCCCGGGGTGGCTGGGGAATCATTGCTCGTAGTCGCGTGCTGGCGTGGTTGAAGAGCAGCTGTCCAAAGAATTCCTGTGCGCGATCACGAACATTGTCGAAAATCATGGAATCGTCGAGACTGACCGCGGAAGCCGCGTCGGCGCCGACCTCAATTCCGACATAATCCCCACTCGACGAAGGCTGGCTAAACTGCGATCGACGTTCGATCGCTGCAATCTTAACCGTGATTCCTACGGTTGGTAAAATGCTACGTCGCAGCAGATCAGCCAACAGCGGCTGAAGATCGAGCGGGACGCTGCTCCATTCATCTAGCAGCAACCACAACCGGGCGGGGCCCAACGCTCTTGTAATACTCTTTAGAGCCCTGCTCAGCGGTCCGAACACTACATGATTCCGTTCAATTCCGCTGCGCCGCAACCGGCTCTCGGCGGTAGCCGATCTGCGCCGGGCCGCAGACAGCTTGGCATTCGGTGACATCACCAACTCAACCCCGACCGATGATTCGTCCGAGCCACCAAATTTAGTCTCCTGCTCCACCTCGCCGACAACTTCCACCGCGGTCGCCGCCTCGGCCAACGCATCCAACGCCACGAGCAGACCGTTAGGGTCACTAACTTCACGTTCAAATGCCAGCAAGAGTAATTGCTCGTGAATCGCCTCAAGTGTATCAACTAGCAAGTGCGTGCCTCGCACTGCCGCGGTTAGGTTACTGTCCGTGTATAGACCCTCTGCTGAGCCAATGGTACGCAAGTCAAGGTACACCGGCACATCACCGGCGTGTTCGACCAGATCGCTCAAGTAAAATAAAGCGTGAGTCTTCCCCGTTCCCCGGCGCCCATAAAGGATCTGATGATCGGTCGAGTGCAGTACCGCTGAGAACGATCCCGCCGCAACGAACGTCATAGCCAGAGTCGAACGATCTGCACTTTCCGCCCGTCGCGGAATCCGCATTAGCGCCTGATTAAGATGTTTCTGTCGAGAAATTTGCATTGCGCTTCAAACTTTCGTACGGAACGGCGCCGGCTCAGATAGCAATAAAGTAGCTGCAGCACGCGGGAGACGACTAACAGCGTGGCGGTCTGTCTCAGTGCAGACGGCAGGATGGGTGACAGGGAGGAGATGACCAACGATCCCTGCGCGTGTGGTCGTCCGGTGATCGCATCCGATAACAGTTACGTTCTTAGAACGGAGACACCCAGTGCACTGAGGGCAACGGATCGAAAGTGGTGGGTGCCGCGAACCTGAACTCGCGGGTGTCATCAATATCTCCGTTCCGAGAATGGACACTCTATGATCGCCGCGGTCCCTGGCGACGTTACGTAGCCGGCCAACACCCCTACATGCCAAGGGCTGTCAGCGACAACGCATCACCTCGGGACACAAACCTCTACCGAATGAGCCGCCGCGCCGCCGTCGGTCAACGATTGGCCCCATCCTCAGCTTCGATCTCTCCATGTCCAGGTCATCCCTGTCCGCCAAGCCGAACCAGCAATCACTGGGGGGAGTCCGACCAAGCGCCCGCACGTACCAGCAGCCTGAACCCGATGGGGTGAACTCCTGCCACAACGGCGAGGAAGACTTCCGAGGGGCGCCATCAATGACACTCCGGGGACCGCTGAGATCCGCGGGCTGAGTTTCATCTTTCAATGATCGACTCGGCCCAACCAAGCACCCAGGGCCGGCCCCCTGACCCGCTACGAGATCAGCTTTGCTCGCTGTCTGTGGCAGAGAGCCGACAGGACGCAAGAAGGCCACCGCGCGAAGCGACACACTTATGATCACTCGGACACTTTTCGGGCACTAAATAACGCCTGAACAACACCAAACGATTGCATCGTTTATTTATCGCAATTGGGTCTTTAGCCCGCGGCTGACGCTTGGGCTTCCCCGACAGTGGGGTGGTACCCCGCACAGAATCGAGCGTAATCGCATCGTGGCGCTACGCGTAGGACAGGCCCCCGAGACCACGGTTCTGCATGTTTGGCACTATTGCTTGAGCGAGGAGGCCGCAAGCGTCACCGTCGATTACGCCGGATCAGACGGCGAGCGCGAGTCGGCGAACGCAGTCGCGAGGCGATGCCTGGGGTTGACGTCGGTGGCAAATTCGTAGCGGCCGCCGCGAACATTCTGGAAAGGCATGGGCGACGCTGATTACCCGTACTGAGCGGAGTTGTTTGAGACCACGCATGGGCCGTAGCCGGTTGTTCAACCGCCATGATCGGTTTTCTATAGGATTGTTCGCATAGCCTTCCTGGACGTGACACGCCGAAGGCAGCAGCTCATCGACCGCCGCTGCTCACACAACTGGCGCCTGTCAACCTGGAACCGGTGTTGCGCAGCAAAGCCATACCCTCGTCCGACCACCGCTGCTGACACTGCCCCGTCAGCTAACGCTGCTCACACGCACCGACTCCGGGACCATCCCGTCGTCCTGGGCCGCTATCTCGTCGCGGTGGCGATGTCTCAAGGCTGGCCGTAGGCCACCACCTGTGGCGTGCCGCGGCCTAATGACGGAGTGGGCTCAGAGTTACGCTGGTGTCCACGATGGTGAAACCGCCGTCGAGGTGATCACCAGTAGCGGCTAGGGCCGGTTGAGCTCTTGGCCAAAATGGCCCTAGGCGGTCGGTGGGGCGTGTCCCTCGTAGCCAATGCGCAGCCGGGTGACTCTGGCCTAATCCTCGTGCTGGTGGTGTCGGTGTGGGCGGTGGCTAGGCGACGCGTCGGATTGCGGCCAGTCCCCTGGTGTAGATCCGACGCTTGGCCACTGGGTGGCCGGACTGTGACGACTCGATGAGCATGCCGTCCCCGGCGGCCATCGCGACGTGTCCGACACGACCACCGTAGGAATAGAAGATCAGGTCCCCAGGCCGGATCTGCGAGAGGCTCACCCGGACACCGATGCGCGACTGCGCGGCGGCGGTGCGGGGCAGAAAGAGTCCGGCTTGGCGGTAGGACCATTGCACTAGGCCGGAACAGTCAAACCCGCCCGGCCTGCTGCCGCCGCTGCGGTAGCGGGTGCCCAGCTGCGACAGCGCCGCGTCCAACGCCCGCAGCGCAATGACATTGGCCTGGCCAGCAGGCCGGGCCACGGTGCTGCTGGCCATGGGTGCAGCGGCCGCGCTACCGACGCAGGCGAGGACGCTGCCGGCGGCCAGAGTCACCGCCGCCAGCGCAGTTGGTAAGTGGTGCTGCGAGGTCGGTCTGGCGTGCTTACCACGAGACACTGATTCCCCCTCGGATGTTGCCCAGCCCGGAGTCTGGGGGCCGTGGGTGTATGAGTGCCTTGACATCCCTGCATAGATCAAGCTTCAGCAGGCGGAGGCTCGCCGATAGACCTCGCTCAACGGTCTCCCATCTGCGGTGAACGGTCGACGATCGGATAGTGTCTGCGCGGGATCGCAGCAGCTGGAGCTTTCGATGACTTGGCCGAACTGGTCAATCGCCCAATACAGATAGACCCATCGCTCCGAGACTTTGAGATACGTTTCATCGACGAACCACTGGTCACCAGGGGTGTGTCGGCAGGGTCGTGCCGCGTCGATGAGCAGCGGGTTCAGAACACACCATGCCACCGCCCAGAACATGCGTCGATGAGAACTTCACACCCAATGCCGGCGCGCTGGCCATGACAACTAGTTGAGGTCATAGATTTCCTGGCTAGCCCGAAGCGGGAGCCGATACCATTCACATCGGCTCCCGCTCAGGGTTCGGTCGTTCAGGTGGCAATCGAAGTGCTATTCGCCAGATGGGATGGAGTGGGCTGAAGCCTTAGGAAAGTCGCACCGTGTTCGACGTTGACGGTCCGTAGGCTGGCTTGTCGGGATGTATACCGCCGTGTAGTTGGCTGAA
>Ga0213881_10000407_pt1 | contig 29192 bp, 20 predicted proteins | sample BarmaccoBMER_R08_FD_160104 | JGI IMG/M metagenome (GOLD analysis project Ga0213881, IMG submission 160104) | Barbacenia macrantha exposed rock microbial communities from rupestrian grasslands, the National Park of Serra do Cipo, Brazil - ER_R08 ... | reverse complement strand
CGGGCGCGGCGCGCCCTGCTGGCCTGGACCGCGCTGCTGGCCCTGCCCCTGGCCTGGCTGGGCGTGACCTGACTGGCTTTGACCTGACTGGCTTTGACCTGACTGGCTTTGACCTGACTGGCTTTGGCTCGGCTGGCTTTGACCCTGCTGGCCGTGGCCTGGCTGGCTTTGACCCTGCTGCTGCCCCTGGCGCGGCTGCTGGCCTTGCTGGCCTGGTCGTCCTTGCTGGCCCGTGCGGGCACCTGGTCCCGCTGCGCTGCGGAAGTCCGCCGGGGTTACCGGAGGGCGCGCGGAGCCGGGCGCACCAGGCGCCCTGGGCACCGGGGATGTGGACGCGGGGGACGCCGGTACCGGAGGAAGCTGGCGTCCGGTTCCCTCTGCTCCCCGGTCGGTCCGCTCCACCCTGTCTGCCCTGTCCGTTCTGTCTGCCCGGTCCCGGTCCCGGTCCCGGTCCACACGGGGGGCTGTCGCGGTTGTGTCACCAGCGCGCGGTGCGGCAGCCTGCGGCGCGGGCCTGGCGGCCTCCGCGACCGCACTGGCCGCCGCGGCCGCGGGCGGCACCGCCGGCGCCCCTGGACGCTGCTGGGCTTGCCCGGCCGACGCCGGCTGGGCCGCTCGCGCTGCCTGGGCACCGTCGACCGCTGGCCTTGGCCTTGATTGCTGATTCTGCTCCGCCGCCTTGGCGGCGAACGCTTCCTTGAGACGCCGCACCACGGGCGCCTCGATAGTCGAGGACGCTGACCGTACGAACTCGCCCATCTCCTGGAGCTTGACCATAACGGCCTTGCTCTCTACCCCGAACTCCTTCGCGAGTTCGTAGACCCGAACCTTCGCCACTACGCTCCTGTCTTGGCCCGGTTCCCTTCCGGACCATCTACCGGACCCTGGCCCGGGCAGAGCGTGCTCCGGGCGGGCCTCAACCTATGATCATCATCGCCGCGTGCTCATCGAGCGCTCATCAGCTTCTCGACCTGCTTTCCGAACAGGAATGCCTGCTTGCTATAGACCCGCCGCCCTGTCTCGTGACTGCTGCCGTGCCAGGTACTCAGCCAATGGGGCGAGGCTGAGTGATCCCGCCGTGCGCAGCGCCCGGGGAAACGCCCGGCGTCGCCGCGCCAGCTCGAAACACGCCGGACAAGGGTGCAGGTACGCACCCCGGCCAGGCAGCCGAGCTTGCGGGTCAGGCAGGATGTTGTCCCCAACCGCCACGAGGCGAAGCAGGCTGGTCTTGATCGTGCGTTCCTTACAGCCTACACAGGTACGTGTAACTGGCATGCCCGCTACACGTTGGCCGGCGCGCTGGTCGGTTCGCACGGTCATTCTGACAAGTAGTCTACCGTGTCCGGCCACCGCAGGCACAGGCGCGAGCCTTGCCTTATGTTCCCTTTGTTCTCTCGGTCGGATCGGGGATCAAGCCGGATCGACGGTCGCGCTGGCTTCGCCGGCCGCACTCGCCTCATCGGACACGGCCGTTTTGTCGTGCGTGGCCGCTTCGTCAGGCATGCTCGTTTCGTCGCGTGTGGTCGTTTCGTCGCCCGTGGTCGCTTCGCCGCGTGTGGTCGCTTCGCCGGTCGCGCTCATCGCGGACTCGGTCGCGTCGCCATCCGGAGCGGCATCGGACCTGATATCGATCTTCCAGCCGGTGAGCCGGGCGGCGAGCCGGGCGTTCTGCCCCTCCTTGCCGATGGCAAGCGACAACTGGTAGTCGGGCACGATGACCTGAGCTTCCCGAGCCTGCGGGTCGACAACCTTGACCGCGCTGACCCTGGCCGGCGACAGGGCGTTCGCCACGAAACCGGCCGGCTCGTCGGAGTAGTCGACGATGTCGATCTTCTCACCGTGAAGCTCGTTCATCACGTTCCGCACCCTGCTGCCCATCGGGCCGATGCAGGCGCCCTTGGCATTAACCCCTGGCTGGTGGGAACGGACCGCGATCTTGGTCCGATGACCCGCTTCGCGCGCGATCGCGACTATTTCCACCGCACCCTCGGCGATCTCCGGAACCTCCAGCGAGAACAGCTTCTTCACCAGGTTCGGATGCGTCCGGGACAGCGTCACCGACGGCCCCCGGTGGCCCTTACGCACGTGCAAGACGTAACACCGGATCCGTTCGCCATGGATGTACCGCTCTCCGGGCACCTGCTCGGCCGGCGGCAGCACGGCCTCCAGCTTGCCGAGATCGACCAGAACCGTCCTGGGATCCTTGCCCTGCTGGATCACCCCGGCGACGATGTCGCCCTCGCGACCCGCGTACTCGCCGAACGTCAGTTCGTCCTCGACGTCACGCAGACGCTGCAGAATGACCTGCCTGGCGGTGGTCGCCGCTATTCTTCCAAAACCAGCGGGAGTGTCGTCATATTCCCGCAGCACCGTACCGTCGGGACCGGTCTGCGCGGCCCAGACCGTGACATGACCGCTTTTCCGGTCGACTTCCACTCGCGCGGCCGATGAGGCGCCCTCGGTCTTGTGATACGCGACGAGCAGTGCATCCTCTATGGCTTTAATGGCCAGGTCGAGCGAGATGTCCTTCTCACTCTCCAGGCTCTTTAGCACGGTCAGGTCAATGTCCATCGCGAGCCTCCGGCTGTTGCGCGGGCTCCTCCGGGAGGTGGCCGAATTCAACCTGGATCGCGCCTGGACCGAGTTTGATATATGCGAAGCGGCGGCGGACGCCGTCGACGTCGAGGACCACCTCCTCGGCGTCAGCCGACACGACCCGCCCGACTGTGGCGCCGCCATCAGCGACCTTGACCTTGACCAGCCGTCCGGCCGCGCGACGCCAGTGCCGAGGCTCGACCAGCGGACGGTCCACGCCTGGTGAGGAGACCTCCAAGGTGTAGGGGAAGTCACCCATGACCTCGCCGGCGTCGAGCACGGCGGACAACTCGCGGCTGACCGTCGCGGCATCGTCAAGGCTCACGCCGCGGTCACTGTCCACGACGACGCGCAGCAATCTCCGCCTGCCCGCCGCGGTCACCCGTACCGATTCCAGGTCCATTCCAGCAGCGGTCACCACCGGGCGGATGGCGTCCGCGATCCTGCTCTCGTCGGCCCGGCCCTCACCGGGGCCCGCCACAGGATTACGGGCGGAGGATCCCCCCGCTCTTTCCGGCGGGGTGCGGGGGGACGGCCCCCCCGCCTTATCCAGGGGGGTGCGGGGGGAAGGTCTCCCCGCCTTATCATGTCGTGCGGACGTGTGACGCGAACCACCTGGCATCACGACCTCCTCCGTCCACGACCTGCGGGATTGAACTCCTAGCCTATCCGCAGCCGAGCCATGACGCAGAGCGGACCGGCCGGCTGCGCGTGGCGGCTCGCCCGACGCCACGTGGTAGCTTGCCGATGTGCCGGATCGCATGCCAAGGCGCCGCCTGCTGATTGCCTCGGCCACGACATTGCCGCTGCTATTTACCACCGCGAGCTGCAGTTCCGCCGACATGTTCGCCGGGCCAGATCCGCTGGGCAGCGCGCCGCCGCTCGCCCACGACACCGTGGTGCTCGAGGCCGCCATCGCCGCGGAACAGCGGCTGATCGCGCTGTATAAATCCGTCCTGGCGGGCTCGCGTACGCAGCGTGGCGGAGATGGCACCGTGCTCAGCTCGCTGCTCGCTCAGCACCAGCGGCATCTTGCCGAACTGAAGAGCCGGCTTGTCATCCCACCGGGCGTGTCGGCGCCGGCTTCCGGATCGCCGACGTCGGGCCCGTCGGCCTCGGGCCCGTCGGCTTCGGGCCCGTCGGCCTCGGGCCCGTCACCCGGCGCGGGCGGCGCGAGTCCGATTACGCAGCTGCGCGTGGCGGAGCGGGCGTCAGCCGCCACGCTGGTACGGCAACTCGCCACCGTCGAACCCGCGCTGGCCCAGTTGTTCGCCAGCATCGCCGCGTCGGACGCCACGCACGTCACCGCGCTCGCCTCGGTGGGCGGCTGAGGCACACGAATGAGTCCCGCCCAGGCACCTTCCGCGACATCAGCTCTGCAGGCGGCGCTGGCCGCGGAAGACGCCGCCATATACGGGTACGGCGTTGCTGGCGCCCACATGGCGGGCACCGGCCACGCTGTCACCGAGCAATACTGGACCGAACATCGCCAGGCCCGTGACACGCTGACCGCGATGATTACCGCCCTGCACGCCACACCGGTCGCTCCGTCGGCGTTCTACGACCTCCCGTTCGCGGTCGGCAACACCGCCACCGCCAGGGCGCTCGCCGCCCACCTGGAAGACGGTGTCACCGCCGCCTACCTGGGCGTGGTCGCGGCGGGAGATCAGCGGTTGCGGGTCTTCGGCGCGCTGGCCGCGCAATCCGCCGCGGTGCGTGCCGCTTACTGGCGCGGCAGCACCGAAGCCTTCCCCGGCCTGCCGGCACTTTCGTTATCTCACCGGCCCGTCCGCCCTTTCGCTAACGTCACCTTTGGATGGATGTGACAACGACCCGGTTATAAGCGGGTGGCTGCCACATCCATCCGCGGGAACATTTCCGGAATAGGATGCGTTTCCGGCATTCCGACTATGCCGCCCGAGCCGAGATGCCGCGCCAGCCCGGTGAACTCCAAGCCGAGATGCCGCGCCAGCCTAGTGAACTCCGAGCTAGAGTGCCAGTCAAGTAGTCCCGGGTATCACCGCGGCCGGAAGTCCGCGCGGCGGGCCGTTCATATTACTGTGGTAAATCGGGGCCCTGCGGTGATTTTTGTGCACTATGGTGCACAAAAATCACCACGAGGCCCGGATCTACCACGAAACCTGCCCAGCGGATCCGGCGAAAGGGACAAAACTGCAGGGCCAGCAGGGGCTCCGACTCCACTACTTGACCGACGCTCTAGGATGCCGCGCCAGCCCGGTGAACTCCAAGCCGAGATGCGCGCGCCAGCCCGGTGAACTCCAAGCTAGGATGCCCGCGCCAGCCCGATGAACTTGCGCGTATCGCCACATAGCGGGCACATGGGTGGCCACTTTGTGGAAGATAGGAGCCTTGCGGAAGCTGGTGTTTCGCGCTTTTGAGGCTGGCGGGATTGATGCCAGGGGTGCGGCGGGGTGTGTCGTGGCGGGCGGCCGATTCGCTGGGGATATGACCCGTTACAGAGTTTGAAGAGCTGGGGTCCGTCATCTGCGGGGAGGCGCGTGGCCAGTTGCGGGCAATTGTGCACGTAACTCTTCGTCCGTTATACCCGATAGGGGCATATTGCGGTGGTGATCGCGTGTCCGGGATCGGCAAATCCCGGAACGGGATGCGGATTAAGACGGAACAACCATGCGTGTGTGGAAACAAACGTACGAATACGGCGGGTAATTTTCCGCGTGGCATGAAATTTTCGCGCTATATGGAGGCGAAGGGCAAAGATCTGGGCTGGGCCTGCGTCCGAGCGGATGCCGGCAATGGCACGCCCTGGCAGACTCGATGGCGTCATCGGCACGTTGAGGACCCTGGATCTTCAACCTCTATATGTGACGGCCACTGCGGTGGACAACGCGGAAGAAAAGAGCTTCCCGGAAAATAAGGCGCCAAGCCCTTTTATTCTGCGTAATCCAGCGCAGCCGGCGTTCACATTAACGGCATATCCCAACAAAACTGGCGACAGACACGACGCCCGGATTCAGCGAACTATACCCGCAGACACTTTGCCTCGATTTGCGGGGAACGCTTACACATCGCGCAGCGATGAACCGTCAAAGCCCGAGCCGCCGCGGAAACCTGCCCAGAGTCGGCTATTGGTCCGCGATGTGGCGAAGACGGGCGGGATGATGGTGCCGATCGCGGCGGCGATCTCCAGCAGGCGCTTGTCGGCGCCGTACTGGCCCACGAGCTGCAGACCGACGGGCAGCCCGGCAGGAAGTCCGCCGACCTGACCAGCCGACCCAGCCGACCCAGCTGAACCAACCGACCCAGCTGAACCAACCGACCCAGCTGAACCAACCGACCCAGCTGATCCAGCTGAACCAACCGACCCAAGCGCACCAACCGCACCAGCTGACGCAGCTGACGCAGCTGACGCACCAGCCGACCCAGCCGACGCGAGAGAGGCAACCGCACCAGCCGGGGCGGCAACGGGAACAGCCGAAGCAGGCGTGGACAACGCGGGAGGCTTGGCGAAGCCGACCGGGATGGAAATCGCCGGGTGCAGCGTCACCGTGATGCGGGAGCAGGAGCGCATCCAGTCGATGTAGGTATCCATCCGCTGGCCGTTGATCTCGGTGACCCATTCCTGCTCGACGGGGAACGGGAGCACCTGGACGGTGGGCAGCGCGAGAGCGTCGTACCCGCCCGCCGCGAGGAACGACTTCATCCGCTTGAACATCCGGGCCTGCGAGGCATGTGCCGCCGCGATGGCTTCGCCGGTCAGCTCGGCTCCCTTCGCTATGTTCCAGGCCAGGGTGTCTTTCACCGACGACCGGTGCTCGCGGAGCATACGGGCCAAGCTCGCCATCCTCGTGGCCCGGAGCACCTGGAACACCTCGTCCGCGGCGCGCAACGGGGGCGCGGCGTCAATCACCAAGCACCCAGCCGCCTCCAGCTCCAGCCGCGCGGCGGCGAGCACAGCGAGTACCTCTGGCTGCACCGGCAGGTCGCCGAGATCGGGCGTCCACGCCAGCCGCAGACCGCGCAGCCGCGCTGGTCGCAGGCCGACGAAGTCATCAGGGCGATCGGGCCGGGCCAGCGGCACGCCCGGATCGGCGCCGCACAGGCCGGCGAGCAACAGGGCCGCGTCCGCCGCGTCGCGGGCGATGGGACCGACCACCCCCAACGGGTCGAGCGGATCGGACGGCACAAGTCCGGGCGTCGGACGAAGTCCGACTAGCCCGCAAAACGATGCCGGATTACGGATGCTCGAGGCGAGGTCGGAGCCATCCGCGAACGGCAGCATCCCGGCGGCGACGGCCGCGGCGGCCCCGCCGCTGCTGCCGCCGGGCGTCAGCCGGACGTCCCATGGGTTCCTGGTGACGCCGAACACCGGGTTGAAAGTCTGCGCGCCGGCCCCGAACTCCGGTGTATTCGTCTTTCCGAGGACCACCGCCCCGGCCCGCTTGAGCAGCGCCACATGCGGCGCGTCGAAATCAGGCACAAATCCCGCGAAGAGCGGTGAACCATACGTGGTCCGGATTCCCTCGGTCTCCGCGAGGTCTTTGATCGCGATCGGCAGCCCATGCAGGGGGCCCGCGAACGATCCGCGCGCCGCCATCTCGTCAAGCTCGGCAGCCCTCGCCATGGCCTGGTCCGCAGCGAGCGTGACGATCGCATTGACCGCCGGGTTCACCGCCTCTATCCGGGCCAGCACGGCGGTCAGCAACTCGGTGGCGGACAGCGACCGTGAGCGCAGCAATCGGGCCAGCTCAACCGCGGGCGGTAGTTCCGTGCCCATAGCGATGTCAGAAATTCAGCGCCTCATCAAACGGGAGGGGCGAGAAACCGGATAAATCTAAACAAAAGGCGCGAAACAGGGAAAGCGACCAAAGTGACCGTTATGCGTTGTCGCGTCGCAGCGAGGCAAGCACGCGGACGATAGTGCTGGCGGCCCCGTCGACATCGTCGGCCACAGCGATCCGCTCGGCCCACGACCACCAGAACCACCACAAACCGTCCTTGCCGCAGCCGGCGTACACGTTTTCCTCAAGCGCTCTCGCGGCCGGATTCACCACATACAGGCTCGGGACGCGCCCCGGCGGCGCCATTAGCCATGCTTCCAGTCCGCGATGGGACAACTCGTCGGCCAGCTTCTCCAGATACATGGCTTGCATCTGTTCGGGCTCACGGGTCTGGTTGGCTTCCACGCTCATCACCACTGTTACACATCGGAGTCAAACAGAAACGTATTGCTGCCACTTCTTCCAGCATGACGCCGCATGCTGACCCACGCAACGCACACGCGGAAAATAGTAGGATCCCCTACTAGGAAGGACGCATCGAGTCGGCCAATGGTTCACCGAAATGCAAGTGCATCTGCAACGCATCGGAATCATGTTACCGGGGCCGGCCCCGTCCGCGCTGTGTTTCCCTCCGCGCCAAGGCCTCGCTGCGCTCAGCCGGCTTGGGGCCACCGCGGGAATCGCCGCCCCTGCGGGACGGCGACCGCCGCGGCGCTCGCTTACGCTCGCCGTGTTTCCCTCCGCGCCAAGGCCTCGCTGCGCTCAGCCGGCTTGGGGCCACCGCGGGAATCGCCGCCCCTGCGGGACGGCGACCGCCGCGGCGCGCCTAGGACGTGGCCTAGGCGCGGAGGGGATTAGGGAGCGGCTCGTGGTGCAGGACGGTCAGCCGGGAGACGGCCCGGGTCAGCGCCACGTAGAGCCGCTGTAGCCCGCGGGCCTCGGCGGCGACGATGCGATCCGGCTCCACGACGATGACATGATCGAACTCCAGGCCCTTGACCAGCGTGACCGGGACCAGCGTCAGCCGCGTGTCGCCGCCGGGGCCGCCGAACTCGATGCCCGCCGAAGACAGCGCCGCTGCCACCGAATCTACCGAAGGATCCGCCGCGATCACGGCCACCGAGCCGGGCCGTTCGAGAGCGGCGGCGGCCGCCATCGCCACCAGTTCGAGGAGGTCGGCCGCGGAGTCGGCGCGCACCACCTCCAGAGCCCCCGGATCGGTCCGCAGCGACGACGCCGCCGACAAGCCCGGGGCGATCAAGGCGAGCAGGTTTGAAGCGTAGTCCAGGATCTGCCGAGGCACCCGGTAGCCGATCGACAGCTCCCGGACCGGGACGCCCGGCTTGCCGAGATGGGCCAGCAACGCCGTCCAGGAGGTGGTGGCCCATGCCGTGGTGCCCTGCGCCAGGTCGCCAAGGACCGTGGCTGCCCCGGTCGTGCAGCGCCGTCCCAGCGCCCGGCATTCCATTGGCGAGAGGTCCTGCGCCTCGTCCACCACGATGTGGGCCAGGCTGGGCGTCCGGGTGATCAGGTCGCGCGCTTCGTCGATCAGCACCTGGTCGGCCGCCGACCACTTGGCCGATCCCGGTCCGCGCGGCGCGGGCGTCCATACCAGCGCGGCCTGCTCCGAAGGCGACAAGATCCCCGCGGCGGCGGCCGCCAATGCGGCACTGTCGGAGAGCAGCCCGAATACCAGCTTTACCGCGTCCACCTTGGGCCACATCGCCTCCGCGGCGGCCCGCACCGGCCGCGACCGCCGGACCGCCTCGTGGGTCCGGTCGTCGCACGCCTCCCCCGCCGCCTCCATCTGGGTCAGGATCACGTGCGCGATCCGGTGCTCCAGCATTTCCCGGCCCGACCCGTACCGCACCCCGCGGGCGCGCAGCTCCATGACCAGCTCGTCCAGCTCGAATGCCGGCACACGGAACCGGCGCGCCCCGCGCGGCAGCACCACCGGTTCGCGCGGCGGCCGCAGCGACGACCACAGGGCCCGCCGGAGCACGTCGGCCATCCGCGCGTCGCCCTTCACCACCGCGGCGGCCTCGCTGTCGGCGCCCCGCACCGGCACCGCGGCGACCAGCTCGGCCACCGTGGTCTGTGTGACGTCCAGCTCTCCCAGCGCCGGCAAGACATTCCGGATATAGGAGAGAAATGCCCGGTTCGGCCCGACCACGACCACGCCGCGACGCAGTACCTGGTCGCGGTGCGCATAGAGGAGGTACGCCACCCGGTGCAGCCCTACTGCCGTCTTCCCCGTTCCCGGCGCGCCCTGCACGCACACCGTCTCCGCCGGCCCGGCTCGCACAATCTCGTCCTGGTCAGGCTGGATGGTGGCGACAATGTCACGCATAGGCCCGGATCGCGGGCGCTCGATCTCATTGATCAGGATCCGGCTGGGCTTATCAGCTTTTTTCAACGAACGGTCGGTGGTACCACCGCTGAACACCTCATCCTCGTACGCGGTGAGCTCGCCGCCCGCGAATCCGAACCTACGCCGCCGTTGGAGGTCCATCGGTTCGGCCGCGCTGGCCCGGTAGAACGGCCGGGACACCGGCGCCCGCCAGTCGATGACGGCGGGCGTCCCGTCCGGCGCGTGCACATGCCGGCGCCCGATATGAAAGTCCTGCCCCGCCACGCCGTCGGCTTCGAACTCGCCCTCGTAATCCAGACGGCCGAAGAAAAGGGGTGCGTCGGGGATGTCCTTCAGCGCCTCGGCCCGGCGGTACAGCTCGGCCTTCAGGTACTCCTCCGATACCGGGTCGCCGCCCAGCGCGCGCAGCCCCAGCACGTTTTCGCGCATCAACCGGAGGTACTCACGGGACCGCCGCAGCTGCGCACGTTCGGCGTTCAGGACGGGATCAGCCACAGACCGTTCGTTATAACTGGACTCATCGGCCACGAGGTCGGGAACCTACCATGCTAGCGCTGCGGAGTCACCTGGTTTACTGGCGCCAGGCGGCCAGGCCGCGCGGGGTGAGGAATGCGTCGAACACCAGCTCGGCGGCGCCGGTCAGGGCGCCGAGGCCGCCCAGCGTCGACGGGAGCAGCTCCGGCGGGCTGTGGCGGCGGAAGCGCATCAGCGCGGACAGATAGCCTTCGCGGACCGCGGCAGGCGCGGCGCCGAACAGGCTGGCGGCCAGGCCGGACAGGCCGACTGCCTCCGGGTCATGCGCGTTGACCAGCGCGCCGATGCCACGACCGAGCGATCGGGCGACGCGGGCGACGGCGCGGGCGCTGACCGGGTCGGTCGCGGCGGCCGCGATGACCTGAGCCGCGGCTTCCACCCGGTCGCCACGCTCGGACTGGCCGGCCAGGCGAAGCAGACCGGGGGCACCGACGTCCAGCTCCCAGCAGCCAACGGCCCCGCACCGGCACGGCTCGCGCCCGCCGGTCAGCGGCATATGCCCGAACTCCCCAGCCGCGCCATGAGCGCCGACCGACGGCTGGCCGCCGGTCAGCAGGACCCCGCCGATACCGGTCGCGACATGCAGGTGCAGCGCGACCGGGACGCCGCTGAGTACTCCGCGACGCGCCTCGGCCAGGCCGGCCAGGGTGGCGTCGTTGCCGACGAGCACCGGCCCCGTGTCATTGGCGGCACGCCCGTCGAGGCCCAGCTCCTCGGCGATATCCACACCGTGCCAGTCGGCGAGCATCGGCTGCACCATCTTGCCCCCGCTGACCGGAGAGGGAGCCGCCACGCCGATGCCGATCACCCGGCCGGAAAGCTTCCGGCGATGCCGGACCAGTGCGGCCGTGAGCTGCTTGAGAGCCTCGGTGCCGGCCGCGGTGTCCCGCTCCCAGCGGTCCAGCACCTGGCACCGTCCGGTCAGCTCGAACGCGGCGATGGTGAACGAGTCGTCGCGCAGCTCCACCGCCAGGGCCACCGGGCCCTTCTTATGCGCCGAAGGCACGCCGGTCGGCCGGCCACGGGCCCGCTGAGCTCGCTCGGCGCGCTCGGGTAGCACATCGGCCGGAAGCTCGGTGATCAGCTCCTGGGCGCCCAGCTCGCGGACCAGCACCGTCGCGGTGCCGCGAGCCAGGCCGAGCAGGCGAGTGAGCTCGGCCCGGGTGCGCCGGCCACCGCCGTCATGCACGGCACGCAGCAGCCTCGCGAGGTTATGCGCGCGCAGCTCCGCACTTGTGGTGGCAGCACCCGCATCGCTTTGCACGTCGTTAGCGTAACCAGTCCCAGTGGAAACCGACGACCGTCCGCTGGGCGACCCGCAGGAAACGGTGCGCCGCGAACTGGGCATCGAGCTCGACCGGCTCACTTTCGGCGATTGGCCCGTCCATTCCGTCCCACACGGCCCACACGACCGCGCGCGGCAACGAGTCCGGATGAAACTGCACGCGGATATCGAGGTTCTCCAGGGAGATAACAACAATCCTGCGGAATTCGGGCGAGGGCCGCACCGAGTAATGAAAGCTCGTCTCGTACTCGAGTGTGGCCGTCTCGCCGGCCGTCAGATTCTTGGCCAGCAGCATGTCCACCGCGAACATGCCGTCGCCGATCTGACGTACCGGTCCGCCCAGCCCGTAGGCGCCCTGGAGGACTTCGACGGCCACGGCGTTGGTGTCGGCCCGGTAGAGCACCCGGTCGATGCCGTCCTCGAGCGCCTCGATCACCTGCAGGTTCCGGTGCCGCACCGGGAACCCGTCCGGACCAAGGTAGTGATGGTCGTGGAGGGAGAGCGTGCGGTACTTCGGCGGGCCGAGCCCGCGCGCGCGGTCGTCGCGTATCCCGACCGGACCGGACAGCACCCGGACGCGGGCGGATCCCTCCCACAGCTTCATGAGCTGATCGCGCTCAAGGGCGTCGAGGTCGAAGGCATCCATGAACAGGGCGAGCGCGGACTTGCTGAGCAGCTTCCCGGACAGGGCCCGGGACGATGTGTCCTTTAGCTGCCGGGGGAGGACATCGGAGTCTCCGGAGTTCCGCGGATGCTCCCAAAGGTAGTGCGCGAGCACGTCGGCCACCGCGAGCTGGTTAATCTGGCCCTGTCTGCTACGCTCTGAGTATTGCTCCCATTTCCGTCGGTAGCGACCCGGCCGGAGGAGCAGCTGACGCAGGTACGCCGCGGCGGCCTGGGCACCTGTTGCCGCAGGATCTGGCGACGCGGCGCTGGGAGGCGTTGCTCCCCGCGGAGGCTCGACCACTGTCTCCTCATTCGATGAGAACTAAGCGCGACATATGTTAGTTATCGTATGCCTGATCTCGCAGAGGGGGCGGGGTCGGCGCACTGGGGAATTCCCTAGAATTCCAATGCGGCTGTAGCCGCAGGGGTCCGTGGGGACGGTTCCCCGGTCTAGCAAGGAAGGCCAGCTATGCAGATGGGTGGGGCTGCGACGAGGCAGCTGCTGGATAAGGCCTACTTCCTTGACTTGCTCGGAGATAGTCACAGCGGCCTCGGCCGCCACGACGCGGCCATCACGGCATACCGGCAAGCAGCGGAGGGGTTCAGAGAACAAGAGGCCCAATGTTCATATGCGTTGTGCCTATTCAAGATTGCTGACAGTTACCTATTGCTACGGCAACCTCACAATGCCGTCCGCTATCTCGAACAGTGTCTGCCTCTGCTACACGACTTGGGATTGACAAGGCATGAGGCACTTGCACGAAAACACCTGGCGAGTTGTCAGATTGTGCCTGTCCAGTCACACTGACCGATCAGACCAAAGGCTCCCGGCCCAGGAAACTGGGCCGGGGGGGACCAGCCGGAAGCGCCGCCCATATGCGGCAGGGGCGCTGCCGGTGGCCTTGGGGAGGGAAGGTGGCGGCCGCGGAAACCGACTCCGCGGCCGCTGCCGCCCCCAGCGGGACCCCCGCCAAGCGCTGCTCACGCGATGCCGGTAACCGTCCGGTATGTAACTCAGTCGCAGTGAATACCCGGCAACGGGTAAATTCGCATATGTGCTCGTGGAAAACAACAGCGAACCGCGCTGGCTGAGTGACGACGAGCAGCAGGCCTGGCGGGCGGCTCTGAACCTGCACAAGCTGCTGCTGCGTCAGCTCGATCGCGACCTGCACGCGGACGGCCTGAGTGGACATGACTACGAGATCCTGGTCGCCCTGTCCGAGGCGCCTGACCGGCGAATGCGGATGACCGAACTGGCCGATGCGACCAGCCAGTCACGCAGTCGCCTTTCCCATCAGATCACCCGGATGGAAGCACGCGACCTGGTGCGCCGCGAAGAGTGCGAGGGGGATAAGCGGGGTACGTGGGCCGTGCTGTCGGACTTCGGCATGGCCACCATCGAACGTGTCGCGCCCCGGCATGTGGAAAGCGTGCGGCGGCACTATCTCGACCATCTGTCCCCCGCTCAGCAGGACGAGATCAGGACCGCTTACCAGCCAATAGTCGAATATCTGCGCAAAATTCGGGATAGGGACTAGAACAATACGGACATGAAGCGGCCGACGTCCGTGAAGCCGACCCGCCGGTAGGCGGCCCGGGCCGGCGCGTTGAAGTCGTTCACGTACAGCGAGACGACCGGCGATATTGACCGGCTCGCCTCCGTCACCACCGCGGCCATGCCGGGCGCCGCCAGGCCTCGTCCCCGGCACTCCGGCCGCACCCAGACGCCCTGTACCTGGCAAGCCTGCGGCGTGACCGCGCCGATCTCCGCCTTGAAGATCACCTGGCCGTTCTCGATCCGGGCGAACGCGCGGCCGCTGCGGATCAGCTGCTCCATCCGAGCCCGGTAGGACGCGCCACCGTCGCCAGAGGTCGGCGACACGCCGACCTCCTCGGTGAACATGGCCACGCAGGCAGGCCACAAGATGTCGGCCTCCGTCATCCGCACCCGCCGCACCAGCGGGTCCGGGGGCACCAGCGGCGGCGCGTTCATGGCCATCACTGGCTGGATCTGACGGACTTCCCTGGCGGGCCCCCAGTGCGGCCGCAGCAGAGCCCACAGAGCCTGGACATCGGCCGCCGGACCGACCACCGACGAGCAGCGCCGACCCTGGCGGAGGGCCTTGTCCGCGAAGGCCGCGATGGCGTCGGGCGTGGCGGCGACCGGCACAAGATTGGCTCCGGAGTAGCACAGCGACTCGACCCGGCCGCCTGCCCCGTGGCCCCACAGCTGCGCGCCCAGCCTGCTTGGCGCGAGGCCCAGCGCCCGTACGCGCGAGCCGACGAAGACGTTCGTGACCGGATCCCGGTCGCAGATCGCGAGCACCGCCTCGCGGTCCCGCTCTTCCAGTAGCCGCACCGTGGCCGACCACGGCGGCTTTACTCGCAACACGATGCCAGCCTACCGGGGCAATTTTCCCCGGGGGGTACAGACCAACCCCCCGGACCCCCCGCCTGCGACGCTTCCCGCCGTTAGTTTCGCCTCGCCGGAAGGGCTTGCTGGAGCGCCGGTCAAGCAGTGGTGCTGGGCCCCGCTGACCGTGCAGCGCGCAGACGTGGCCGACCGACCGCCCAGAGCCGCAGCTTTCGTCACACTAACCTCACAGCTCACATTCACTCGAGATATCTAAGGGGTACGTTGCGCCAACCACCCCCTAGCGGCATCCGCCCCGGTCCACTTTCTCAACACCCCTAGCGCCCGGGTAAGCCAACAGGGTCCCATGGTGCACAAGAGTCACCATGTGAACGTTCCGAAACAAATCGAGTCTGCGGCGTGTCGTGGCGGGTGCCGATTTTGTCCGGATATGACCGTTATGTGACGGCAGCTGCGGTGGACGACGTGGAAGAAAAGAGCTTCGCGGAAGGTAGGGCGCCGGTTTCCGGCACCTTTTCTTCCAAAGGGCTCTTTTCTTCCCACTGAAGGATGGGCCCATGTGTCCGCTATGTATCGATATGCATAGTTCACCCAGGCTGTTCAGCGCACTCTAGCAAAGACGACATGCCCAACATGCCGCAAACGCACGTTATTTTGGCACGCGCACATGGAGCCCGGATCCGCCACGCCAATTAAGGCGGGGCCCCGGGTTCTCTATCCCTGGGGCGTCGGGTCGGGGACGGGGGGGCAGGTGGCATTGACCGGGTTTGGCCCGGTTGGCAGGGCTCCGGTGGCCAGGTAGGCGTTGAGGTAGCCCTGCACGCAGGAGTCCGCTGGCTGTTCCAGCGACTGTCCGTGATTCCCGCCTCCCTCCACGACGACCATCCGGGCGGCCGGGCGCAGGGCCTTCTGTGCGTTCCGTGCACCGGCATAAGGGGTCGCCGGGTCCAGGGTCCCCTGGAGTATCAGGATGCCAGGCAATCCGGCGTCCTTGATCCGCAGCGGCTGGGATGGTCCCTTGATGGGCCAGAACGCGCAGGCGGCGTTGAACCAGGCGTTGTCCCAGGCCTGGAATGGCGCCGTCTTGTACACGGTCTCGGTGTCCGCGGTCCATTTGGCCCAGCTGCGCGGCCAGTTCACGTCCGAGCACTGCACCGCGTTGTAGACGGCGAACTCGTTCTCGTTCTGCGCGCCGTTCTGCTGGAACTCATTGAGCATGTCGGCGCTCTGCCCCTGATTGAGGTAGGCGGAGAGCGCCTGGGCCAGGCCCGGCCACAACGTGTCGAGGTATCCGCCCAGCAGGAACGTGTCATCGAACTCGTCGGGTCCGATCAGCGGACCGTTCGTGCCGTTGATGGGGTGCGCCGTCAGCTGGGTGCGGGCCCGGTACCAGGCGGCCTGGACCTGAGCGGCGGTGGCGCCCAGCTGATAGGTGCCGTCGTAACGGGCGGCCCAGGCGAAGAACGCCTCCATCCGGCCCTGAAACGCATAGTCCTGCTGGATGTTGTCGTTGTACCAGACGCCGGTCGGGTCAACCACGCTGTCCAGCACCATGTGCCTGACCCGTCCCGGGAACAACGTCGCGTAGACCTGGCCGATATAGGTGCCGTAGGAGAAGGCGAAATAGTTCAGCTGCGAGACCCCGAACGCATCGCGGATGGAGTCGAGGTCGCGAGCGACGTCCTCGGTAGTCATGTAGGGCAGCAGCCAGCCGAACCGCTTCTCGCAGTCCTGGGCGTAGGTCCTGGCCCGGTTGATGAGGACCTGCTCGGCGGCCTGGTTCTTCGGGATGTAGTCCGGGCGCACGGTTGTGAAGAAGCCGGGGTCGCAGCTCAGCGACGGGACCGAGGAACCGACGCCGCGCGGGTCGAAGCCGACGATGTCGTAGTCCGCGGCCACGCTCCGGGCGAGGCCCTGTGCCACCTCCTGGGCCAGCGGCAGGCCGTCACCGCCCGGACCGCCCGGGTTGACCAGCAGGATGCCTTGCTGCTGGCTGACGGGCGCGGTCGCGGGCACCATGTCCAGCGCCAGGGTGATGTGCCTGCCCCGCGGGTCCGCGTAGTTCAGCGGCACGCTCAGCGTCGCGCACTCGACGTTGCCGCCCTGGCTCGGGCAGGCATGCCAGTGCAGCGCACTGTGCGTCGGGACGATGGTGCCGCCCTGAGCGGCCGCGCCCTGGGCGGCCGTCGCGGCCGGAGAACTCTGCCCCGTCGCCGCGCCGTGCGTCCCGGATACGGCCGCCCCGGAGGAGGTGCAGGCGGAGGCGGCGAGGGCGACGAGCGCGACGGCTATGGCGCCCTGGCTTGCGCGGCCGCGGGACGCCCTGGCCAGACTAGGCTTCGGCATGCCCCCCATAATGCCCGATGGGTCACGGCGGTAAGCCCGTCACCGTCCAGCGGCTCAGGCGGAGGCGCGCTGGCGCTCCTGTAGGGCCTTGCGGTATTCCGCCACCACCAGTTCGGTGAGTTCCTCCGCCGATGTCTCGTCGCTGCGCTTGTCCAGGCTGATGCGACCGTCCTGGATAAGGTTCACCCGGTCGCACACCTCGAGCACCTGACCGTAGTTGTGCGCGATGATGATGATCGAGACCTTGCCCTCGTGCTTGAGCTGGGTGATGAGGTCGAGGATGATCGCACCCTCCTTCACCCCCATCGCGGCCAGCGGTTCGTCCAGCAGCAGGATCTTGGGGTTGGAGAAGACCGACCGCGCCACCGCGATGGCCTGCCGCTGACCGCCGGACAACTTGGCGACGGGAGAGTTGATGTCCTGGATGCGCACGCCCATCTCGTCGAGGTGCTCCCGCGCCTCGCGGCGCATGGCCCGGTTGTTCAGCAGCGGCCAGCGCACCTTCTCGCGGTTCAGGAACATGTTCTGGTAGACGGTGAGCTGGTTGACCATCGCGAGGTCCTGGTAGACCGCGTCGATACCGAGCGACCGCGCGTGGTCCACCGACTTGAGCGTGACCGCCTCGCCGTCCAGGTAGATCTGCCCGGACGACGGCGGCTGGAAGCCGCAGAGGATCTTCAGCAGCGTGGATTTGCCGGCCCCGTTGTCGCCGATCAGCCCGAGCACCTCGCCCTTGCCGAGGTGCATGTTGATGTCGGTCAGCGCGGTCACCGCGCCGTAATTCTTGGCGATGTGCTCGATGCGGAGCACATCGCCGGTGTGCATGGGCTCGGTCATGGCTACCGCCCTCCCCTCTCCCGCAGCCTGGTGAGCTGCACGTTGGCGACCATCGCGACGAGGATGAAGACGCCGTTGATGGCGTACAGCAGGTTGGCGCTGATGCCCTCGACGGAGAAGCCCACCGACAGGTTGGCCAGCAGGATCGCGCCGAAGAGTGCTCCGATAATGGTGCCGGCTCCGCCGAGCATAGCGGTGCCCCCGATGACCGCCGCGGTGACCGCGTTGAACATCGGTATATAGCTGCCGGAGTTCGGGTCGATGGAGTTGATGTAGTACATCGTCTGAAGTCCGACCAGCGCGCCGAGCACGCTGGTGAACATGAAATTGCCGTACTTGATCCGGGCCACCTTGATACCCGCCTCCTGCGATCCCAGCAGGTTGCCGCCCACGGACACTGTGTGCAGCCCCCACCGGGTACGGGTGAGCAGGATGTGGAAGATCGCGGTGAGCACGACGGCCCAGATCAGCCATGAGTACTTGTTACCGCCGCCAAGCCAGCTCCCGTAATGTGCCACGCTCGTCGGGACGCTGGCGGGCTCGGCATGCGAGGTGTAGAGCATGGTGCCCTGAAGTATGAAGCCCGTGCCGAGCGTGGTGATGAAGGACGGCAGACGGACGGTGACCGTGAGGAAACCGTTCACCCAGCCGACCACGACCCCCAGGAGCAGCGCGCACAGGATCGCCAGCGGCCCGGGCACGTGGTAATAGTCGGCCAGGTAGTGCATGAAGAACGGCGCGAAGCCGACGACCCATCCGACGGACAGGTCGATCTCGCCGCAGATCAGCAGGAGCACCTCACCCAGCGCGATGATGATGATCGCCGGGAGGGTGTTGTTGAACGTGACGGCGAGCGTCGTCGTCGAGACGAAGGCCGAGTTCGCCAGCCAGAAGCCGACGAAGGACGCGACGGCGATCACGAACACGGCCGCCTCGCGCTGCCTGGCCAGTTGCCCGAGCACGCTCCCCAGCGACCGGCCGTTCCCTGTCACCGCTCTGGGTCCCGGCGGTCTGCCCATCACGTCCGGACTCTGCTGGGTTGCCTCGCTCACCTGAATCTTCCCATCTCTCCCTGTTCTGTCCGTATACCCGAGCCTAAGCTCGGTACCCGCGCCTTACTCACCCGGGCACCGCCGGGCAGGCCCGGCGCATGCCGGGCCTGCCCGCGTCGTTGCTCCGCAACGTCAGGTGCTGGTGGTCGCCATCGGGTTCTTGATGGCGCCGGACGGCCGCTGAAGGAACTGCTGGGCCGAAGAAGCACCCTGGAACCGGCTGTTCTTGTTGAACTGGGCGATGTTGTCCTTGGTGATCACCGTCAGGCCGGTGTCGGTGTCCGGCGGCTGCAGCTGACTGCCGGACAGGTTGTACAGGTACATGTACAGCACCGGCAGGAATCCCTGCAGGTACGGGTCCTGGAAGATGCAGAAGCTCACCGAGCCGCCCGAGATGCCGCTAAGCGTCGTCGGGGCGGTGTCGAATCCGCCGCTCGGGATCGACGAGCCGGCCCCTTTGAGCGCCGCGGCCAGGGAGGACGTCGACCCGTAGTCGACCGCGAAGATCCCCTTGGCGTCCTTGTTGCCCAGGAGCCACGACGTCAGCTTGGACTGCTCGGCCGAGGTGTCCGTGGTGGTGTTGATGGATTCCACGTGGTACGAGCTGCCGAGAACCGACGCGGCACCATCAAACCGGGGCTGGATGTTGCCGGCCCCGGGCTGGGCGATGCCGATGCCGATCTTGCCACCGCCTGGGATCAGCGACTTGATCGTCGCGCCCATGATCTGGCCGGAGATGAACAGCGCCTGCCCGACGTAGGCGAGCCGGTTGCTGCCGATCTGCGGCTGGCCGTTGACGTACACGCCGTCGGCGTTGTACGAGAGCACCGGGATGCCGGCGTTCATCGCGCTCTGTATGGCCGAGGTGAATCCGGTGCCGCTGGTGACCGTCGTGGCGATGCCGTCCGCCTTGGCGGCAACCGCCGTGTTTATGTAGTTGACCTGGTTCGTGACGCTCTGGTTCGGGTCGCCGCCCCACTTCGGCGTCGGCAGGCCGAGCAGCGCGGCCGCGTCGGCGAACCCATACTGCGTCGGGGTAAAGAAGGCGTTGGTGTCGGCGTGGTTGGCGAACCAGAACTGCCACTTCGGTGTCGACGGGAAGTTACCGGCGACAGCGGCCGCCCCGCTCGAGGTCGAGCCCGAGGAGTTCGGTTTGGCGCTGCTCGTGGATGAGCTGGTGCACGCCGAGATCAGCGCCGAGGCCGCGGCTGTCGCGCTGAACAGGCCCGCTCCCTCGATCAGCCGACGACGGGACGGCCCGTCTTTCATGTTGAGCGTCTGAATCGCTTCGTCGACCACCGGGTCGATCTTTTTCACAAGGACCTCCATGGAATTTTCCCGGGACGGGCTACTCTCCCGAGCCAGGCTCGCTGCGTATGCCGCGAGCCCCGTCGACTTTGTCGCGAGAGTGGTAACGCGCGATTGCTGTTGTTCCGCTGCCTGGCGCCGTTGACGGTAGGTCTGCCGCTAACGTGATGTCAAGACACCACGCACAGTGGACTGTTCTGCTTGGGTCGCTCCAGGTAGATACTCCCTCATGGGCACCACCGTCACCTCAACGCCACATACAGGCACATGTGCGACGATGTTAACGCTAACAAGTCACTATACGGCAACAAAAGCGACACACCCTCGATACGTGACCAGACCCGGTGTGTTCTCCCGCACCGTCCACCCGCAGCCCACTGACCAGCGACAAGAGCCTGCGAGGCCCTCCGGACGAGACGCGCCGCGGCTGCTGGGTCGCCCTGCGCCCAGTCCGCGCCGCGCCCCCGGCCGTTGGGTCGCGCCCGTGCCGCCCGGGTAGGGGGCCACAGCCCGTGTTCTATCGGGGGCGGGGGCCACGGCCCCCGTTACCGCCAGCAGACCCGATGCGAGACCCGACGGGATGCGGGCGATGCGGGACCCGACGGGGAAGCGGACCGCGCGGAGCCGGCGACGGACGGGGAAGCGGACCGCGCGGAGCCGGGGACGGACGGGGAAGCGGACCGCGCGGAGCCGGCGACGGACGGGGAAGCGCACAACGCCGAACCCGGAACTCGACGGGAGTCCGCACAACGCCGAATCCGGAAACCGGCGGGAAAGCGGACGACGCGGAATCCGGAAACCGACGGGGAAGCGGACGATGCGGGACCCGGGATCGGGCGGGATGGGCGGGTATTTCGCGGATGCGGTTTGTGTAGGGCGGTTGGCGTCCGGAAGCGGCTGTGCACAATCGCGTGTTTTCGTGCACTTATTGTCGGCGATCCGTTACAAGGAGCGGCCGACATGACCGATTTGTTACAGCCAATTTACAGATGGCGTTGAACGTCATCGCTGACAGATCACATCTCGGACACCATAAGCAATACTCCCAGGTCGGGACTTGCGAGTTCCTGTGAATCGCCTGAATATTGGGCACACGGGCTGCCTTCGCTTGACTGAAGATCTCCCCGGATCACACAACCGCAGTCGGAACCGAACACCGGCCGCGTACGTCTCATAAGGGACGGATGACGTAACCGGGCCGTCAGTGCCGGGCCGGGAGTCATTCACTGAACCAGAAGGGGGAGTCGGATGCTTGCCAGGCACCGCCAATCACTCATCCTGCAAGCCGTCCGCACGGATGGCAGCGCGCGAGTAAGCGATCTTACCCAGAGGCTCGGCGTATCGGACATGACGATCCGCCGGGATCTCGAGGTGCTCGCGAGAGACGGGTTGATCGAAAAGGTCCATGGCGGCGCGGTCCTGCCGGGATCGCCCGCCAGTCAGGAGCCGGGCTTCGAGGCGAAGCTCGTCCTGGAGCGGCCGGAAAAGAGCGCCATCGCGCGGGCCGCCGCGGGCCTGGTCCGGCCGGGCACCGCGATCGCGCTCGCGGGCGGGACCACCACGTTCGCGCTGGCACAGTGCCTGCTCGACGTGCCCGGACTGACCATCGTCACCAACTCGCTGCGGGTGACGAACCTGTTCAGCGGCACGCGCGGCCTGGATGGGTCTGCCGATCCGGTGGTGCTGACCGGCGGGGTGCGCACCCCATCCGAGGCGCTCGTCGGTCCGGTCGCCGATCTGACCATCCGCTCCCTCCATTTCGACCTGCTCTTCCTGGGCTGCTTCGGGATCGACGCCGACGCCGGGCTGACCACGCCCAACCTCGCCGAGGCCGAGACCAACCGGGCCTTCATCCGGGTAGCGCGCCGCGTCGTGGTGCTGGCCGACCACACCAAGTGGGGTCTGGTCAGCCTCAGCTCGTTCGCGCGTCTGTCCGACGTGGACGTGCTGGTGACCGACGAGATGCTGCCGCACGAGGCGCGCGCGCAGGCCGCGGAGCAGGTGGGCGAGATCGTGGTCGCGGAGAGCCTGGCCACCCGGCCGATGCAAGCCAAGTCCGCCTGAACAGACCGCCGGACCATCGGATGAATGTGGCAGCGACCCGGTTACAACCGGGTGGTTGTCACATCCATCCGGACGGACGGGCCCGTTCAGTGAGTCGTGACGACCGGAGTTCCTGAACCGTCCGCGGCCACGTCGCCGGACTCGGCCAGCCGCATGGCCTCCTCGATCAGGGTCTCCACGATCTGGGACTCGGGGACGGTCGCGATCACCTTCCCGCGCACGAAGATCTGGCCCTTGCCGTTGCCGGACGCGACGCCCAGGTCGGCCTCGCGGGCCTCGCCTGGCCCGTTGACCACGCAGCCCATGACCGCGACCCGCAGCGGCACCTCCATGCCCTGCAAGCCCGCGGTGACCTCCTCGGCCAGCTTGTACACGTCCACCTGGGCGCGGCCGCAAGATGGGCAGGACACGATCTCCAGGCCGCGCTGGCGCATGCCGAGCGATTCGAGGATCGCGATGCCGACCTTGACCTCTTCCACCGGCGGGGCGGACAGCGAGACCCGGATCGTGTCCCCGATACCCTCGGCCAGCAGCGCGCCGAACGCCACCGCGGACTTGACCGTCCCCTGGAACGCCGGCCCGGCCTCGGTGACGCCGAGGTGCAGCGGGTAATCGCAACGAGAGGCCAGCAGGCGGTAGGCGTTGATCATCACCACCGGGTCGTGGTGCTTGACCGAGATCTTGATGTCGCGGAAGCCGTGCTCCTCGAACAGGGAGCATTCCCACAGCGCGGACTCGGTCAGCGCCTCGGGCGTCGCCTTGCCGTACTTGGCCAGCAGACGCTTGTCCAGGGATCCGGCGTTCACCCCGATCCGGATAGGGATCCCGGCGTCCGACGCGGCCCGCGCGATGTCGGCAACGCGATCGTCGAACGCCTTGATGTTCCCCGGGTTGACCCGGACCGCGGCGCAGCCGGCGTCGATCGCGGCGAACACGTACTTGGGCTGGAAGTGGATGTCCGCGATGACCGGGATCTGGGACTTCCTCGCGATCGCGGGCAGCGCGTCCGCGTCGTCCTGGGACGGCACCGCGACTCGTACGATCTGGCATCCGGACGCGGTCAGCTCGGCGATCTGCTGCAGCGTCGCGTTCACGTCGGCGGTCAGCGTGGTGGTCATGGACTGCACCGAAACCGGCGCCCCGCCGCCGACCGGAACGGACCCCACCATTATCTGCCGCGACACACGACGCTCCGCCAGTGGCGCAGCCGGCACCACGGGCATCCCGAGCTCAGTGGTCATAACTTACAGCCCCCATCAGATCGGCTGACGTATGGATTCCCAGTACCTGAATTCCCTGTACCCGACTAGTGTCGCATCCCGCGCTCTAGGGCCGGTCACTCACTCTGACGGTCATGTCACAACCCAAGGTTCACCGGATTGACGATGTCCGCGAGCAACACGACCACGGTAAACAGGACCACTACCATGAAAATGCTGAACATAACCGGCAGCACCTTGCGGATGTCCACCATCCCCGGGTCGGACCGCCCGCGCAGCCGGGCCAGCCAGGCCCGGAGCCGCTCCCAGGCGATCACCGCCGCGAGCCCGCCGTCCAGCGGCATCAGCGGCAGTATGTTGAACAGGCCGAGCAGGATGTTGAGCTCGGCGACCAGCAGCACGACGAACTCGGCCTTGTACTGCCAGCCGACGCTCGCGGACACGGCCTGGCTGGTCGCCTCGCCGGCGCAGATCACGCTGCAGATCTGGCCGCCCGAGGAGTCCGCACGCTCCTTGGTGAACAGCTTCGGGATGGCCGACGGCAGGGTGCCGATCGCCGACCCGGTGCCGGTTATCACCTGTCCGAAGAACGAGCCCGCGTACTTCACGGCGCCGAGCGGGCTGGCGACCTGGAACACCGGAGGCGGCGAGTTGGCCACGATCCCCATGTAGCCGCCCTTGCGGCCCGGGACCTCGGCCACCTTGGCGTGCAGCGTCAGGGTCTTCGCACCACGCCGTACCGTCAGCGCCACGACCGTGCCCGGCTTGGTGTTGGTGATCAGGGTGCCGAGCTGGGTCCAGTCGCTCACCGGCTTGCCGTTGTACGAGGTGATCGTGTCGCCGGCCCGCAGCCCGGCCAGCTTGGCCGGAGACGCCTGCTTCGAGGAGCCGCAGGACTCGTTGTTCAGGTCGGTGACGTTATCCGCCACACAGGACGCGACCGTCACCACCTGGGTGCTGACCCGGGCGGTGCTGGGCTTCTCGATGCCGATGGTGAGCGCCAGGCCGGCGACCAGCACGAACGCCAGCACCAGGTTCATCACGATCCCGGCGATCAGCACGATGATCCGCTGCCACCCGGGCTGCTGGCGGAACGACCTCGGCTCGTCGGCCGGATCGTCCACGTCGTCCAGCGAATGCATGCCGATGATCTTGACGAAACCGCCGATCGGCAGCGCCTTGATGCCGTACTCGGTCTCGCCGCGCTGGACAGACCACAACGTCGGCCCGAAACCCATGAAGTACCTGGTGGCCTTCATGCCGAACTTCTTGGCCGTCACGAAGTGCCCGGTCTCGTGCCACGTTATGGAAATACAGAGGGCGAACAGGAAGATGACCCATCCGAACAGGCCCATCCGCCCTCCTAAGAAGCGTTCAGCTCCCGCGCCCGCTGCCGGGCCCAGCCGTCCACAGCCAGCACATCCGCGACCGACGTCACCGCCGAACGCGCGCCGTCATGTTCTGAGACTATCCGGGCTACGGTGTCGACAATCCGCGTGAAGCTGATCCTGCCCGCCAGGAAGTCCGCCACACAAGCCTCGTTCGCGGCGTTGTAGACCGCCGGGGCGGTGCCGCCCACCGCGGCCGCCTCACGCGCCAGGGCCACGGCGGGAAACGCCGAATCGTCCAGCGGCTCGAAGGTCCATGATGCCGCGACCGACCAGTCCAGCCGCAACGCCGCGTCCGCCACCCGGTCCGGCCACCCCATCCCCAGCGAGATCGGCAGCCGCATGTCCGGCGGCGAGGCCTGCACGATGGTGGCCCCGTCGAGGAATTCCACCATGGAGTGCACGATCGACTGCGGGTGCACCACCACGTCGATCTGGTCCAGCCCGAAACCGAACAGCAGGTGCGCCTCGATGACCTCGAGGCCTTTGTTCACCAGCGTGGCGGAGTTGACCGTGACCAGCGGCCCCATGTCCCAGGTCGGATGGGCCAGCGCCTGCGAAGGCGTCACCGGCTCCAGCCGGGACCGCGGCCAGCCACGGAACGGGCCGCCGCTGGCGGTGAGGATCAGCCGTCGCACTTCCTCGCGACGTCCGGCGCGCAGGCACTGGGCGATGGTGGAGTGCTCGGAGTCGACCGGCACGATCTGGTCCGGCTTGGCCCGCGATGTCACCAGCGGGCCGCCGATGATCAGCGACTCCTTGTTGGCCAGGGCAAGCACCCGGCCCGCGTCCAGCGCGGCCAGCGTGGCCCGCAGGCCGGCCGCGCCGGTCACCCCGTTCAGCACCACGTCACACGGCCATGCGGCCAGCTCGCAAACCCCCTCCTCCCCGGCCAGCAGAGCCGGGGCGGCCAGCGAGTCGGGTTCCCTGGGGGTGGAACCACCGTACGTTCGGTCGGAATGTGCTTGCAGAGCGGCGCGGACCTCAGCTTGGGCAGCGGGGTCAGCCACCGCGATGACCGCCGGGCCGAACTCGACGGCCTGCTCGGCGAGCAGGCCCGGGTTGCCGCCGCCCGCGGCAAGCGCGACTACCCGGAAGCGGTCCGGGTTGCGGCGGATGATGTCCAGCGCCTGGGTACCGATCGAGCCGGTGGAGCCGAGGATGACTATGTCGCGCACCAGTCCATTGTGGCCGGCCCGATGGCGCCATCGGGCCGGCCACGGCAACAATCAGCCGGCCAGCGCGCGGGCCTGGCCGATGACGGCCTCGCAGGCGTGCACCTCGCCCTGCGCGAACGGGATCGAGCGGTCGCCGAACGCGGCCGCCTCCAGCTGGGCCTTGATCCTCGCCGCCAGCTGGTCACGCTGCTGCTCGAGCCCGCCCAGCCGGGCGTTGGTCGCCCGGTACCGGAAATCGTCCGCCGACGCGGACTCGACGGCCTTGGTCGACGCGGTCAGGGTGTACGCCCCGAACTGGCCGACGCTGGAGTTGAGCTGCTTGTAGCAGGCGCCGAGTGCGGTCACGCCCGGGGCGCTGAGCGCGTGGTCCGGGGCGGACAGGATCTCGCTGACCACCCGGCCGTCGTGCTCGTAGTCATCCTTCAGGCCGGTGAGGTACATCAGCGTGGGCCTGATGTCGGTCTCGTCCAGCCACGTCCCGGTCGTGCCGCTGTTCACCACCTCGATCTGCCCGCTGTCCGGGCCCGCGGACGACGGCCCGGCCGACGGCGCCTGGCCGTCCAGGCCCAGGTGCTTTACCCCAGGTCCGGCGATGCCCAGCCAGTTCGTGTTGATCTCGGCCGCGTAGTCGCCGTGGTCCCAGGCGAAGCCGTTATTGACCGACACGCACGGGCCGCTGCACGACGTCCCGCCGTTGAACAGGTAGTAGTCCGGCTTCGCGAACAGCGCGAAGGTCGGCGTGCGGGCCGGGTCCGCGTTGACCATATGGAGGATGCCCTCCTCCACCGGATCGGCCAGGTAGTTCGTGATGAGCTGGTTCGGATCGCCCGCGTACGGGTTGCTCGCGGTCAGCCCCGCCACGTCGTGCTCGACCTTGCGCACCGTCGGCGAGTTCGCACCGGGGTCGCCGGTCAGGTAGAACTCCGGAGCGGTGTCGGCCTCGATGGACAGCGGCGTGGTGTCGCCCTTCTCGGTGGCCAGCATGCCGGTGATGTTTCCGTCAAGCTCGCCGAACGACCCGGTCGGGTAGGTGCAGGCCACGGTCACGCCATTGCAGTTGGTCGGCGTGGGCTGGATCGCGCGGCCCACGTTGGCGCCCGCCTCGTGGTCGCCTTCGTCTGAGCTGAACACGAACTCGGTGTTGGAACTGTTGATGCCGTCCGCGGCGAGCCGCTTGAAGAAGGTGCCGAACGCGTCGTTGTAGTACTTCGCCTGGGCGATGTAGCAGGGCGAGCCGCTGCCCAGCGCGTCCGGGGCGTTCTTACACGCCGACGCCAGCGCCGGGATGCCCTCATTGCCGTGGATGTCGGAAACGTAGCCGTACACCACCGGCACGCCGGACTCCAGCATGTCGGACATGTAGGCCAGCGTCTGCGGAGCGGTCACGTCGAAGCCGGGGAAGCCGGGGTGGTTGCTGAGGAACGCGCCGTTGAGCTGGTTACCGTCCAGGTCGACCAGGTTGCCTTGCGAGTTCGTGACCTGGAACCCGTTGCGGCTGAGGTTCGCCGTGCCGGCGCCCAGCTGCGGTGCGACGTAGCGGTGGCCGAACAGCGCCTGGTATCCGGTGTAGCCGCCCGGCTCGTCCGGCAGGGAGTCGGTAACCGCGGTCGGGGTGGCGGCGGACTGGCCGAACTTGATCCCCTTGGCGGTGGCACAGAAGGCCGAGCCCTGTGCGCAGTGCACGCCGATGCCGACGTAGTCGGCGGTCTCCGCGTCCTTGAACGAGTCCTTGTCCGCGTTCAGCTGCTGGTCCTCAGGCGATCCGGCGCCGAACACCTTGGGGATGTCGACCGCGGTGTTCTCCAGGATCGTGTTCGCCGAGGCGACCTGACCGACGTCACAGCCGGCCCGGGTGAACGGAACCCAGGGCGCGGGCGTGGTCTTGGCCGGCGTCACCGTGTGGTTGGCCGTGGCCGGCGGCACCGGCGAGTACACCATGCTCGGGTTCGTGTCGTGCCCGGCGTTCGGGGTCTTGGCGGTGTCGAAGACCGGGTCGGTCCAGTAGGCGAAGCTGCCGGCCGGATCCGTCGTGCCGTCCGCGTTGTACGCCTGGTAGTCGTTGGAGATCGGCATGCCGTGCCGGTCCCCGTACAGGCCGGTGAACGTGGTCAGGATGTCGTCGGCGGTGTGCGCGATCAACGGGGTGTGGTTGTTGCTGAGCAGGGTGCCGTTGCCTTCGATGAAATTGAGCAGGTTCGGCATCAGCTCGAGGTCGGATGGGACGTTCGGGTTGTCCCGGAAGTAGTGCACGTTGTCGAAGGTGATGTTCACGACGTGCTTGACCCCGTTGCCGAGAGCGCACGAGACCGCGGTGGCCTTGTTGGCTTTCGCGGCGGCCGAGGTATGCGGTGCGGTGTTGGATTGGCCTGGGCCTCCGGCCGCGGCGATGGAAGTCCCGGCCACGGCCGTCAGGCTGGCGGCGGTCACCGCGCTGGCGGCCGCGGTGACGCGGAACCAGGTCGCGCGCGTGTAACGCATGGTCATAAGTTTCCTCCCCAGAAACGGTGAGCGAGGCTCACGATGCCATGACTGGCGGCGGCGGGAAAAGAGTCCGGCAGGTGTCCTTTTGAGCAAATTTGAGCGAACTATGCCAGGGTTCAGTTACGTTCCGTGTGGATACAGCTAGGGTCGTGACTTTCCGTATCCGGCTGGTGGGCATTCTGGCCGTGGTCCCGCTGGCCTTCGTTGCCCAGGCCGGCGGTGGCGCCGGCTCCGCTCCGCACATTCTGAACGAACGGGCGGTGGTTACTCACCCCGGCTACTGGACTCGCGCGCGAATGGACGGCGCCACTTCGGCGTCGGCCGCGGCCGGAGGCCCAGGCCAATTCAACACCGCGGCCGGAGGCCCAGGCCAATTCAACACCGCGGCGTGGAACCGGGGCGGGCTGGTCGCGCGGACGACGGGACGGGTGTTCTTCACGCTGGACGGCCTGGACTACTCGTGCTCGGGGTCCACGGTGGGAGGCGCGAGCCCGGATCTGGTGGTGACCGCCGGGCATTGCGTGTCGGACGGCGCGGGCGGGTGGGCGGTCAACTGGACGTTCATCCCCGGCTACCACGCGGGCCAGATGCCGTACGGGGCGTTCGCGGCCAAGACGTTCTTCGTGTCCGCAGGGTGGACGTCCGGCGCCAACCCCGATGACGACATCGCTTTCGTCGCGGTGCGGCCGTCACGGGTAGGCAGTACGGTGCGCACGGTGGGCTCGGTGGTCGG